>ERZ1292623.318-Hain-H51-01um-R1-318-length-53302-cov-9_pt1 | contig 21396 bp, 22 predicted proteins | sample MGYA00564398_ERZ1292623 | MGnify/ENA primary metagenome ERZ1292623 (study PRJEB36523, sample SAMEA6512633) | groundwater metagenome | collected 2019-01-07 | study: AquaDiva: Metagenomics assemblies of 32 groundwater samples | reverse complement strand
CCCCCCCCCCCCGGGGGGGGTAAACAAGAACAACAGACAACTAGGGGTTTGTCGGTTTGTCCGGCATGGGCGGACAGAGATATTTTATCCACTTGTTTTTGATGCAGATCAGTTGAATCCCCAGGCCGTTCAGCTCGCACAGCGGGAGATCGTCCGGTAAGTACTGGCGCAATTCATGCAGAATATATGCCAGCAGATTCGGGTCTGGCATTGAATTTTTGGTTGGCGATAGAGCGATGGTGTGTATCGTGTCGTATGGCGCGCCCATTTTGCTAAGGTCTATTAGCAAGTTTCCACTTTTGTCCACGCCACGAGGTATTAGGCTATAGATCGATTGATTGATTGTGACCACGGCAGTTTCTCCTTGGTTTGATTGTTGATCAATCAATCAACTTATACCATAGCTTATCAAAAAAATCAAGGGTTGACCGTTTCAGCAAAGTGAAGTATTGTAATAACAGTTAAGCACTATTTTTAGCTATGTTAATCAATATCATCTTAGCCAACGCGGCCGTGAGCTTAATTGGGGTAGCGGGAGCCTACAGTCTTATAAATTTTTTCATTAAGAGTCGTTCCAAAATAATGATTTTGGTTAGTTTTGCCGCCGGTTCAATGATAGCGGTATCTTTTTTTGATCTGTTGCCTGAAGCCATAACCGAACACGGAAATACAATGTTGATGATGGAATATTTGGTTTTGGGCTTTGTAATTTTTTTGTTAATTGAGAAAGCCTTTTTTTATTATCATTGCCACGAAGAAAATTGCGACCGGCATAGTTCGGTTAAGCTGGTTATAATGGGTGATTCGGTGCATAACTTTTTGGATGGTGTTGCCATTGCCGCCAGTTTTTTGGTTAGTCCGGCTTTGGGAATTACCACCACCCTGGCAATTATAATTCACGAAGTGCCGCAGGAAGTCGGGGATATGGGAGTGTTGGTGCATGCCGGGTTTTCAAAAAGCAAAGCGTTGATCTTTAATCTTCTCTCCGGCGTGTTTGCTGTTTTGGGAGGTGCGATAGGATTTTATTATTTGAATCGTTTTGAATCTTTTATACCTTATATTTTGGCGCTCACGGCCGGCGGTTTTATTTATATCGCGGCGGCCGATCTTTTACCGGAAGTACATGCCGAAAGCGACACCAGAACAAAAATTTCAGTTCACAGTCTGGCTGTAATTTTGGGGATTTTGGCGTTGTGGCTGTTAGTGAAAACAGTGGGCGAGTAAAATTGTTGGTAAATGACTTGACAAGTTAAATCTGGTGTGGTATAATGTATCTGAGCTTACGATTTGCGCCGCTTCATTCCAAAGCGCAGATCTGCAAAAATTCCTCCGCACTGCGGAGGAATTTTTGTTTCTACTTAACTCTACAAAGCGTCTTTAAGGCGGCCAAATCATCCGCGGAAAGTTTCGCGTTCGTTCCTTGATTAAGCCGGTACATTATGGCTTTAGGATCATCCAAATGTTCCAAACCAAGGGCGTGGCCAAGTTCGTGAGCCAGAACGCGCGTTAATTTATCGGCGCTATCAAACTGATAGATGTCTATTTCTTGTCCGTCCGGGCCGCTTTGGTACAATCCCTCCTCAAATTCCTCGCCGCGCGCTTCGTTGGTTTGATTAAACTCTTCCGCGTCGATATTTAAAGATCTTGCCAGACGATTTAAAACCGTGATCATCGCGTTAATGTTGTCTGCGGCGGCATTGAGATCATTTTGTAGTTTATTTATTTGCGCTAATTCCGCGTCGAGCGCGGCCCTTTCTTCATTTAGTTGCGCGTAGGCTTTGGGAACGGCGCCGCCACGTTCATTCCAGTAGGCCACTTTTGTTTCATAAGACTTTTTATGATCTTGAAAAATTGCGAGCTGTGATTGAAAAAAAATCTTTTTTTGAGCGTAATCTGTTTCCAGCGCCTTTAATTTTAATTTCAGCGCGTCATAAGAAGCCCGGTCATCGTTGATAACTAAACCTAATTTGCGCAATTTGATTGTTGCCTCCTGGCGGTAATCATAAATCAAGTTTATTTTTAAATTACCGTCCGGTTCACCAGCAAACAATTCTTTGTCCAGAGGTTTTTCCCAAATTTGTTCGGCTTTGTTTAAAGCCTGCGTAAACTGGTCTTTGGATATGCCAAATCTGGCGTCAAAAGAATTGATAGTATAACCGATTGGTTGCGCGCAGGGAAAGTAAGCGATGTTGAACCGGGTCCACAAATTTAAAAGCGGAGCGTGCCAAAAATAACCGGCCGCGCCCAGGAGTATAAGGAAGATAAAAATTTTAAGAGCCTTGTACATGGCCTCTACAATTTATTTTTTTCTGCGTCTGTGGCAATTATTTTTCTTAATGTTTTTTTTGCGCGAGAAAATATGCTTTTTACCGTATCGATTTGCATGTTCAGTTTTTCGGCTATGTAATTTTCATCATGGCCTTGCAGTTTAAGTTTCACGACCTGTTGCGCTCTGGCTGGCAATTGGGAAACCATATCTGTTACATATGCTTTTTCTATCCAGTCTTCCACTGTAGTTTTTGAATCGGCAATTTTAAACTCGTCTAATTCAGCAGCAGGATGTCCTTTCGTGTATCTGTGAAGATCTAGAATTCTGTTGCGAGCTGTTTGAAATAAATAAGTGGTCAAGAGCGCGCCGTTTTCAGTAAAATTTCCGTTTTGGATGTTTCGATTCACGTCAATAAGAATTTTTTGAGCAGTATCATCCCGGTCGGCTTCTTGGATGCCCGGACTTAACTTACGAATAACGTTTTTAATATAGGCTAGTGTTTTCGGTAAAAATAACTCTTTTGTCAGCCGGCCAGCTGTTTCTGCGGATGATGGTACAGATTTTTTTTGTTCTGGGGTAAATTGTTTTGAGCCTTCGCCTTTATGGGGCATATAATTTATGATGTTGTTGGTAATCTTTACTATGAATAGTATATCAGCCTCTCGTGACACGCGAGTGTCACTCATCTGTTCGCTCACTGCGTTCGCTCCCAGACCTGGATTCGAACCAGGGACCCCCTCGTTAACAGCGAGGTGTTCTACCGCTGAACTATCTGGGAAGATATCAATACAGTAAGGTTAAGAATATAATAATTTTTGGGTGTTGTCAATCTTTAAAACAAGTGCTAGAATTAACCCGAACATTATTTCTATGCGTTATTCTAATCTTTTCGGCAAAACCAGCAAAAGCGTCCAGGCCGATGCCGACAGCGCCAACGCCAAACTGCTCACGCAAGGCGGATTTGTGGCCAAACAAATGGCCGGCGTTTATAATTATCTGCCTTTGGGACTGCGCGTGCTAAACAAAATTCAAAATATCATCCGCGAAGAAATGAATGCTATTGGTGGCAATGAAGTTTTGATGCCGGCCATGACGCAAAAAGCCAGCTATGCGCAAACCGGCCGGGATAAAATGGATGTTTTGTTCCATTTGCAGGGCAGAGATGAAAGCGAATTGGTTTTAAACCCTACGCACGAAGAAGTGGTTACTCCTTTGGCGCAAAAATACGTTTTTTCTTATCGCGATTTGCCGGTAGCGGTTTATCAAATCCAAAATAAATTCCGTAACGAGCCGCGCGCCAAGTCCGGATTGCTCCGAGGGCGGGAATTTAATATGAAAGACATGTATTCTTTTCATGTCTCCAAGGCAGATGTGGATGAATATTACGAAAAAGTAAAAGAGGCTTATTTTAAAGTTTATGAACGGCTGGGGATTGGCGATATTACGGTTTTAACTTATGCCTCGGGCGGAGTATTTAGCAAATATTCGCACGAATTTCAAACTTTTGCCGAAGTGGGCGAAGACACAATTTTTTATTGCGAAAAATGTTGCGTGGCGGTGAATAAAGAAATAATTGGCGAGCAAAAAAATGCTTGTCCGGAATGTGGAAACAAAAAATTAGACGAGCGCCAAGCGATAGAGGTGGGAAATATTTTTAAATTAGGGGATAAATTTTCCAAGCCGTTTGGCTTTGTTTTTAAGGATAGTGACGGCCAAGACAAAACTGTGGAAATGGGCTGTTATGGCATGGGGCCATCGCGACTAATGGGCGCGCTGGTAGAAGTTTTTCATGATGACAGAGGAATAATCTGGCCAAAGTCCGTAGCGCCTTATAATGTGCATTTGGTTTCTTTGGGCGCGGATGACAATGTAAAACAAGAAGCGGAAAAATTATACGAAAAATTAACTGCCAAATGCGTGGAAGTTTTGTGGGATGACCGCGACGCGAGCGCTGGCGCCAAATTGGCTGATGCGGATTTGATTGGCATACCACTGCGACTGGTTATTTCCAAAAAGACGCTGGCCGAAGATTCGGTAGAAGTGAAAGAGAGAGATAAACAAAAAGCGGAGCTTTACAAATTTTCTTCTTTGTTTCGTACTATTCTCCAATGAAACAGGAATAGGGGAATACCCACTATGATCATAGAAAGGTCGCGGACCACATCTCTTTGTTTTTGCGCTATGCGACTTGCTTCTTGTTGTTTTATATTTTCTTCGTTTGATTTTTCACAATCTGCTTTAGTTGGGGCAGGTACGGATTTTGCGTCTGATGGCGCGACTGGCGTTGTGATTTCGCAAACAGCTCTAGGATAACTATACATATCTTTATCTGCTTGGGTAAATACCCAAGTTTTTAAAGCGATATTTATGGTGTCGGCGGTAGAAAACACTACCATCATTAAAGCCACAAAAGAAACCAGATAAAAATAAATGGTTTTTATAATCCTGCTTTTTGGCGCTGACATTTGATTATCCATGTTATTATAATTAGTTAGTTATTTTAGTCCCATTTTATTTTTAACATCCTCTATTTTTTTCTCGGCAATAGCGCGCGCTTTCTTGGCGCCGTCTTCCAAGATATTTTTTACTTTATTATCATCCAGCGCGTTAAATTTGGCTTGGAAATCAGACAGGAAATTTACCACAACTTCGGTTAAGCCTTTTTTGAAGTCAGAGTATTGTTTGCCGGCATATTCTTTCTCTATATCTTTTATTTTGTTGCCGGAGAACAAGGAATATAAAGTAAGCAAATTGGTGAGAGCCGGTTTGTCAGCGCCGGATTTTATGGTACTGCCGGAATCCGTAACCGCGCGGGATATTTTTTTGGCCGCTACTGCGGATGAGTCCAGCAAGGTAATATAATTGTTTGGGCTGGTAGCGCTTTTGCTCATTTTTTTAGTTGGGTCATCCAGGCCCATTATGCGCGCTCCTTCTTTTTTTATCAAGGCTTCGGGCTCCACAAAAGTTTGGCCGAAAGTAGAATTAAATCGGCGGGCTAGCAAGCGAGCCAGTTCTACATGTTGAGCCTGATCTTCACCCACGGGCACAATTTCGGTGTCATATAATAGGATGTCGGCGGCCATTAGTACCGGATAAGCAAACAAACCCATATTTATATTTTCTTTATACTGTTTGGCTTTGTCTTTAAATTGTGTCATCCGTTCCAGCTCAGCCAGTTTGGCCAGAGTGTTTAAAACCCAAGCCAGTTCGGCGTGCTGGGGCACATGGGACTGTACAAAAATGGTGGATTGGTTGGGATCTATGCCCAATGCCAAATAAGTTTTGGCCACATTTAAAACATTTTGTCTTAAAACATTTGGTTCTTGTTTTATGGTAATGGCATGCAAATCAACAATACAAAAAAAAGAATCATATTGATTCTGCAGATCAACCCAGTTTTTTATGGCCCCCAGATAGTTGCCAAGATGTAAATTGTTTGTCGGCTGGACGCCGGAGAAAATTCGTTTCATAGTATTGATAGTTTACAGAATTTATTTTAAATTGTAAACAACCAATTCACTTGCGCCCATAAAACATCCATGTTACGCTGAAAGCAGAATTCATGCCTTAATAATGAGGCGTGAAATCACGAGTTAGGCAGAACAAGAGCGACGCGACCGCTCTTTGACAATTTAATCAACAACAAACGCGACAAAAAAAGAAAGGTTTGTGCAATCATGACGGACAACAATAAGAAACAGATGACTCCCGAAGAGGAGTTGCGATATCTCTGCGATGTTTCGGTGGTAGAGTGTGTGGCTCACGTTAGCGAGCTGTCGCCGGGTACGGAATATTTTGAGTCCGAAGTGGCGGATACGCTCATCAAGTTTCTTCAGCATACGCCGGATCTTACCGGTGTGCTCCTGGACGGCCTGACTAGCGTGCATCGTCCCGGTATTCTGTCCGACAAGGTTGTTTTCTATAACCGCACGGAAGAAGAAATGCTCGAGCATCTGAAAAATGTTGAGCGGCACGAACACGTGCACTGGATGTTCAACCAGTTGATGCAGATGGAAGACGAGTGGCTGGCCAAGCTCCGTAAGGCGCTTCCCAAAACCAAGATCGTTTATTCCATTGACTCTGATGATTTCCACAGCATGTGCGAACGCATGTTGCGGGTCATTGTCCAGTCGGGCAAAGTCAAGGTGGCGCAGTCCAAGAAGAGCTTGGAAAAGCGCATCAAAGACCTGAAGCAAAAGCTTGGCGGTGTGGGAACGCTTAAGGAGAGCGATCTGCAAGCCAGGCTAGCCGAGTTGGAAGATAAGCGCCGTAAGCAGGTCGCCACGGATCGCGCAAAAAAGGAAGTGTTTGCGACCGATCGGCAGATTGCTGAAGTTATGGATGATATTAAGCTTATCAATAGGTTTATCGAGTTGGAAGCTACCCGCAAGGCTCTGAAGGACGCCAAGAACGAAAAGCGTTTGGAAGAAACCGATGCGGAGTGGCTGAAGGTCAGTAGTGCAGTTCATATCAAGGAACAAGGCCTGGCTACGACCTTGACCGCCTTGAAAGCGGAACGAAGCGCAGTCACCAAGGTTGCCGGTAAACAGAAAAAGCGCGACGCGCTTGATGCTAAAATTAAAAAGTGCAAAGAGGAAAAGCAAGTTGTTGAGAAACAACTTGGGAGTATCATTCTTATGATTGCGGGACTTGAAGAAGAGTTTCAAGAACTTCGCGATCCGGAAACGAGCCCGGTGTATCAGCGTCGTGTTGATGATCACGTTCGCCAAATGTACAAGCGGTTTTATGAGCTTGGCAACAAACATAACGTGGACATTGCCACTAAGCCCGGCGTATTGGTCTTTGGAACGTTGGTGATTGACTACGCCCACGACCGCGGACGCACCTGGCAACCGATGCGGCGCGTGAGGCGGTTGGCGGAAGGTTATCACGGGCTGATGACCGATTATGATAGCAACATCAAAAAGATGTTGGCTGAATTGGAAACTTCGGCTACGGGTGTTGATGTGGTAATGGAGAGCGGTCACCATGGCGAATTTCTTGCCCGGTGGCAGAGGCTCCATCTTACTGCCGAAGAAATCCGCATGCAGCATGTGAATACTTTTTATACCGGCGGCAGTGACGGCGTGAAGCACGTGCTGTTCCTGGCCGGTATGCCGTTTGAACCGCAAGATAAAATCGCTAAGTACTTGAATAGAGAAAAGCCGAGCCGGACGCGCGGCGGCAAGCCAATTGCCAGCGCTTCGCATCCGGTGTTCATCCGGAATTCCAAAAAGTCTGTGTCCGGCATCACCATGATCCGCAAACACCGGCACGACCTGATGTCCGTTGAACCGATTGTGTATCGGCTTTTCCGAAATAAGCAGGTGTTGGAGCCGTTTAAGGGTGTAATGAGCGTGGACACGTCGGATAATCATCTGCTCTCGCCCGAATTTGATCCGATGGGTACGCTTGGTACTTTTGCCCTGCAAAATCAGCTCATGGTGAATCCGCTGGAGCTGTCCGGGCAGAAGGTTTATGTCGGTGGCACCCTGAACTTGGGTGATTTGGCCGAAGCTAATTCTAAGGCCTGGAAAGAAGCGATTAAGTTCAAGCGTCAGTGGATGGATGAGGTTAAGGAAATTCCTGACCGCCTTCTAGCCATGGATCCGACGGATCACAACTCCGTGTTGGCCACTTCTCTTTTCTTCCTCAACGACATGATGGGCGGAGCAAACGAGAATCTGTGGCTCACTATGCGAGCGGTTCATTTGTTCTTGAAAGAGAACTTCTTGACTGTTCTTAATCATAGTCCGACGCGACTTCTGGACATTCTGGCCGTTCTGCAAGGCAACCACTTTGCCAACGCGGTGCGGGATGTCGGTCTCGCGGAATATGGCTCATTTGAAAACTGGCTCTTGGCGCTGAAAACCGTACATCAGGATTTTCCGGCGGAGTGGCACAAGCCCTTCCCTCTGAAGATTATGGTTGGCGGTGAGCCGCAGTACTTGCAGTCAGATGCAGTCAAGCCAGAAATGGTTGTGCATCTGGGCGGTTACGGCGTTGCCAGGCAAGCAATTATTGAAGAGTACGGCGTGGGGCATGATGGTAAGCTGTTGGTACAGAAACCGTACCGACTGGGGCTTAATCACGAGCCAAACGCTATCTCAAATAAGGCTGCTAATCACCTCGCCGATGTTATCAAGTCGGGCCATACGCACGAGTCGTATTTGGCCATTGATAAGAGCGGTGATAACATGGGTCGGTTTATTGATCAAAAACCGTGTACACAGAGAGTGTCAGGAACCGAACTCCTCTATGGCGGTTTGCCGCGGACGGCCGGTGTGGACCTCTGTGTCTATACTCAGCCGGGACGGTATTTCAAGATGACCATTCCCATGCAGCATATGCGCGCGATTGGCCTAGCGCACCTGAAGATCCAAGCCAAGCAAGCTGTGGAAAATAAGTCCGGCAAAAAGAAATAATTTTGTCCCTTTAATTTACTATTGGACTCTCAACACGTTGGGGGTCCATTTTTTTAGAAGTTCTGTGAAGTTATCCGCCAAAATCGCTTCGCGCGCTTGGCGCATTAAATCCAGCATAAAATGTATGTTGTGAATGGTGGATAATCGCATGGCCGACATTTCTTGCGCGTTAAAAAGATGATGCAAATAGGCGCGGGAATAATTCTGGCATGTTGAGCAAGCGCAATTTTTATCAATCGGATTTAAATCTTTGGCAAATTTGGCATTAGTGATATTTATTCTTAATTTTTTATCTTCCGTGGGATCTACAAACAACATGCCGTGTCGCGCTAGTCTAGTAGGCGCCACGCAGTCAAACATATCTACGCCGTGTTCTATGGCAATGAGTAAATCGGCCGGCGATAAACCCACGCCCATAGTGTAATGCGGTTTATTTTCTGGAATAATCGGATTTACCCAATCCAAAATATCTTTGGTCGCAGACATATTATAGCCAACGGATTCTCCGCCAATGGCAATGCCGTCAAAATCCAAACCGGAAATATATTTGGCGCTGGCTTCGCGCAGGTGTTGATAATTTGAGCCTTGGATAATGCCGAAAATAAATTGGCGATAACCGTGATGGGCGGTATTTTTTTGGTGTGCAACTAGAGATTGCTCGGCCCAACGGTGAGTGCGCTCCATGGCTTCTTGTACATATTTTTCCGGCGCGGAGTCTGGCGTGCATTCATCAAAAGCCATAATAATATCCGCGCCAAGCTTATGTTGGATTTCAATGGCGGACTCGGCGGTAAAACGGTGGCGACTACCATCTATGTGCGAACGAAAAGTGACGCCGTCTTCGTCTATGCTTACCAGTTTTTTATTATCTAATTCGGCGTTTTTTTGTAATCCTAAACTAAAAACCTGAAACCCGCCGCTGTCGGTTAAAATCGGTTTTGGCCAGTTCATAAATTTATGCAAGCCGCCAAAATTATTTATCAAATCTTCGCCCGGTCGTAAGTGCAAATGATAGGTATTTCCCAAAATAATTGGCGCTGCCAAATTGGCTAGATCGGTTTGATCCAGAGTTTTGACCGTTGCCTGCGTGCCCACGAGCATAAATACCGGCGTTTCTATATCTCCATGGTTGGTATGCATTATACCGGCGCGCGCCTGCGAATTTTTGTCTTTATGTTGCAGTTCAAAAAATGGCATATGCCACCATAATAAACGATTTTGCATAAAGAATCAAGACATGGTAATATATTGCTAATGTGAAAAAACAATCAGTTGCAAAACAAATTCTCGTTCCGGATATTATCTATAAGGTAGGAGAGGAGTGTAATTACTGGTTGAAGTTTGGCGAATATGTTCAGCAACAGGCTACCCAAGATGGAATGCTTGTTGATGGTAAACTGACATTGGCCGGTTTACAGGCAATTATCTTCGAACGGGAGATGGCCAAAAAGAGGGACGAGAAGACTAGTGCCATTAGGCTCAAAGCGCAGAGCATGAAAGGTAAAATTAAAGCGCGGGGAATAACTTTCAAGACGCGCTTTTCATCCAAATCAAAGAAGCAACATAGATAAAAAGAGCTCGCGTATGATTGATTATCAAAATGAGCTGAACGAAGAACAATTAGATGCAGTTTGGCACGGTGACGGACCGTGCCTTGTTTTAGCTGGAGCTGGCAGCGGCAAAACCAGAGCGATAACTTATCGGGTGGCTTATCTTTTGGAAAACGGAGTTGATCCGCAAAATATACTGTTAGTTACTTTTACCAACAAAGCCGCGGATGAAATGATTCGGCGTATGCAGCAATTAACCGGTTCGCAGGAGCGTTTGCCGTGGGCCGGAACTTTTCATCATATCGCATACAGAATCTTGAAAATCTATGCGCCGCTATTGGGGTATAAAAGCAATTTTTCCGTGCTAGACAGCGATGACAGTGAAGCGCTGATAAAGCTGTGCGCCAAAAATTTTAAAACAGAAGGCGAAGGTAAAAAATTTCCGTCAGCCAAAGTTTTGCAGTCAATTATTAGTTACGCGCGCAATTCGGAAGAATCTGTTGCCGGCGTTTTGGACTTAAAGTATCCGCAATGGTTGCCGCTGGCCGAGCAAATAAAAAGCATTGCCGATGATTATTATCGTAAAAAAAAGGAAGCCAATGCTATGGATTTTGATGATTTGCTGGTGAATTTTTTATTATTATTAAATAATGAACAGGTTTGCCTAAAATACGCCCAGCAGTTTAAGTATGTTTTGGTGGATGAGTACCAGGACACCAATAAAATTCAGGCTTCAATAATAAAAAAATTGGCTTCGGTTCATAAAAATATTTTGGTGGTAGGCGATGACGCGCAAAGCATTTATTCTTTTCGCGCGGCCGATGTGCAGAATATTTTGCAATTCGCCAAAGATTATCCCGGCACAAAAATTTTTAAATTGGAAACAAATTACCGTTCCAGCCATGAAATTTTGCAGGTGGCCAATGATGTTATCGCCAACAATGTTAAACAATATAAAAAAGAATTAAAAACTTTAACCAAAAGCGGATTAAAGCCATCTCTGCATCCGCAAATAGATCAAATGGGCGAAGCGGAATTTGTGACCGGTAAAATTGTGGAATTAATAGACAATGGCACACCGGAAAATGAAATTGCCGTGCTGTTTCGCGCCGCTTTTCATTCGCAGATGTTGGAAATGGAGCTGGTTAAAGCCGGAATTGCCTATGATTATCGGGGCGGATTGCGATTTTTTGAACGCGCGCATGTGAAAGATGTTTTGGCGTACTTACGAATATTAAATAACTTTGCCGACACGTCTGCGTGGATGCGCGTGCTTATGCATGAAGAAGGCGTTGGTCCGGCCGCGGCGGGGAAAATTGTGGAGGCTTTAAAAAATGTCACTAATATAGAAGATGTAAAAATTATTGGTCAGCAAGTTTTGGGGGAAAAAGCTAAAACCGGTTGGTATAACTTTGTGCGCATTTGGGAAGCGATGTTGGAAAACAAAACCTGCACTGACGCATCGGCTCTGATTGACGCCATTGTAAATTCTCCCTACAAAGATTATCTGGAATCAGAATTTATAGACAGCAAAGATCGTTTGGAAGATATTGCCCAGTTACAAATTTTTGCCAAAAAATATAATGAACTGGAACAATTTTTGGCCGAGGCCAGTTTGCAGGAGGGCTTTGGCGTTAAAAATAATCAAAATAGAGATCAGTCCGGCCCGAAAGTAGTTTTATCCACCATTCATCAGGCCAAAGGTTTGGAATGGTCGGCCGTGTTTATTATCAATCTGGCCAGCGGCGCTTTTCCCGGCGACCGCGCTTTTCGCGAGCCCAATGGTTTGGAAGAAGAACGCCGGTTGTTTTATGTGGCCATTACCCGCGCCAAAAAATATTTGCATTTAACGTATCCTATGAGTGGCGGTGGCTTTGGCGATTCTCTGGCTGGACCCAGTATTTTTTTGGGAGAAATCAGTTCGGATTTATTGGACGACCATTCGTTGTTGTCTATGGGTAATGGAGTAGTGCTAAACGATGAAGAAGCGGGAGTGACGTATGAAGCAGAGGACAAGCCGTTGCGCATCAAGCCGGGCAGTTTTTTGCGGAGTGTGGAGGATCTTTAAGTCCTTGACTTTTTTTAAGGATTCCTATATAATCTTTTGTAGAACATAAACAAGTCTCGTGGCTGAGCCAAATATACTGTTCAGCTTTTTTATTTATAATTAATAAGAGAAATTTCATAAACAGACTATGCCTACAATAAATCAACTTATCCGCAAAGGTAGAACCACCCAAGCGCGCAAAAGCAAAGTGCCAGCTTTACAATTTACCGTAGACAATTTGCACAGACGCAAGACCGTTTTTGCCAAAGGTTCAGCTTTTAAACGCGGTGTATGCACCAAGGTATATACCACCACTCCAAAAAAACCAAACTCCGCTTTGCGCAAAGTTGCCAAGGTGCGTCTTTCTAATGGTATGGAAGTAATCGCTTATATCCCGGGAGAAGGACACAATTTACAAGAACACTCTATCGTTTTGCTGCGTGGCGGCCGTGTAAAAGACTTGCCCGGCGTGCGCTATCATATAGTACGCGGTGTTTATGACGCTCAAGGCGTGGAAGGCAGACGCAAAGGCCGCAGTCTTTATGGCGCCAAGAGACCGAAAGCGGCGAAAAAAGCCTAAATATTAAATTACAATCTTAAATTATAATGTATGCGCGGTGGAAAAAAAGATTATCTACGAGTAATAGCTCCCGATCCAAAATATGGTAGCGTGGCTTTGGCTAAATTTATCAATCATATTATGGAACGCGGTAAAAAAACAGTCGCGCAAACGATTGTTTATTCCGCTTTTGATAAAATTATTGCCGTTAAAAAAGATCCGATGAAAACTTTTGAAGACGCGGTAAAAACTGTTGCGCCCCAGGTAGAAGTTCGCTCTCGTCGGGTGGGTGGAGCCAATTATCAGGTGCCAATGCCGGTTAGCGCCAGCCGACAGAATGCTTTAACTTTCCGCTGGATTGTAGAAGCGGCCCGCAACAAAAAAGGCCAGCCTATGGCCGACAAATTGGCCACCGTATTATTAGACAGCGCCCAGGGCGTAGGCGATGCTATTAAAAAACGCGATGATGTTCATAGAATGGCCGAAGCCAACAAGGCGTTTGCGCATTTTGCCAGATTTGCGAAGTAATTTACTTTTATGCCCAGAGACTTCTCTCTAGATAAAACCAGAAATATCGGCATCATGGCTCACATTGACGCCGGTAAAACCACTACTACCGAGCGTGTTTTGTTTTACACCGGCAAGAAACACAAAATCGGCGAGGTGCACGAAGGCGCGGCCGAAATGGACTGGATGGAACAGGAAAAAGAACGCGGTATCACGATTACTTCCGCCGCTACCACTTGTTTTTGGAAAGGCCATCGCATCAATATTATTGATACTCCTGGCCATGTGGATTTTACCGTAGAGGTAGAGCGCTCTTTGCGTGTTTTGGATGGCGCGGTAGCTTTGTTTGATAGTTCTCAAGGCGTGGAACCTCAATCCGAAACCGTTTGGCATCAGGCTGATAAATATAATGTTTCCCGCATTGCTTTTGTAAACAAAATGGACAAGTTGGGCGCGGACTTTTTTATGAGTTTGGCTTCCATTCAGGAAAGATTATCTAAAGACGCCGTGGCGATACAATTGCCAATCGGCGCGGACAGCACTTTTTCCGGACTCGTTGATTTGATAGAAGAAAAAGCTTATCACTTTGAAGGCCAGCATGGAGAAAATATAGTGGAAATTCCTATTCCAGACGATATGAAAGAAATGGTAAAAGAGTATCGGGCCAAAATGGTTGAAAAAGTTTCTGAGGCTACCGATGAGCTGATGGAAAAGTTTTTAAACAACACAACTCTTACCAACGATGAAATCAGAACAGCAATCAGAATTTTGACTTTGAAAAGTAAAATGTATCCAGTACTTTGCGGATCCGCGTTATCCAATATCGGCGTGCAATTCATGCTTGATGCCGTAACTTACTATCTTCCTTCTCCGTTGGATATTCCGCCATTAAAAGGAATAGACCCGGACACTGAACTCGAAAAAACATTTAAAGCCGATGATAACGAACCGTTCTCCGCTTTGGCTTTTAAAATCGCCACTGACCCATTTGTTGGTAAATTAATCTTTTTCCGCGTTTATTCCGGCCATGTTTCTTCCGGCAGTTATCTTTATAATACTACCAATGGCACCAAGGAACGTTTGGGCAGAATTGTGCGCATGCACGCCAACCACCGTGAAGATGTAACCGATGTTTACGCCGGAGAAATCGCCGCGGGCATTGGTCTTAAATCCACCTTTACCGGCGACACTCTTTGCGAAGAAGACCATCCGATAATTTTGGAAAGAATTGTTTTCCCCGAACCGGTTATTTCTATTGCCATAGAACCAAAAACAAAAGCTGATCAAGAAAGAATTGGTATGGCGCTACAAAAAATGACTGAAGAAGATCCAACTTTTAGGGTACGCACCGATGAAGAAACTTTGCAGACTATTATTTCCGGTATGGGCGAGTTGCACTTGGATATTATCGTAGACCGCATGCGCCGCGAATTTAAAGTGGAAGCCAATGTGGGCAAACCGCAAGTTGCTTACAAAGAAACCATTAAAACCTCCGCCGAAGCTGAAGGCAAATACATTAAGCAGTCCGGCGGCCGCGGTCAGTATGGCCATTGTTGGTTGCGCGTAGAACCTTTGGAAGCAGGCAAGGGCTACGAATTTGAAGATGAAACCAAAGGCGGATCAATTCCTAAAGAATTTATTCCGGCTGTTGAAAAAGGCGTGAAAGCTTCTTTAACCAGAGGTATTCAGGCCGGTTATCCGGTAGTGGATTTGAAAGTTACGGTTTATGATGGTTCATATCACGAAGTAGACTCTTCCGAACAGGCCTTTAAAATGGCCGGTTCCATGGCTTTTCAGGCGGCCTGCAAGAGAGCCAACCCGATGATTATGGAGCCGATAATGAAAGTAGAAGCTGTAACTCCGGAAAGTTTTATGGGTGATGTGATTGGCGACTTAAATTCTAAACGCGGACAGATTCAGGAAATGTTTGATCGTGGACAAATGAAAGTGGTGAAGGCCATAGTACCGCTGGCCAGCATGTTTGGCTATGCCACCACCCTGCGCAGTATCAGTCAGGGCCGGGCCAGCTACAGCATGGAATTTGGCCATTATGCCGAAGTGCCGCGCAATGTTGCCGAAACGATTATTGCGGGGACACAGAAGTAAAAAAATCAAATTAATTTAACAAAACAACCCCGACCAGGTCGGGGTTGTTTTGTTAAAATTTTGGGGTTGACTTTAATTTTTTCGGTGGTAAGATATAAACCAAGTTTCCCGCCGTCCGCTTGGCGCGGACGCGCAAGGATCCCCATTGGGGAAAAGTTAATATTATAAATATATATGCAAAACTCCCAACTTAACCGAGTGATTAAATTAATAAAAAGAACTGGAGATAAAACAGTGATAATGGATAACGAATCGGATGCCGTAATGATGTTGATGGATTTGGGCGCTTATGAAAAAATGTTGGACAATCATACGGGAGTGGAAAAATTAACCGAAGAAGAACTGATGGAAAAAATAAACAGAGATGTGGCGATATGGCGGGCATCTAATGATAATGATAAAGAAAAAGTAGAGACATTTGATAAGGTTGTGCCCCCTGCGGTAGTTGCCGAAAATGCCCCAATTGTTTTAAATAAAATACAAGATATTCACGCCGAGCAGGAGCATTCAGCCGCCGATATTGTGGCCGAGGAGGAGGAAGAAAAGTTTTATTTGGAACCGGTAGAATAAGCAGAAAAAATAGTATTTTTGCTGTCCACAACTTGTCCTCTTGCAATTTTTTTTAATCTCTGATATAATGGCTACACTTAATTTTAATATACATAAACAAGTACGGCTGGACAAAAATCTATCACCGACCACTCGGTGTAGTGCCGTCAAAAGACTAAACTTATGGCTGAGTTTATACGAAACAAGCCACACCTGAACATCGGTACTATTGGTCACGTAGACCATGGTAAAACTACCCTAACTGCCGCTATTTTGGCAGTTTTGCGATCTCGCGGAGGCGCCGCTTCCAACAAAGGCGTTGACGATTTAGACAAATCTCCAGAGTCAAAAGCCCGCGGTATTACTATTTCTACAGCTCATGTGGAATATGAAACCGAAGCCAGACACTATGCTCACGTGGACTGTCCAGGCCATGCTGACTATGTCAAAAATATGATTACCGGCGCCGCGCAGATGGATGGCGCTATTTTGGTTGTTTCCGCAGCCGACGGTCCGATGCCTCAAACTAGAGAACATATTTTGTTAGCCCGCCAAGTAGGCGTGCCTCACATTGTTGTTTTCTTAAACAAAGTTGATCAAGTTACCGATCCGGAATTAATTGACTTGGTAGAGGACGAAGTTCGTGATTTACTCAAGAAATACGGCTTCCCAGGCGACACCACTCCTATTATCCGTGGTTCTGCTTTGCAGGCTTTACAAAACCCTACCGATGAAGCTGCTTCCAAACCAATTATGGACTTAATGAAGGTCTGTGACGAAATTCCTCAACCTACACGCGATATTGATAAGCCATTCTTGATGCCGATTGAAGACGTATTTTCTATTGAAGGACGCGGTACAGTAGTTACCGGCCGTTTAGAGAGAGGCGTTATTCACATCAACGATGAAGCGGCTGTTGTGGGTATGGCCGAAGCCGTCGGCAAGACTGTTATTACCGGTATTGAGATGTTTAATAAACAGCTTAAAGAAGGCCAAGCCGGAGACAACGTTGGTTTGTTGCTTCGCGGTACCAAGAAAGAAGAAGTAGAACGCGGTATGGTTATTGCCAAACCGGGTAGTATTACTCCTCACACCGAATTTGATGCTCAGGTTTACATCTTAACCAAAGAAGAAGGTGGCAGACACAAGCCGTTCTTTAAAGGTTATAAACCGCAGTTCTATATCCGTACTACCGATGTAACCGGAGAAGTAGAATTAGCCGCCGGCACCGAAATGGTTATGCCTGGCGATACCGTTTCTTTCAAGGTCAAATTGATTACTCCGGTAGCTATGGAAGAAAAGATGAACTTTGCTATCCGCGAGGGTGGTAAAACTGTAGGTTCAGGCGTGGTAACCAAGATAACAAAATAATTTAATTACACAGGGGTCGCTTAAAGCGACCCCTGTGGCGTTCTTTTAACTAAAATATGACTGCAACCCAAACGAAAAAAACTGACCGCGCGACAACTAAGGATTCTGCGGTAGAACCGGAAACCATTAGCCGAATTAGAATTAAAATTCGCGCTTATGATAATAAAATCATAGATCAAGCTACCAAGAATATTATAGAAACCGCCGAAAGACATGGCGCTACAATTGTTGGTCCGATACCTTTGCCAACCGAAAAAACCAAGTTCACCGTCAATCGCTCTACTTTTGTCCACAAAGACGCCCGCGAACAGTTTGAAATGCGCGTGCACAAACGATTGATTGATATTGTAAATCCTAACGCCAAAACCGTAGACGCCTTAATGAGTTTGCAGGTTCCAGCCGGCGTGGATATAGAGATTAAAATGTAGCCTGCCTGCCCGGCAGGCAGGTCTTGACAAGAATTAGGAACTGTAGTAAAATCCGAGTAATAAAAAATGTTAATTTTGGCCCAGTAAATAAGATCCCAGGAGGGAAAACATTTATCAGGCCTCAAGAAACATAGGAGAAAAAATATTTAAAATTAAATAAAAACAGCCAATCTATTTTAATTATTTAGATAAGGCTAGAAACAAGAGACACGAATTTTTTAAGTTGGTGTTCCTTGTTTCTAGTTTTTTATATGAAATTTATTTTAGGAAAAAAAATAGGAATGACCCAGGTGTTTTTGCCGAGTGGTGTGGTAGTGCCTGTCACTAAAGTTCAGGCTGGTCCCTGCCAAATTGTGGAGGTCAAAGAAAATATTAAAAAGAACGGTTTAAAAGCCGTTCAGATTGGCTTTGATGCCACAAAAGAAATCAGATTGGCGCAGCCCCAAGTCGGTCATTTAAAAGATTTAGACAAGGTTAGAAATTTGAAAGATTTTAAAATTGAAACTGACGCTCAAGTTAAGCGCGGCGATACTATCACTGTAGAAACATTCGCTATCGGAGATAAAGTAGTGGTAGTTGGCGAATCAAAAGGAAAAGGTTTTGCCGGTGTAGTTAAGCGCCATCATTTCCGAGGCGGTCCCGCCTCCCATGGTCATAAAGACAACTTACGCATGCCGGGCGCGATTGGCGCCGGCGGTGTGCAAAGAGTTTTCAAAGATCAAAAAATGGCCGGACGCATGGGCGGTGAAAGAATTACCGTAAAGAATTTGGAAATTGTGGAAGTTCATCCGGAAGTAAATGAATTATATATCAAAGGAGCCGTACCGGGAGGTCGCCACGCTTTATTGTTAATCAGTTGCGACGGAGAGTTGAAAATACAATCAAACCAAACGGTTTCCGCTTCGGAAGCGGTGCCCGAATTGGTAGTGGTTGAACAAGTAGCGTAATAATTTGTATGAAAGTTAAAGTTTACAATCTAGAAGGAAAAGAAACTGGTGAAATGAATCTGGTTGACAGTGTTTTTGGAGTTAAAATAAAACCGGAAGTGGTGCATGGAGTTTTTGTCGCGCAAAATAATAACCAAAGAGAGCCTTGGGCCGATACCAAAAACAGAGGCGAGGTAAGCGGCGGTGGCAAGAAACCTTGGCCGCAAAAAGGCACAGGCCGAGCTCGCCACGGTTCTATTCGTTCGCCAATTTGGAAGGGCGGCGGGGTGGCTTTTGGTCCGTTATCAATCCGCAACTATAAAGAAAAAATCAACAAGAAAACCAAGCGTCTAGCCTTAAAAATGTGTTTAAGCGACCGAGCGCAGAACAACGCGCTGGTGATAGTGGAAGATTTTAATTTTTCCGAACCGAAAACAAAAATATTTGTTAATTTGTTAAAAGCATTGCCGGTTAAAGCAAAATCATTTTTATTGCTTACTCCCGGAAAAAATGCCACCGTACTCCGCATGACTAGAAATTTAAAATCAGTCAAAACCATCAGAGCCGAAGATATTAGCGTGATGGATTTGTTGTCAAAATCAGTGGTCTTAACCAGCAAAGCCGGGGTAGAAAAATTGGAAACGGTTTTCAAATAATATGGGACTAATAACCAACTTTTTGCACAGAAAACAAAAGAAAGAACAGTTGAGCAAGATTGGCGAAAAGCAGTCCGCGTCTGTTGTAGTTGAAGAAAAAAAAGTTAAAACTGAAAATAAAACTGAGCATAAAGTTAAATTAACAGACAAAAGTTTAGCTTTTAGAGTTTTAGTAAAACCGTTGGTTACCGAAAAGAGCGCTATAGCGGAAAATGGCAATAAGTATAGTTTTGTAGTCGCTAAATCAGCCAATAAAAATCAAATTAAAATAGCGATCGAAGAAATTTACGGTGTAAAGCCGTCCCAGATTAACGTGGCCAATATAGAAGGACGCCGGGTGCGCTTTGGCCGAACTATGGGAAAACGAAATGATTACAAAAAAGCGATTATTACTTTGCCTGAAGGTAAAACAATTGATATCCATACAGGAGTTTAACCAAATTTATGCCTATTAAGATTTACAAACCAACCAGCGACGGACGACGCCACTCCAGTGTGCAGTCTTTTGCCGATGTCACCAAAACAAAACCGGAGAAATCTTTGATTGTTTTTCTAACCCCAAATTCCGGACGCAACAATCAGGGTGTTATAACTGTTCGCCATCAGGGCGCCGGAGTAAGGAAGTTTTATCGCATAGTTGATTTTAAATTAACAAAATTTGATATTGAAGCGACGGTCACAGCTATTGAGTATGATCCAAACCGCGGACCGCGTATCGCTTTAGTAGAGTATTCCGACGGTGTTAAATCGTATATATTGGCTCCGGAAGGTATGAAAGTAGGAGATAAAGTTTTGTTTTCCCAAAAAGCAATTGAAGCCAAAACAGGCAACCGCATGCCTTTGGAATTTATTCCGGTCGGTATGTTTGTCCACAATCTTGAATTAACACCCGGCAAAGGCGGACAATTGGTGCGCGGCGCCGGCCTATCAGCCCAGATAGTAGGTTTGGAAGAAGGTTATGCTTTGGTAAAATTGCCATCCGGTGAAGTTAGAAAAATATTAAAAGAATGCGCCGCTTCGGTTGGCGCTATGGGCAATGCTGATTATAGATTAATTCGCTGGGGCAAGGCCGGAAGAAGCCGTATGCGCGGTATCCGTCCTCGAGTAAACGGTAAGAACATGAACCCGAATGACCACCCGCACGGTGGTGGTGAAGGTCATAATCCTATTGGTCAAAAGAGAGGCCCGCAAACTGTTTATGGCAAGCCAGCTAGAGGGGTTAAGACCCGCAAGCCAAGCAAGTGGAGTAATAAATTTGTGGTTAAATCACGTCGAAATAAAGGAGAATAAATCATATGTCCAGAAGTTTAAAAAAAGGCCCTTACGTTGATCCGAGAGTGTTGAGCAAGGTTTTGAAGATGAAGGCCGGCGGAAAAAGACAGCCAATAAAAACTTGGTCTAGAGCTTGTGTTATTTCTCCGGAAATGGTGGCCACAACCTTTTTGGTGCATAATGGCAAGGATTTTCTGTCTGTATTAGTAGACGAAAATATGGTTGGTCATCGTTTGGGTGAATTTTCTCCCAGCAAGAAATTTGTCCGCCACGGTGGCAAGATGGCTAAAGAACAAGACGCAGTCGCCACTGCCGCCAATGCTCCAACTTCGACAAGCCCCAAAGGGGTCCCTTCGGGAAAAGAAGAAAAAAAGAAATAATATATGCAAGAAGTAACAGCAAAATTAAGATTTCTAAGAATGGGCCCCCGCAAGGTCAGGCTTATTGCTGATATGATTCGGGGCAAGAAAGTAACGCGAGCGCTGGATCTTTTGTCTGTTATGCCCAAAAGAGCCGCGCGACCGGTTTTGAAACTTTTGAATTCTGCTGTTGCCAACGCCAAACACAACCATTCTTTGGCGGTGGAAGATTTAAAAGTAGCGCAAATTTACGTGGATGGCGGTCCGGTATTAAAAAGATGGATGCCTAAAGCGCATGGCCGAGCCACCCCGGTAAGAGAGCGCACCTCGCATATAAATTTGGTTTTGGGAGTTATGGAGAAGAAAGTAAAG
>ERZ1292623.1606-Hain-H51-01um-R1-1606-length-21408-cov-23_pt1 | contig 21408 bp, 31 predicted proteins | sample MGYA00564398_ERZ1292623 | MGnify/ENA primary metagenome ERZ1292623 (study PRJEB36523, sample SAMEA6512633) | groundwater metagenome | collected 2019-01-07 | study: AquaDiva: Metagenomics assemblies of 32 groundwater samples | reverse complement strand
CTCCTGGAGCTGAACAAGCAGTAACATTTAGATTGAACTTGCCAGAGCCATGTAACGGAGACTTCGATACTGGAAGCATATACTTCTGGGGTGAAGCTATATAAGAATAATTTTTATTTTTTTATTTTTTTATTTAACTTTTAACGTCGGGAAAGGCCGACGACAAAATATCGGCCTTATTATTTAATAGAGCAAAATATTAATAAAGCAAATATGGGATTAGAATAAAATGAAAATTAGTGAATCAAGAAAATTAGGAATGGGAATTTTTGCAGTGCTGGCTTTAGTTTTAACTTTAAATTATGTTGCGGCGTTACAAGGGCAGCTGCAGCAATCGTGTTTGAGTCAAGGAGATATAATAAGATTTTCACAATGTAATCCTGCTATGTCTGATTATGTTTGTGATTCAACTAGTTGTCAAATTTGCGTTACTTATTATTCTGAATTAGATGTTTATTGCCCTGCACATCCTAGTAGTTGTAATAATGCGGGCTTGCAATGTAATGCAAATACTAGCAGTGGAGGTGGAGGAGGTTCTGGTCCTGATCTAACAGCGCCGGAAATAACTATTCACTCTCCTATTGAAGACCAAATTTATAATACTAAGAGGGTCTTGTTAAATGTTGGATTAAATGAAGTTGCAAGAATAGAATATTCTACCAATGGCGGAACATGGAAGGATATTTGCAGAAATGGGTGTATGAACGGCCAAGCGGACTTAAGATTAGAAGATGGCTTAAATTTGGTGGAAGTTAGAGCAATTGATAAATCACAGAATATTAATCAGACAGGAGTTAATTTCTTTATTGATTCTAAAAAGCCAAGAATCTTAAAAACAGCGCCGAAAAAAGGATATGCTAACGGAAACTTTTCTGTTGAGTTCAGAGAAGAAAATCCTGTTAACTTAAAATTAATTGTTAATGGAGTAGAACATTCAGTTAATTTAAATAATTGCGTTGAAGAAAGAAGAGGGACTTTGTGTGAAATTAATGTCGATTTATCTTCTTATGATGGACAAAGAATTCCGTATCACTTTATTTTAGAGGATATAATCGGAAACGTTGTTCAATCAAAAGAAGTCCTTTTGGATGTGGATGTTACAGACCCTGTAGTTAACGAATTTAATTACACTATTGATAAAACAAGAGTTAGTTTCATGTTTAATATTACTGAGAACAATTTTGATGAAATTAGCTTTATTGATGCTAATGACAGAAATCCTAGAGAGACAAAATTATGTTCACGATTGAAGGACGGAGTTTGCGAGACGAAGAGAGCATTTAGAAATGGTCTGCATAATTTAACGATTTATGTTAAAGATAAGGCAGGAAATGTCGTGGAAGATGAAGCAAGTTTTGAAATAATTATGTAATATTATTAAAATAAAGTAGTGATAAACGTTTAAATAAAATTTCAGGTGTAAAAAAAAGATGATAAGAGGTGGAAATTTTAAGATAATTATTTCCTTGTTATTTTTAATAATTTTCTTAGGGGTAGTTTCAGCGGCTGCCAATGTGGCATTTATTGTTAAAGATGATGCCCGAGTGGAAAAAAATTATTTGAGTATTTTTAAGGAATTGAATTTAAGCGTTGAAGTTATTGAAGACGCAAAGATTAATTCAAGGACCAATTTCAATAAATATGATATTATTCTTGTCAATGATTATTTATTTAATTTAAGGAATACACAAATTTATCTTGACATTTCAAAACATAAAACAATTATGATCAATCCTTTTGAAGGAGAAGAATACGGACTGACTGATAAAGACGGAATTTCAAGCTTGACTTCCAATGCTCCTTTAAGCGTAACTTACAAGAATTCAATTGTTCAAGTTTATAATTCCGCAACTGATAATAGAAGAAGGGCTTTGCAGTATTATTATTTGTCTAAGGAAAATGTGGCGCCGGGCTTTGAAAGAATTGCCGGGACTTACAAGGGTGGAAGTGAAATTCTTGGGGATGTTATTTCTGTTGCTAATCCTGGAGCAAGATTGTCTACAGGGAAAATAACTAAAGAGAAAGTTTGCTTTTTTGGCATAGCTAATAGCAATTATTGGACTCCGGCTGCCAGGAAAATGTTCAAAGATGAATGCGTTGGTTTTGTTGCTTTCGAGGTTATATGTCACAATGATTCGGAATGCAATGATAATGACTCTTACACTAAAGATACCTGTGTTAATCCTGGTCAATATACTAGCTTTTGCAAAAATGAAAATATACAATGCCTGTCTGAAGCTGATTGTGGTACAGATGGTTATATAGACGGCAAGTTTTGCTCAGTGAATAATGTGGCGCAGACATATAGAAATTTTTCTTGCTTGCAGGCAGGAACACCACAAAGCCAGTGTACATTTGAAGATAAAACAAATGTTTTACAACAATGTTCGCCGAACTTATGTTCTAACGGCGCGTGCGTTCAGCCATTATGCAAGAAAAATTCTGATTGTGGAATAGATGGATTTGTTGGAGAGAATATATGCACAACTAATGGAAGTGTGGGAAAAATTTACACAACTTTTACTTGCAATAATCCGGGAACTTTGAACAGCGCTTGTTCTTCACAGAATGAAACAAAAACAACTCTGCAATGTCCGAGTGGTTGTGCTAATGGAAGTTGTTTACAAGTTAAATGCAATATAAATTCTGAGTGCAATGACAACAATAATTATACTATAGATGAATGCGTGAAACCCGGAACTTCAGAAAGTTTTTGCAGGAATACAGAGATTAATTGCGTTAGTAATTTAGATTGCGGGGTAAATGGTTTCATAGGAAATGAATTCTGCTCTGCAAACAATGTGGAAAAGAACTACCAAAATTCAACTTGTGCTAATGCTGGAACTTTGAACAGCTATTGTCAAGTCAGCGTTGAGCCAAGACAAATTCAGCAATGTCAATTTGCATGCACTCAAGGAGGATGTATTAGGTGTGATGCAGATATTGACTGCAGCGATGGAAATTCGAGTACCACTGATACATGTGCAATGCCAGGAACAATAAACAGTCACTGCAGCAATACCCCTATACAAAATACAACAATAGCGTGCTCTTCTAATTTGCAATGTGGAACTGACCATAATGTTGGTTCAAACTTTTGTGTTGGGAATAACGTAACTGCAAATCGCATAAACTATATGTGCAATAATCCAGGGCAGCAAAATAGCTTCTGCAATAATTCAACTACAAATATATTAGTCCAACAATGTTCTTTCATGTGCAGCAATGGAACATGTGTTCAACAAGCCCTGAAACATGATATATCTTTAGAGAATTTGAGATTTACACTTTTGGGTACCCCTGTTCAAAATAATATTCTTGTTAAAAACAAGAGCTATGGGGTTTTAGTTGATGTTCTTAACAAAGGGAATTTTACAGAAAATGTTTCCTTCGAAGGAAAGATAATACAAGGAAATACTGTAAAGAAGAGTTTTGTTCATGATGCAATAACTAGCTTTTTAGCCGGAGATAATAAGAAAAATAAAACTAAGACAGTATTATTTGATTTAAGTCCGGGGATGTATAATGTTAGCGTTAAAGGGAATATAGCAGTGGATGATAATCTTATTAATAATAATGTGCAAAGACAGGTCTTAGTTGTTGAGTGCATTAATAGCAATGACTGCAGTCCTACCCAGAATTGTGTAAATCCTGGAACAGTGCAAAGTTATTGTATGAATAATACTAATACAATAACTTGCAATAACAACAATGATTGTGGAATAGATGGTTTTGTAGGGAATAATTTCTGCACTCTAAATAATGTTACAAAGAATTTTGTAAGGTATACATGCAACAATGGGGGAACGACCCAAAGTTATTGCACAAATGCTACTTCCCCATCTCTCGTGCAAAATTGCGGGCAAAATTCAGCAAGCGGAAACTTTTGCTACCAAGAGGATGTTTATAAAAATTCAACAGCAAGAGGGTGTAGTGTTAATAGATGCTTTGCTAATACAGCTTTAGAAAAAGTGCAGGATTGTAATTTCGGGTGTTTGAATGGAGTTTGTAAAAGTCCTCCAACAATTGTTTGTAGCAATAATTCCCAATGTAACGACAATAATCCTTTAACATATGATCAGTGTTTAAATCCAGGGAGTGCAGGAAGCACATGTAGAAATACAGAAATTAATTGCGCGAGCAACTTAGATTGCGGTTCAAACGGCTTTGTGGGAGGAGAATATTGTTCTGTAAATAATGTTCTAAAGAATTATCAGAATGCTACTTGTAACAATCCGGGGACTTTGAATAGTTATTGCACTCTTCAAGTAAGTCCGGTTCAGACAAATACATGCCAGTTTGCTTGTGTTGATGGGGGAATTTGCGCAAGATGTAATGAGGACTTGGATTGCAATGATGGCAATTCTAACACGCAAGATAAATGCAATAATGGGGGAACGACCCAAAGTTACTGCACTAATGGGGGGGACTTATGTATTAATAATGGCGGAACATATCAAAAAGTTGCTACAACTACAATAATACCAAACAGCACGCAATATACAATTAATGCAATTCCTTTGAATTCTTCTTTGTGGGATTTTGATAATGTTAATCAAGTAAGTCAGAACGATATAACAAATTTAACAGGACTTAATGTTGGTTCTGGAATTTACAAATTAGTTATAGTTAAAGGAGCTTGGAGTAGATGGATGATTGACTCATTTGACACAAATCCTTGGGGAGGAAATGTTAGAGGTGGGGGTCCAGGAATTACATGGGAGTCGTCTGCTGCAGTTGTTTATTCTCAAAATAATAAAACATTAATGGACAGATTCGGAATAAGAAACTTGTTTGCCGCAAAACAACAAGCAGAGAACGCAGCGGGGAGCCAGATTATTATAAATAATACTGGAAGCAAATTATATGTTCTTTTAGACGATTATCCAATATATGATAACAGAGGAAACGTAAGTGTTGATATTTACAAATGCCAGCAACCTAGTGTTGATTTATTATGCGGAGCAAATCAACATTCTGTCTATAAATTTTCAACTACATTAATTGCAAATAAATCCAATTATGTTATTCCAAATCAAGTTGCGGGCTTTGATATGAATACTCCAAAGATTATCCCTCCACAAAATGTTAATAATTTAGTAAATCCATTTTCACTTCCTGCTGGAAGTTATGTGGTTCAGATAAGGAATGGGGCGATAAGTAGGTGGCTTAATGACTCTCAAGACACTACTGACTTTGGAGGAGGGCCTGGATTAACGTGGGAAGCAACAGCTAATACGGCTTACAATGATTCAGGAGTTATGAAAAACGTTAGAATTGGAAAATCCATATTCAGGATTTCTGGAATAGCTGATAATGCAGCTTCAGGACAGAAATATATGTTCAGTCATTCTGGCGGAAATATTTACATATACATAGATGATGAACCTATAACTGATAATAGAGGAAGTGAGACCTTAGATGTTTATCAGTGTGTAAATAATTAGAAATTAAATTTATTAAGAAAGGCCCATTAATCACAAATATTCAATAGCAATATTATTCTGATCTCTTTAGTTCCATTAACTGTTTATCCAAATATCTAACCATCAATTCAGCAGTTTTGACATTAACAATATTTTTATCTTTGGCATCATTCTTTATTGCAATATATCTTTCATAAGATTCTTTTCCGTTAGTTATTTCTTTAATGAGATTAACAAAATTCTTTTTAGAGTAAACTTCATCTACTGTAAGTTTATTTATAAGGTATAATGTTCTTATCCTTAAAACAAGAGTGTAAATCACTAAATCGCTAACCTGTGATTTTTTTGTTTTTTCCAGAACTTTTCTAATTAATTTTAATTTATCTCTTGTCGTGTCTAAATACCATTTTATGTTTCTTTTTGTAACCTTAACCTCCAGAGAATCAAGATAATAAGAATTTAACAGCGGTTGAGCTTCTTTTATCATCTGCCCGATTGGCAGCAGGTCTTTCTCCAATTTTTGCCTTAACAGTTCCGAAGATATTAAGGTTAGATTGTAAATTCCATCATAAACTGTTTTATCGGTATCTTTTGTTATGATTAAGAGGTCTACATCGCTGTCTTTATCTTCATCTCCTCTTGCATAACTTCCTACAAGGTATATGCCGATTATATCCCTGCTATTGATATGTTTTTTTAATATTTCAAGAACATCTGACAATATTGCTTCAAGAGTTTTTTTTACAAGTTCTATTCGGACTTCCTTGTTAAGCCATGATCTTGGAAGTATAACTGCAGAAGAATTTCCTGCCTTTACGGTTTTTTTTATTTGCATTTCCATTTTATTCTTTGCCTAAAAACTTTTCATCTTCCTCCAATTGTTTTAAGAATTTTTCATCTATTTCCTTTTTCCAATAATCTTTTGTTGTGTCAAGCCTTCCTTCTTCATTTTCAATCTTTTTTTCATGCCCCTCAATTTGTTTTTTTATTGATTTCATTCTTTTTCTCCTTACCTTAATCATGCGCCTTTTATCACTCATGTTCTTACACGTACTTACATATTTATAAAACTTTCGATCTTATTGCTTTTCTAAGAATTACTAACTTAAATTTATTAACTAGAAAAATCGCTAATTATTATGAAAAGAATAATTTACTTTATCTTATTTATATTAATCATTATAGGGATATTTTTCATTGTAGGAATTAAAACTGAAAAATCATCAAGCGGGAATGCCGTTGCTGGCGCAACTTTTAAAGAAAAAGTAACCGAGCAGAATTTTCCATCTTATTTAAACGCTCAACCAATGATAAAAGGTCTTCCAGAAAAGTCCTTAATTCAGTTAATCGTCGGAGAAAAGAATTATACAATTAAAAATAAAAAAGTTGTAGAGGGCAACATAGAAAATCCAGACATAATTGTTTACTTTAACAAAGATTACATTCCAGAGTTTAATAATGGTCTTTGTGAGACATTGAAAAAAGCAAGAAATGATGGCGCTCTTTCGTGGGATACAAAAGTAAGCACGTTTAAAATACTTTTCAAATACAACTCATTATTAGAATACAAAAGCTGCCTAGTATGAATTTCTTGATTCCTGGTAATAAATTATTCCGAGTGAAATTAATATTATTCCTAATATTGTAAAAAAGCTGTTTAAAAGATTTATTTTAACTCCAATTAAATTTAGGTAAAATATTGTTAATGGAACGACGGCGATTGAAAGGGCGAAACTCAGAGCAACTCTTTCTATTGAGTCAATCTTTTCTTTTCTAAAAAAGATAAAGGAAATTATAAAACCCGGTATGAATAAGACATAAACAGAACCGAAAACAATTCTTAAGGCCTCAACAATTCCTAACGAGCTGAAAACAGAAATTAAAATAGATATAACCAATAAAGCAATAAGTGAAATGATAAATGTTGGAAGCGGCTTGAAGTTGAATTTTGATTCTTCCCTTTCATACGTTTCTTCTTCATCCTCAAGAACAAGGAAAGATAATAGTATTATTAAAATTCCGGCAACTCCAGAAATAACCCATGAAAGCCAGCCCAAGTCAGAGGTCTTGTATTTCAGAATTACAAACCCCAAAATCCCAAGGGCAAAAACAAAGAAATAATCCCAACTAGTTGGATTTCTTTTTGAGTAAACCGGGTGTTCGGAGAAAACATCTAAAATACCGACGATAATTACAATTACTAGAAGATAATTTAAGTTAAGATATTGGGTAACGAATCCTGAAAAGATTTGCTCAACCAAAAGCAAAACCAAGTAAGTGATTAAAATTGTCTGAAAAGTGTGGTTAACCAAACTTGAATTATGTCCTTTAATTAGCGGCTTCATTTTGTCCTCCAAAAATTCCAGGTTTATCTATTGTTATATTTATCCAATCAACAGAGATTGTGCTATTTAAGCCCTCCGAAATTGAAGGGGAGTTAAAAATCATGCTTAACCCATTGTTGTTCACATACAATCCGTCATCCTTTATTGAGAATGTCTTTTCAGAAATGAACCAGTCAGAGTCCTTTTTGGGCGGAATGTAAGAGGTTAATATGTAATCCGCATTGTATAATATATAATTGAAGTCGGAAGATAAAGGAATGAAAGTATTTGTGAATGGCTGGAAATAATTTTCTTTTGAAAAGGCAATGTAACCAGGATATGAAACAATTATATCATTCTCCGGGAAAGTAAAAGTGTAGTCCCCTTCTGAAAGGTCAATTAAGACGGGTGTTTGAATTTTATCAAAATTGAATTTATTGTTGTTATAATTTATTACTTGCTTGCCTTGTGAATGATACGTACGCAGGGAGACCTGAGATGGCCTTGTGGAGTTTATGTATAATGAAGTTGGCTTTGTTTCTGAATAAAGAGAGTTGTCCGCAAGGAAAAGTTTGTCCGAGACAATTTTATTTGTGTTTATTGTAAAGCTCCTTATTAATCCGTCAAAGTCCTGAAATTCAATTATATAGACACCAGGATAGAGATCTCCGACGGAGAAACTGCCTGCTTGAATGCGCGCAGGCGAATGATCCACTGAAGAAATTCCGTCATCAGGAATTGAGAAATTTTTAATAATATTCTCATCGTAATCATAAAGGTTTACATTAAGCTCGTCAGTTCCGTTATACCAATTCAAATCCTGCTTCTTAAATGAAAGTTCTAAAGAGTCGTCAAGATAAACGTAAAACTTATTTCCCCCTCTTAAAGTTGTTGAAATTGTTGTTTCAGATGGAGTAAAGTCATTTATATCTAAAGGAATTCTGTTGACAACGTCAGTTGCAATAACGTAACCAGGGGAAAATAAAAGTTCTTCAGATGTTAAATTAGGAAGTGAGGAATTTGTTTTGTAGACATTCCCAATTGAAGGCAATGAGTTTAAATTATTTAATTCAGGGGAGTAAATTTTTTGGTAAATGTAATGCCAAACGTCTTTGTCCTTTGCCCCTAAAAGCAAAGAGTCGGATAAATTTGAAGGTTTGAATCTTGTTTCTATTGTTATTGTTTTTGCTCCGCGAGGAATGGGAACTGAAAAGTAAACCAATTGTGAAGTCAAGTTTCTGTAGCTTCCATTCACATCAGCATCGGAAACCCTATAACTTGGAGATAGATAAGGCGAGTTAACGTCTTTTTGGGAACCGACATCGTAAAAATAATTAAATTTCTGGGTTGAAATAAAATTTGAATATATAAGGAAAAGGAAAAGGAAGACGGCAAGAAGGACGACAACGATTTTAAAGAATTTTATGTGCTTGGGTTCCTTGGAATAATCAACTACTTTTTTAGAACCGTATTTAATCTCTTTCCCAATCTCTTCTATAAGGCCTTCGTATTTATTTACGGGCAATTTTTTAAATTGGATTTTCCTTTTGAAATCGCCTTTCATAGCCTTTCTATAATTTTCAGACAGCCAAAATTCATCCATTAACACTCCCAATAATATAGGTTTTTAGATATTTCGCTGTAACAAGAAGAATTTAAAGGATTATCTGTAAAAAGATATGCGTTTCCGTATGTATTTTTTATCTCAGACGCGTTTAAGTCAGACCAAAATACATTCCAACGTTGTTCGTTCCAAAAATTATAATCAAAAAGTCCGGGAGCGATGATTTTATTGTCAGTCCAGCCGAGCAAGTAAGGGGAAAATTCTTTTGAAAAACCCATAATGTATTTATCAGATGGAATTGAAATATCTTTTATTGAATTGAATGTTCCTTCGCTGATATACGGCTTTTCATTTATAGATGTCTTTGCCATTAATATAAATCCGGAAAGAAGGAGAAGTATAACAATAACAAGACCTAATTTCTTGTGTTTAATTAATTCGGAAGCGCCCAACGCGGCAAGAACTATCATAGAGATGTCAAGAAAAATTATAAATCTGTTGAAAAAGAAAAATTCAAAGATTATTATTGCTGAAAGAAGTATTGTATAAATAAAGAAAATGTCAAATTTTTTATTTTTTATTAAGTAAATAAAACCAAAAAGAGCAAGAGGCAAATAAGCAAGGACTGAAAATTGGTAATGGAAAAAATCAATAAAAGTTCCAGGTGATTCTCCTGGTGAAACAAAAGATGAAACCAGCGGCGATAAAACTGACAAAATAAGGGGCCTGAATCTTTCCAAGTAAAACAAAGATGAAATTAATAAAATAATAAAGCCGTATAAAATATTTTTGTAGAGCAATTTTTTATTGTATGTCTTGTTTTTATATGGGCTTATAAAAGTGTAGACGAGGTAAGAAAGCCCGAAGATGTAAAACGTCGGCCTATGGAAGATTCCTATTAAAATTCCGAAGACAGCGAAGAAAAGATATTTCTCCTTCTTCAGAAAATAGAAAGCCCAGAGCATTAAAGAGAGCGCGACGAGATTTTTGTAATAAATATATGTGAAAAAATAGAATTGAACGAGGGAGATTGAAAAAATAAAAAGGGTGATGAGAGCGACGTTCTTGTCAAAGTATTCTTTTGTGAAAAAGTAAAGCGAGATGCCTAGAACAACAAAGAAAAAGATGAATAGGTATTTGAGAATAAAGTCAATTGGAAGAATTTTTCCCAGGAAAGTAAAAGTATAAATGAATCCAGGTTCGGTTGTCTGGAAAATCCATTTGTCGCTGTTAATAAGGCCTTTTTCAATTATGTACTTGTACAATCCAGCATCATACCCTAAAGGAATTGAATTGTTCAAGTAAGGAATTATTCTGAAAGTTATTATTAAGATAATTGACAAAACAAAGATTGCTGCATAAAGATATTTTGGAATTTTTAGTTCGGTCTCATTTCTTTCAGTGAAACAAACAAAAATTCCGAAAATTCCAATAATTAAAGCAAAAAGGTTGAAATAAAATGCGTAACTTCCGAAAAATCCGAGCACGACAGCTAAAACAAAAAATGCATAAATGACAAAGAGCTGCCAAAACGACTCATTTATTATTTTCTTTAGGTTTTTCATAAAACAAAGCGGTGAATTAGATATATAAGTTTTATAGATTTGATAGTTTTTAGTTTTAATTAAATAGCTATTTTTTCTTTTTTAACTTAATTTCCCATTCAGAAACATCTGCTTCTAATTCATGCCCCTCTAACTTCGATTTTTTAACAAATTCTCTTGGAATAATAACAACATATTTGTAGTAAGTTTTATTCTTTCTCTTTTTAGATAACTGTTTCTGAATTTTCATAAATATAATAATAAGGGGATATTTTTATACTTAGCGGTATCTACCACTTTAAAGTTACGATGTCGGTACCGAAATATATAAATAGTTCTGACTTCTATTTAATCAATGAAAAATAAATTTAAAGGAGTTGGCTGGAAAAGTAAAATTATCTTGAAAAGATCTACAGCATATATTTCAATAAACAAATTAATTGTAGAAGGGTGTGGCCTTGAAAAAGGCCAGGTTTTATATTCTTATTTAGCCGAAGATGAAAAAGGGAGAAAGATAATTATAACCTATTTAGATGGAAAAAAGAAAAGCAATTTATGATAGGATCTTCCAAAAAGCTTAAAAACTCTGTTGTATAAACTTATACAATGGAAAATATATTACATTACCCTCAATTAGATTCAATTTTAATGGTTGAAAAAATTATTCAAGAAATGGACAAATACCCCACAAAAATGGAATTGTGGAAATCTCTTCCTAAAAAAATGCAGTATCAAACTTTTAAATTAATATTAAATTATTTGGAAAGATCAAATAAAATAATCTTTGAGAAAAACAAGATTATCTGGATATTCCCTAATAATAAAAGATTGAACGAGTTTATTCAAGGAGCTATTAGTGTCTAATGGAAAAGGAATTTATTGTTCAATTATCTTCCGAATTGTTCAATGTTAAAACAAGTATAGAATCAGAATTACAAAATGAAAATAAAACAAATGAGAAACTTTATTCTTTGATTTTAAAAGCAATTGAATTTTTAAAGGAAAGACGAACAGGATTACCTATTTCAAAAAAACTTCCAATATACAAATATTATGAAAAAAGATATGGAATAACAAATCTCTTCATGATTAAATTAATTTATGGCTCAAGAGGATTTTATACAAATGTTTCTGGTGGACAATTAAAAGTTCCTCAAATTATCTTGGAAGTTGAAGAAACCCATAAAGGTTATGAAAAAAAAGGTAATTATTAATTATAACTAATTCCTTTATTGAAGTTTTTGCATAACCTAAAACTTACACATTAATTATTTAAGTTTCAAGAAACTTGATTTTTCTATGGAGAATATGAATATTGGAGAAGCTTTGAGCTTATTAAAAAAAGAAAAAAGCAGAATGGCTAGGCTAATTAACTTAAGAAAAGATAATGTTTATGTTGAAGAGGGGAAGAAATTGGAATTTAATCCTAAAACGCTTTCAGAAGAAATTAATGTTAAGATTGATGAAATAAGAAAACTAAAAATAAGAATAGCAAGAACAAATCTTGATTCTGAAATTTCAGGAGAAAAGATTAATTTAGCAGAAGCGATAATTAAAGTGGGAGATATAAGAAGCAAGATGGCTCATCTGAATAATTTATTTGAAAGAAAAAGAAGTTCTTGGTATGGTGAAAAGGAAACAAGAAATTTTGTGGCTCAGTTAGATGAGGCAGAAATTGAAAATGAGATTGAAAAACTTGAAATTGAAAAGGCAAAACTTGATAATAAGATACAGATGACTAACTGGAATACTAAATTATTAGATTAATATTACCTAGCTAGGTATGGGTCAATGGATTTGGGGAGCATTAGAAATATTACAACATTTGTAATTTAAATGAACTTTTGTGATGTGAAGTGATGCCTTAAAGATTATGATTAAGGATTAATTGTCAATGCTCACAGATTAAAGATCATTATCTAATCTTTTCTCTTCTATTGATCCATTAATATTTGCAAAATGCATATGATAAGAGATAAAAGATATAGTAACCATTGAATGGGATTGAAAATGAAGAATACTGTAAGATATAAGATTGTTAATAAAAAAAGAAGACCATTATGTGATTATGGTGGAGAATGTAAAAACATTGCTTATAAAGAGGTTTATCCCAATCTAGGCAAAGATGGTGAAGAACATTATTGGTGTTATCTTTGTAGAAAACATTTTATTCAAGAAAAGAAAAAATATAGAGGAAGATTGCCTTATTGTGGAGTTTAGTTTATGAAAAAGAAAATAACAAAAGAAATGCAAGAAAAAGTAAAATTTCAGGTGTTAAGAAATAATAAACACGATGCAGAAAGAAAAAGTAAATCTTTAGGTAAAGAAGTTAAGGTTCTTTACCCTAGGTATAAAGCGAAAGCATATTTTAATGATAAAATTGTAGAATTTGAAGAACATGAATGGGGTGTTACATATACAACTATTCGGTTTAATCAAAAGATAAAACTTCCCAAAAATAGAAATGAATATGGGGAAGATTATTCATCTTCTGGAGGGGACTTGATTGTTCTTAGATACAAACTGAAAAACAAGGAAAAGATCATTACTGAGATAGAAATTATTGGGAATAGAAGAAAGAGGAAGTCGTGATCAAATTAATTCTTTTTCTTTAGCAATAAATAAGAGAATATCGGGCCGAGTATGAACATGACAATAAATTGAACTGCGCGGCCAAGAATTGCAGCTGAAAGTGATTGTGTGGGGGTTATTCCTATTGTCAAGGCGGAAAAGACACCAATAACTTCGCCAACTCCGAGATTTGCTGGGGTTATTGCAATAATAATAGAGATGCCTCCGATAGAAGTCAAGAACATGGCGCTAACAAAATCCAAAGGTATTCCGAAGACAGAGAATTGAATCTGAAGAGCGAAAGCGCCTATGAGAATTTGAAGTATTCCCATAATTGAAGTCATAAAAATTGTGCGGAAATTATTTTTTATAAGATGCCAGCCATTTATTACATTAATGAATCGGTTTAGCCAATTGCTTTTGGTTTCTTTTATTCTTGGGGAGAAGACCATAATAAAAAGCATGGATAAAAAAGTTCCTAGGAAAATAAGAGGGATTATAGGATTGAACGGGCCGACTCGGAGGTAAAGCAAATAAGTTGAAACCAAACCAAAGAAGGCGAAGATAAAAAATAGAACAATGTAACTTGCTGAAAGCGTTGCTAAAAATGCAGTGTAAGGAAATTCGTATTTTTTCTTAAGGTAAATGGCACGGGTGGCCATCCCTCCTCTGAAGGGCGTAATCAAATTATAGAAGCCAGTAATAATTGAGAGCTGGAAGCCCTCAAAGAAGCCAAGTTTTATCTTGAATGGATTTAGAATAACAATTGTCTGGTATGTTATTGTTACGTAAGAAAGCAAGAAAATAATTACAAGAATAACAATAAAATGAGGAGATACGATAGTTAATTCCTTGAATGAATCAATGTTTTTGTATATGTAATAGGCAGCGAACGCTAATATAATCAAGAGGATTGATATTGATAAGATCTGTTTAACTGATTTTTTCATAATAGAAGTTAGGTGATTGGGGTTTTAAGAAGTTTGTGGGGTGATGAGGAGGGGTAGAAGAACTAAATAACTTTCATCTCTATTAAAACTTTATCAACAAACTCTTCGACTAATGTAAGATTTATGTTTTGATAGCCCTTAGAGATTCTTAATTTTAATTCAGTATTCACTTTATTAGCAATCTTTGTTTTTATCTTCTGTATATCTTTATCAGGAAGGCTTCTATTGATAGGATTTATTTTCTCTCTGTATCTTTTTGCAAGCTCCCAGCTATTTGTAAATTCTTTATTATACCCTTCGGCTTTTTCTGGCCTGTCAAAAGCTGCTTTCTCAAGTATCTGATGGACTATTGTATTTGCAAGATTTGAGATAAATACTTCAATTAGCTTGTTTCTGTTCATGCGACATTCTCAATTATTAAATTGAAAGTATTGTTATATATTTTCTTATATTTTTTGAGAAATTCTTGTTTATCCAGCAGGTTTTCTTTAATATCATTGATTTTAACTTCAAATAGCCGCTCAATCTCTTTATTTACTATGTCTTTGCTTAATTTTTTTCCTTTGATAAATAAGAGAATAGAAATCATATTCATAGTCAGGTAATATTTCTCGCTGCCATTTAATTGCTCATAGTTATCAATAAGGGTCTTGCTCTTTAATAAGTTTAAATCAAGAATCTTGTAATTAATTTCTCTCTTGGTCTTGAAAATCAGCCTATTTTGAGAGATGCATTTGCTTAGCATTAATGAATAAAGCGGGTCTGAAGCAAGTCCAGAGAGAAGAGTTTTGCTGTCAAGAAATAAGATATGTGTTTTTATCCCTGTCAGGTTTTCTATACGAGCTTTAAGCATTTCTGAATTATATTTCTTTTCGTTAACAATTAGGATATCAATATCATTAAACTTAAATCCTGGTTCAAGAAAACTTCCAGTAAGAATTATATTCTCTGGATTAAGTCCATTTATCTGTCTGAATATTTCATCTATAATCTTCATCTTAATTTGTTCAAGGTTTTTTGTATTGTAAAAATAGAGCTTGAATTTCTGCTTTTGTTTTTCTATTGTATTGTTAATAGAAGTAATCATGACATATTCTCCGTTAGATAATCCAGTTCTGTTTTTTGGGAGATAAATCTGGTCCATCTTGCTTCCCTTGCTTATCTTTGCTATGAGTTCTGTCATTTTACCTTATTACGTAATAGTACGTAATGTATTTAAGCTTTTTGGTTTTTAGTTTTTGGGGTTTTATTTTGTTGTATAGTTTTGGTTTTAGGTTTGTGTTGATGAGATGGTGTGTGGGTTTAAGGAGTTTTGAGGGTTTCTTTAGTCAGGTATAGAGTGAGGTTGTAGGTTTCAGGGTTTCTTGGGGTGATGATTTTGGGTTTGTTGGTGTGAAGAAAACTAATAATTAATAAAAATATTTATAAGTGTCTTTACTTTTAGCATATAAAAGAGAGAAAATGAAGACACCCAAAATTATAAATGGAGAAAAAATAATTAAGGTACTTGTTAAAAATGGATATGAAATAAAAAGCAGAGGAGGAAGCCACGTAACTTTATCAAATGAAACAATCCATATTACCGTTGTTTTACCTATTACAACAATTGGTGTTTTCCTAAAAATATGCAGAATTACTGGAATACCGAAAGAAGAATTTTTATAAAAATACTCTTGATACTAATGGCATTTCATATTTATCTTTATCTTCAATTAATAAATTCTGTCTTTCATCTGGAAAAGCATCTAAATGAATTTTTAATCCCACAAGGAACTTTTTTTTGGATTCATCTATAGTTTTTCCTTCAGCAAAAACATTTACATCTGGGCTAGAAGCTATAAATACTTCTTCAGCATCAACAATTTCCCTTTCTATTATTATATTAACAGCAATTTTATTTTCCATAATAATTAGTGGTAGTGATAGTTTTTAATATTTTTGGTGGGGGTGTTTGAGTAGTTAGGGGTTGTAGGTTTCAGGGTTTTCTTTGGTTGGGTGTTAGTGGGTGGAGTTGGGGGTTTCAGGGTTTCTTGTACCAAGACTCGAACTGAGCATAAATCTGTGTGTCTTTTGAATGATGTGGTTTATCGGGGTTTGGAATGAAGCCAACAGGAACAAATCTTCTAGAATAATCTTTTTCTTGCGATAAGTCCAGTGCCTCGATGCCGGAGAGTTCATATTTGAGGACAACTCTGGCCCTGTCTTCGTATGCTGTTTTTAGATATTTTGGCAGAGTCCTCTGGAATAAAAACTTTCCAAGAGCTAATCTTTCAATAACGTCTTTATCACCTTTAATATAAGGGAAAAGTTGTATGCCTTGTTTATTCAAATCAGTTTCTAGTTTAGATATGACTTGCCTGTATCTTTGCCTGCGTTTATCAAATAGCCACATGAAATATGATACAGCTAACCTTTTTTAAAAGTTATTGGGGGGATTTATGGTGTGTGGTTTTGTGGGGGTGGTGTTTAGCGGGACGAAAAAGGACAAAACCAAAAATCAATAAATTTAAATAAAATTTATATTAGTTAAGTTAATGAAAAAAGAAGTTGAAGAAAGAACATCTTTTGCTCTGAGACAAAAGGGAGATGATTTAATTGGTTATAAAAGTCATGAAATAAATAATTTTATTGCTAAAGAAGATATTATCGGCTTAGATGCAAATGTTCTTGTTGATATAATTGAATCAGATGAATTTAAAGAAGAGATAAAAATTTTTGTTAGTTTAGAATTATTGAAAATTTACACGACAAACACTGCGTTAGGTGAAGCAAGGCATGTTTTAATTAAGAAAAGAAACTACTCATTTGAAAGAGCCACAAGTGAACTGAATAAAATTCTAAAAGAATTTAATATAAAAAAGATTAAACACAATCCTGAAATAAATATTATGGCAGAAGAGCTTGTAAATGAAGTAAAGCGCAAAATGTATCTAAATAATATACACACTTTCCCAAACGATTTTAGGATATTAATTAATTTAATTGAGCAGGCTGAAGTGAATCTCTACATAACTGAAGATAAAGATATAAAAAAGGCTGCGAAATTGCTTGGTTTACCGATAAGGGTAAAGATTATTGGTGAGGCATCTAATTTAAGCGGTCATAAAATAAAAGAATTCTTTAAGGAAAATCGCAGAGTTCGTCGTAGAAAATAAATGCTTTTTTTGAGTCGCCACTTGCTTTTTCCAATGCCTGCTTCCATAAATCATTTCTAATTTCATTTAATTCTGACATAGTTTTGGTTCTTTTCGATTTAACAACTGTTAATGCGTAGACACCTTCAAACTTGGCACTTTGAATTTGGGAGTCAATTCTTTTTTGCCCCTGCTCGGAGAGTTTTCTAAATTCCTGTTTAAGATGTTCTCCTGTTTTTTCTATATCTTCAAAGAATTGTTGTTTTTGTAAATCTTGCATATCTATTTTAATGAGGAGATATATATAAACTTTATTCTAAAGGAGTACAACTATTTAATGGTGTAAAGGAGGTTCAATATTTTTCGTTGTGTATTCTGCAGGATTTTCATGAAGATTAGAGTTTGGGCAGTTTATTTTGAAGGAAGTTTGGGTTTTAAGAAGTTTGCAGGGTGGGGTGTGACATAACTTTTATAACTATATTTTAATTTAAAACTAAATGGATTACGGGGTGTATACGACTACTGGATTTGATGAAGAAAAGGATAAACTTGACGGATTTGAACAAGAAAGAATAAATAAATTATTTCCTAAATTGAAAGAAAACCCGTATGTTGGAGATCCATTAAGATATAAATGGTTTAGAGAAAAAAGAATAAATGGAAAAAGAGTTTATTTTTTAATTTTTGATGATTTAACTGCAGTATTGTTTGTTGCAATTAGCGATAAGAAAACACAGCAAGAAACTATTGATAGTGTATTAAATAAATTAAAAGAATTTAGAATGTACTTGGAAGGTAAGATAGATTAAGCTACTCTCCTGATTCTTCCTGCTTTTACATCTTCAAGGCTTCTTGAGATTTGTTTAACAAAATCTAAATCAACTTCTGCTACTTTCATTTCTATCATTTTCAATCTTTCGTATTCTTTTTTTGGTATAGTAATTGTTTCTTTTTCCATAACTTAGGTTAGGATAGGTTGGTATTTAATATTTTTGGTGGGTGGGTTTGTGTTGAGGAGTTGGTGGGTGAGATAATAACTACTTCTTTTTATCATCAAGCCAGGACTCGAACTGAGCATAAATCTTCGTATCATCTGAATGGTGCGGTTTATCTGGGTTTGGAATGAAACCAACAGGAACAAATCTTTTAGAATAATCTTTTTCTTGCGATAAGTCCAGTGCCTCGATGCCGGAGAGTTCATATTTGAGGACAACTCTGGCCCTGTCTTCGTATGCTGTTTTTAGATATTTTGGCAGAGTCCTCTGGAATAAAAACTTTCCAAGAGCTAATCTTTCAATAACGTCTTTATCACCTTTAATATAAGGGAAAAGTTGCATACCTTGAGCTTGTAAATCATGCTCAAGCTGAGATATAACCTGTTGATAATGTTTACGTCGTTGATCGAAGGGGTACATGAAATATGATACAGCTAACCTTTTTTAAAAGTTATTGAGGGGATTTAAGAAGTTTGCGGGGAGGAAGGATTTTTAAAATATGACTTAATATTGCTGTTAGGAAATACCTTCCATAGAGTAAATAATATTATAAACTATTTTTTATCATTAGTATTAGTTAAAAGTAGTGATAAAATGAAACTTAGAAATATAAATTCAAAGAAAGTTGTCAGAGCTTTTCAAAAAATGGGCTTAAAAGTAGTTCACCAGGCAGGAACTCATGTTATTTTAAAAGGAATAATTAACGGGCAACAGAAAACAATTAGTATTCCGGTTCATCATAAAGAAATTCCACCAGGAACTCTTACTGATATAATAAATAATCAAGCTTGTATATCAAGAGAACAATTCTTTCAGTATTATTAAAGAAATAATCTTGTAGTTAATAGTGGTCTTTTTTTCTTTAATGGTTCAGCTTTAGATGGATCATGTTGTATCAATAAAACTAAAGAAGTTCGAAGATTATCCAAGGCTTCCTCTATATTATCTCCAAAATCACTAATACCCAGCTCTTCACATCTAGCTAAATAGACTGTTTTCTTTCCAAGATTTTCTTTAATTATGCTTACATTACATGACAAATCTTTATTTTCCATCATCATAAATAGTAGTAGTCATAGTAGTATTTAAGTTTTTTGTAGAGTAAAGCCAGTCTCAATAATCTTTTAATACCTCAATTCTAGGGGGTTGTAGGTTTCAGGGTTTTCTTTGGTTGGGTGTTAGTGGGTGGAGTTGGGGGTTTCAGGGTTTCTTGTGTTGATGATTTGGGTTTGTGTGGGGGAGGATAATATAACTCCATTAAATTTATAAATTCTGAAAGCATTTGGTAACAATGGAAAATACAAGCTTACACGAAGACGTGAGAAAGTTGAGAAAAGATGTTGAGTTAATAAAAAATATACTTATGTCAGAAGGCGAACTTAGTAGTTGGGCAAAGAAAGAGATGATCAAGGCCAGAAAAGAGAAAGAAGCGGACTATACAGACCTTGAAGATTTATGAGTTATCAAATAAAGTTCTCGAATCAAGCAATCAAGTTAATTTGTTTTTGGATGACGAACTAATAAAAGAGCTTGACAAAAGAGCAAAGAAAAACATGCTTTCAATAACAGAACAAGTTGAGGACATTTTAAGGAGAAGCGTGGTAACTCAAAAAAACAAGAAGTCATCATCAGCGTATGATGAAAAGCTTGATGATACGTTAGTTGCATTGTTCTCAAGAAAGAACACAGGGCCGAAGGGAAAGAGGACGACTGGGACGAAGTAGGAATGTTTGTTTATTGATTGTGGTTAAAAGAGTTTTATAGAGTATTTTTTATAATTTCTCCGATTATCTTCTCGACTTCTTTTTCCGGATATTTTACATCAGGGTATCTTTTGGGCATTTCTTTTTTCAGTAAGTCCAATGATTTTGATTTTATGTGATTAAGATCTTCCTTATTCCAATTAAATTTGCTTGCAGTGAAAAATGCAACATCTCGATATTCCAAGATTTCAGAATTAAGATAATTAATTGATTCGGGCTTGTTGGTATATCTTACAAGAATCTCGTGAATTGCTATATTTGAGATTATTCTGCTTAAACTATCAATTGCACTTTTCTTTCCCATAAATCCCCTTTTAATTCTTTGTAAACTTCATTTATTAAATTTTTAAGATATCTTCTTGCTATGATTCGTTCCTCTTTAGTTTCCAGATTGTTCTTTAAATTATTCATAAGATTTGTTCCAAGCTCTTCTTTTAGGGAGTTTTTTAATTCCTCGTTGCTGACTATTTTATTTAGTAAAAGCTTTACAAGCAACGCATTTCTTATGGATTTATATAATTCCAAGCCAATGGCATCAGATTCGCTCCAGTCCATTTTCATTTTTAAATCTGCATTATGGAGCTCTATTTTCTTTGGGAGATTTATCCTGCCGTAAATTATCTTTTTGTCTTCCAACTGGTAGATTAAAGAAGGATTATGCGGATATTGAAGATAAAGATCCTTTTCAGTTATTAATTGCATATCTAATTTTATCCCATTATCCTGGAGAGATTTTATTAGGTTGTATTTTTCCCTTTGATTTTTCCATAATTTTTTCTTCACGACGATTAAAACATCTATATCATTATATTCCGAGTAATTTGTTTGTATCGCAGAACCGTAAAGAATTACTGCCTTTACACTCTTTATTTTGTTAAGCACTAATTTCTTTATTTTTCTTTCAATAGCCAATGATTTCTGATTATATTCCAATTTCTTTAATAAGTAATCTGCATTTATAGAAGACATCTGCCTTAGTTTTGGCCTTATGGATTTGTTAAGATAATAAGAATCCATTGGGGTTATCTTTTTATTGTTAAGCTTTTTTTCTATTATTTCTTTCTCCTTATTCGTCAGTATTGATTGTTTTAGCATATAGTATCTATAGATACTATGTTTATAAATCTATCTTGCTGG
>ERZ1292623.1401-Hain-H51-01um-R1-1401-length-23339-cov-5_pt2 | contig 21419 bp, 20 predicted proteins | sample MGYA00564398_ERZ1292623 | MGnify/ENA primary metagenome ERZ1292623 (study PRJEB36523, sample SAMEA6512633) | groundwater metagenome | collected 2019-01-07 | study: AquaDiva: Metagenomics assemblies of 32 groundwater samples | reverse complement strand
AGCGCGAGCGGTGTCGCCGCTATCTTCACCGAAAATGTTTCGGCGTCTTCAAACGTGCTGCTGGACTGTTCGGGTGTATATTGGTACCGCGCTTCCACCTGTTTGCCCTCTCCCTTGGCGCCGTATATTCTCCCTTTGAATGTGACGCTTTTTTCCTGATGCGGCAGTATGGTTCCGAGGTCCGCACGGGACTTCACGTGTGGCTCCGAAGCGCCGTCCGTAAGCACCGACCGTTCCGGCCACGTAAAAACAATGTTCGCGTCGCGGAGCGGTATGTCGGCATCGTTCCGGTAGGACACCACAAAAGAAACTTCCTCGCCCGCCGTGATGCTGTCGGGGCCGACGACCGTCACCGTAACCTTCTCTTTCCGGAACGTGTCTCCCAACAGATAGTAATAGTACCCGCCGCCTACGACGGCAGCAACAAGCAGGAACGATGCAAAAAACAACACGCGGCGGCGAAGCCGGTGAAATAAAAAGCGGCGGCGCATGTCCGCCTCGTTCCATCCACCACGCCGCACGGGAATATCCTCGTCCTCCTTGTACGCTTCGTAGCTTTTCAGCTTTTCCTCGCGCGCGCCTGGGCGGTACAGTTTTTTTTCAAATTCCTCAAGATTACCCATACGCCCTATACATTCGTCCCGGCTTTGCCGTAAATATTTTCAAAATAGATGCTGAAGCGCCGTTCCAGATCGTCCAGTTCCCGTTCCGAAAGCGGCGTGCGCTCTCCGGCAAACGCCTCAACGATCGTCTTGTCCTCCGGCTCATATCCCAACAGCGCCAAAAACTTGAACTCAAAGTACCGGAGGAAAAATTTCAGTTCCAACGCATTAAACTCCCGCCGGTCCAAATAGTCAAGCGCCCCGAGCACCAGGTGAAATATCGCTTCATCCCGCTCTTCAAAGAGCGTATACCGCTCCACAAGAACCGCAACGCGTTGCGCGGTGTTTATTTTTTGGTAGGCCTTTTTCATGCCGGCGAACGACTGCACCTCAACAGCCGCCGTCAGCACTTTCTGCCGACGCCCGAGCACAAAACGAAGCTGCGTAAGGTTGAACAGCGCAACATGGCCGGAGAGCTTTGCCGATCCTTTTCTGATCCCTTTCGAAACGAGCGCCACTTTTCCATATTCTTTCGTGAACGCCGTAATGATCTGGTCATGCTCACCTTTGTTCTGCCGTGAAAGCACGATACCGGTGGCTGAATACATAAAAAGCTATGCTATGGAGACAAACAGTTCTTCGCCGTCGCAGGAAACCGCATGGGGATTTGAAAGCACGGCTTTCTGCTCAACGCGCACAAATGTCCGCGCGGTAACCCGTGCCGCAATCGTGCGCGTGTTGCGCTCGGCAACGTCCGCTACCGATCCGCCGGCGTACCGAATGGAAACCGTGTCGCGCGGCGTGAGTCCCCGCTCTTTGCGCAGCGCCTGGATGTGCCGGATGATCTCTCGCACCATGCCTTCCTCTTTCAGTTCGGGCGTGATGGTCGTGTCTATCCGTACTTCTTCCGCCAACGCACTGTCAAAAACCACCTGCTTCACGTTCACTTCTTCCTTGACCAAATCCAGCAACTGCCGGTTATTTTTTATTTTTGTCCGCCAGCTGGCGGATTGATCTTTGATCGTGAGCGTAGCGAGCGGCTGCCGAACTTTTATGCTAGCATCCGCGCGGAGTTTGAGCGCTTTGCTCACCACATCCCGCACCGTCATCATATCATACACAAGCCGCTTATCACAACGCGCCGCGGACGATTTCGGGTACGCCTGCGCGTGTATGCTGCCCTTTTTGCCGAGCTTCCGCCACAAATGTTCCGTCACAAACGGCATGAACGGCGCGGCGAGCAGCAGCAGCTGTTCAAAAACGTAACCAAGTGTCGCGGCCGCGTGGCGGCGGTCCGCGGCAGTTGCGCGTTGCTGAAATCGCTCGCGCGAGCGGCGTACATACCACGTGGAAAGGTCATCCAAAAACACCGCGATCGCCCGCGACGAGCCAAGCGCATTATACGTGTCCAGATGTTCTCCCGCCGCAGCGGTTGTTTCGGCACAACGGGACAGGATCCATGCGTCAAGGACATTCGGCGAGCGCGGCGGCACCGCACGCGGGGCGCTTTTTTTCGCGGTGTGCGGACCGAGAAAATTATAAATGTTCAAAAGCATCATCACCGACTTACGCTGCCAGTCGGCAAGATCTTTTTCGTCAAAGCGCAGCGGCTCGCCTTCGGGGTTCGCGATAAAAAAGTACCAGCGCAGCGCGTCTATCCCGTAGGCGTCGGCAACATCCATGGGGTCCATGTAATTTTTCTTTGACTTGGACATTTTCTTGCCGTGCTTGTCCAAAATATGCCCCAGGGAAACGACATTTTTGTACGGCGCCTCCAGGTTCAAAACGGTCGCCACGGCAAGGAGCGTGTAAAACCAACCGCGGGTCTGATCCACTCCCTCGCAAATAAAATCGGCGGGATAGTCTATTTTTCTAAGCCTTGTTTTGAAATTGTCGCCACGGGTCTGGTCAAACGGGAAATGGGCCTGCGCAAGCGGCATTGCCCCCGAATCAAACCACACGTCGCACACTTCGCTCACCCGTCGCATGGTGCTGCCGCATTTTTCGCAAGGGAACGAAACGGCGTCAATGTACGGCTTATGGAGGTCGAGATTTCCCTCGTCATCCAGCGGCAGTTGTGCGGACGGAAGCTCGCGAATTTCTCCTTTCTTAATGTACCGCATTTTCGACCGGTTCATTATTTCACCGTCACCAAGCCCCAAAAACGCCGCTTCAAGCATCATCAGCGGGTCGCCATGGCCGACAATAAAAATATTTTTTCCTTGGTACGTTCGCTCCGTCCCGTGGATGAAACGCGTCATGCGTTTTTTAACGTCATTCCGGCTCTCGCCCCCGGGAAAAGCGGTGGAAAACCGTTCTGCAACTGAATGAAAGGAAGCTCCGTCAAGCTCCCGTATTTTCCCGCCGTCAAAGTCGCCGAGATCGATCTCTCCCACGAGAGGATCCGTCAGCACACATTCCATGGGCATCTTGAAAAATGATGCAACCAATGCCGCGGTTTCTTGCGTCCGCAGGAGCGGAGAAACGATCAGAATATCAGCGTGTGTGTTTTTGTGTTTTTTTTGGAACCGCGCGAGCGCCGCCGCAACCTCTTCTTTTCCTTTTTCGGTCAAATGGTTTTTGGGGTTCCCCCTGGCATCGGCAAACTGCATTTTATTGGACAACGCCTCACCGTGCCGCATCATGAAATAACGGTTCCGGAATTGCGAGCGGCTCCCAAGCTCCGCAATGCTGCCGACCACTTCCGTTTTTCCGCATGATGCGCACCGCCATATCGGCAGCGGCGTTCCCCAGTAGCGGTCGCGCGAGAATGCCCAATCTTTCGTTTCTTTGAGCCACTCACCAAACCGCCCTTCCTTTGTATGTTCCGGTATCCAATTGATTGTTTTATTATTGGCAATGAGTTTTTTGCGGAGTTCGGACATTTTGATAAACCACCCCTTGCGCGCAAAATACAACAGCGGCGTGTCGCACCGCCAGCAGAACGGATACTCGTGTTCATACTGCTCTTCGCGAAACAACAGTCCGCGGCGCGAAAGTTCCGTAATAATATCTTTGTCCGCCTGCTTCACGAATTTCCCGTGCCAGGGAATCTCCTTTGAAAATTCGCCGTTCTCTTGTACCGGATGCAACACGGGCAGGTTGTGTTCGCGCGCGGCGCGCATGTCGTCTTCCCCGTACGCGGGCGCCAGATGTACGATGCCGGAGCCATCCGTCGCCAAAACAAAATCTCCCGGAACAACAAAAAATGCTTTCTTATCCGGCTTCACAAAGTCAAACAGCTGCCGATACCCCATACCGACCAAATCATTTCCTTTATATTCTTTGGTAGTATTCCACCCCTCTCCCAGCACGCTCGCGCGATCTTTTGCCACAATGAGCGTTTCGCCGTCTTTCCGCGCTTCACTATAGGTAAGCGCGGGGTTGACCGCAAGTGCGACGTTTGCCGGCAAAGTCCAGGGCGTGGTCGTCCACACGAGAAAATACGCATTCTCGCCAAAGCGCTTATCAGCGATCTGAAATTTTACATAAACGGAAGGGTCCGTAACCGTTTGATACGCACCCGGTTGCGCCAGTTCATGCGAAGAAAGTCCGGTGCCGCAGCGTACGCAGAACGGCAGCACCTTGTAATCTTCCGCGAGCAACCCTTTATCAAAAATACGCTTCAAGACCCACCACAGCGACTCTATATAGCGATTGTCATAGGTAATATAGGGATGGGACATATCCAACCACAGCCCGATACGCTTGGTCATTTTTTCCCACTCGTCCTTGTACTTCCATACCGATGCTTTACACGCGCGGTTGAACGCGGCAACACCATATTGTTCAATGTCCGCTTTGGAACGGAGTCCGAGCTTTTTTTCCGTTTCTATTTCTACCGGCAGACCGTGCGTATCCCACCCCGCGCGCCGCGGCACAAAATACCCCCGCATCGTTTTATAACGCAGGAACAGATCCTTGAACGCGCGCCCCATCACATGCCCGGGGTGCGGCAAGCCGTTGGCCGTTGGCGGCCCTTCGTAAAACACAAACTTTTTCCCCTTTTTCCGCACGCGGAGAATTTTCTCAAATGTCTGTTCGCGCTCCCACAATGCGAGTACTTCCTCCTCCATCTGCGCGATCGGCGACTTTTCTTTTGGTTTCTGTTCCATACCCATTATTTTTTCTTGGGAGCCGCGATCCCCAGATCACGGCATATTTTTCGTGCAAGAAAATTATTGATCTCACGGTGCCGCGGCACTGTGGAAATTCGTTTTGTGGAAGGATGAAAAAAGACGCTGTGTTTTGCGCCTTCGCGGACAAATATACACCCTTCTTCCGTTACATGCGCAACCAAGTCGCTGCGTTTCATCGGGCCGTATGCTATACGGAAACCGCCACGCGCTCGCGGTATGCACGCGCGCCGCGCAACGCTGTTTTACTCAACAGCTTGTTGGCTTCAAGCACGAGCGCAAGCGCTTCGCGCATATTCTCTTTTGCCTCTTTGAGCGTTTTCCCCTGCGTGTTCACGCCCGGCAGTTCCTCCACCCAGCCGAGATACCATTTCCCCTGTTTGGTATATACCGCGGTATAGTGTTGCACCATATAGGGAAACTATACTCGCAAACAGGCACAAAATCAACCCCGCTGACACAGCGTTTCTTAAAAACTCTCTCATGTCGTTTTATTTGCTATCGCAAATAAAACGACATGTCGACAAGAGGCGGGAATGGGGGGCGCTCACTTTGGAAAACAAAAACCCGTGGGTATGTCCCGCGGGCTTTGATTCACAAAGTTTAACTACGCAAAAATAATTATTCTTTCCGAAACTTTTTCCGAAGGCGAGAAACAATACCCTCCCGCTTTGGGGAGACACTGAACATGCTGGCTATCCGATTCGCAACATCGTCGTGCCCCGCATTCTTTAACTGCTCGACAAACGCTCCTTTATCGGAAACCTTTTCATCGAGTTCTTGCCTCGTCCGCGACACCGCATCTGCCAACTCATCGTACTTCTGTCTGTTATCTCCCACGTGTTGCCATGCCTCAGCAAACGTATCAAAACCGCCATAACCATCAGTAAACCTATTCCTGTTATTTACGGCTTCGCATAGGGCGGTTGCCAAAGCAAGTTGTTCCTCAAACGGTAATTCCTGCTCTCCCATTTCTTTTCTCTCCTCGTCTCGGTTGTTAACGTTCTGATGTTCGCCTTCTGGAAATTTTTCCATATGAAGTTAGGGTTGTCCGTTATTCATTATTTATCTCCATGGTATCACTCTCAGTAATATATGTCACTGGCAAAAAAGGGTGTGGCGCGATACACTAAAAAAGCTATGCCGACGCTTGCCGACAACAGAAAAGTGCTGTTTGACTACGAGATTTTGGAACGATACCGGGCCGGGATCGTTCTGTTTGGTTTTGAGGCAAAAGCATGCCAGCGCGGCATGGCGCAGCTGCGCGGGTCGTTCGTCATCATCCGCGGCGGCGAGGCGTTTTGGATCGGCGGGGTTATCGCGCCATATCAGCCGGCCAACACCCCCGCGTGGTACACGAGCGACCGAACCCGCAAGCTTCTTTTAAAAAAGGATGAGCTTGCGGAACTTGCCGGAAAAGCCGCACAAAAGGGCTTGACTTTGATCCCTGTTTCGCTGTATACTGAACGCCATAAAGTGAAGCTGGAGTTCGGCCTTGCGCGCTCCAAAAAGAAATTCGAAAAGCGCGAGCACATGAAAAAACGTGAGTTTGAAAGGATACGGGATAGGGTTATGAAGGAGTAGCAAATATCTCCGCCGAAGTTCTTACACGGTAAGAATTTGGGCGGGGATGTTGGGCCTTGACAAAAAGCATCTTTCAAAACATGCACGCCGAGTTGGTCGCGAACTCGTTCAAACGCGGCAACCAAATAAGTGCAAACTTATTTTCAAAGGTAAGGAACGCATTCGCTTTTGCGTTTGCGCCATCCTTGTCTTTCGCGCGGATTTAAAAACCTGCGCCATCAACCCCACTGTCGTCTGAATGGTGGAATGTTGGTGTGATATTTTCAGACTGCAGTGCGCGAACCGCCGTGGCGCGCGCCAAAGCAAAACGGCTTGAGACATGCGGTATTTTGGTTATTTTCAGACCCGCAGTCCGACACAATAAAAATACCCTACGCGTGTAGATATGTTTTGCAAAGGCCTTTTGGATGCGAGTTCAACTCTCGCCATCTCCACCGATTAGATTTTACGAGCGCTTGCGCCGTAAAATCAATCGTCCCGAGCGAGGTCGCATGAGGCGACCGACGAGGGATTTCCTTATATTTAACCACAACACCAATCCCTGCAAAACCGAAAGTAAACCACCAGATACGAGCGCCGCAGGTGCGGCTCATTGACGCCGCGGGAGAAAACAAGGGCGTTGTCACGCTTTCTGAAGCGCTTGCTGCGGCGCACGACGCGGGCATGGATCTTGTGGAGATAGCCCCCACGGCGAGCCCTCCGGTGGCGCGCATCATCGATTTTGGGAAGTTCCTATACCAGCAGGAAAAGCAGGAACGGAAACAGAAGGCGAAAACAAAAACGGTTGGGTTGAAAGCGGTCAAGGTCGGGTTGCGTATTTTTGAACACGATGCCCTCATTAAGATAAAAAAGTTGGAAGAGTTTTTGGAGGAAGGGCATAAGGTAAAGGTTGAAATGTTCTTGCGGGGACGGGAACGCGCTAATATGCTATTCGCGCAGGAACGATACGAACGGTTCCTCGCAATGATCACGGCTCCCCACAAAATAGAGCAGCCAACAAAAAAACTCCCGACGGGGTTTATCACTATCATTGGAAAATAATGAAAACGAACAAATCATACACGAAGCGGATCAAAGTGACCGCGCGGGGAAAGTTGTTGCGGCGTAAAGCGGGACAAAACCATTTCAACGCGCGGAACGACGGCGCACAAGGACGCAAAAAACACGGGACGACATCGGTTGCGCTCGCCGACTACGCGCGCATCAGGAAATACGTTCGGTGATTTTGTAAACTTTTAATTTTTATTGTTATATGGCACGCGTCAAACGAGGAACGACCGCAAATAAACGGCGTCGGAACCTTCGCAAGCACACCAAAGGGTATCGCTCGGGAAGGAATTCAAAAGTAACACGCATGAAAGAAGCGCTCGTACATGCGTTCGCATACCAATTCGCTCATCGCAGAAAAAAGAAAGGCGATTTCCGGACGCTCTGGAACATGCAGATCAACGCCGCGGCGCGCGCGAACGGCATGCCCTACGGAACGCTGATCGCCGGCCTCAAGAAAAAAAATATCGCGCTCAACCGCAAAATACTCGCGGAGCTCGCCAAAAACTACCCGAAGATCTTCGCAAAAATAACGCAGTCCGTACAGTAACAACACATAACACCCCCGGCTTGGGGGTGTTATGTTATCTGCCGCGCGCGGCGCGCACAACAAGCGACACGAGAAACAACACGCCGCCACACAGAACAATAGCCGCTCCCGGCGGGGCGGCAAACACCGCGGCAAACGCGATACCCGCCGCAAACATGGCAACACCAAACAACACGGCCCACACCGCCATGCCCTTGAGACTCCGCGTGATATTCTTTGCGGCGGCGGCAGGCAGAACGACCAGCGCCCCCATCAGTAGCATCCCCACCACCTGAATGCCGATGGCGATCGCAAACGCGATCGCAGCCAGAAACGCAAACTCGGTTTGGTGGATCGAGGTCATCGTGCTCTCTTTGGCAAGCTCGCGGGAAAATGTTACCCGCGCAAACTGTTTGAAGAAAAACAACACCATTCCCACAAGCACCACGCTTGCCGCGACCGCAAGCACTGCGTCGCCGCGTGTCACACTCTCAATATCGCCAAACAACGCTTCCAAAAGTTCTTCTGAAGGAACCAGCAGCGTCCCCAGCGCAAGCGAAACCGTAAAGATGATGCCAACTACCGTCTCGATAGCAACGGAAAAACGCCGCTCAACGAACGAAATTCCGGCCACCGCAAGGAGGAGAGCGGCAAGCGCCCCCGCAAACGGGCTTGCGCCGACCATAAGCGCAACACCCATCCCCGGCAGCGCGACATGGGACAGCACGTCCGAGATCAGGGCAAGCCGCCGTAAAATGACGAACACCCCAAGCAACGATGCCGCTACCCCGACCGCACAACCGACAATGAGCGCTTCCAGCGTCATAGGTCAGTGATGATGTTCGTACAGCGCAACGCCGCCGCCATACAGTTCGCGGAGCTTCGGCTCGGTCAGCACGGCACGCGGGGCTCCCGCACACAGCATGCGCTTGTTGATGCACACCACCGTGTCCGCAAAGTCGTATACCACGTTCACATCGTGCGAAATAAAGATCGAGGCAATGGAAAGTGTGCGCGCCATGTCCCGCATGAGCGGGTACACCGCGCGCTCCCCCGAAGGATCGATGTTCGCCGTCGGCTCATCCAGAAAAAGAATGTTGGGCTCGTCAAACGCCGCGCGCGCAATCAGCACCCGTTGCAGCTCGCCGTACGACATGGCGCCCATGTGTTTATGCAGGAGGTGTTCGGCACCCACGAGTGCAAGTGTTTTTTGGATCTCGTTTTCCGTTGCGCGATCGTGCACGAAAAACGGGCGCTTGCTCCGCGCATAAATGATAAAGAGTTCTTCCACCGTCAGCGGAACGGTGCGGTCAAAGTCGATGTTTTGCGGCACATACCCGATGCGCGGCGGGACATGCCATATGACCTGGCCGCCGGACGGAATATCCCCCAGGAGCGCGCGTAACAACGTCGTTTTTCCCGCTCCGTTGGGACCCAACAGCGCAACGGTCTCTCCTTGGTCAACGGAAAAAGAAACGCGCTCCAAAACCGGCTCGCTCCCCAAGGAAACAGAAAGATTTTTAACTTCAAGAAAAGGCATGGTGGTATTTTGAAAAATGTGCGACGCGGTACTTTCCTTTCTCCGACACAACGGCAACACCCTCGTCCCGCAACAGTCGCGCTTTGTGTGCTTCCCCGCGATTGTATCCGGACAACAGCCCGCCGGCGGCAACCACGCGATGGCACGGAATAGCAGCGTCGTAGTTCTTGTGCAAAAGAGCTCCGACAACGCGCGCCGCATGCGGTCTGCGCGCCGCGCGCGCAACGTCCCCGTATGTCGCAACATTCCCGCGCGGTATCGCAGCGGTGGTGCGGTACACGCTGTGCTGAAAGGCAATGGTTTTTTTCTGGGCGCGCATATGCCGTTCAAACCGGCGCAACACATGTTTGAGCGATGGATAGGTAAGGCGCGAAAGCGCACGATGAAACGGCAGCCACACGAACGCCGTGTGTTCCTCTGAAAGGCGAACGGCGCGAGATGCAGCGCAGGCGGCAAACAGCGTTACCGCTTTCCGAATACGTCGTCCGTCAGGCGCGCGAAACGAATACCGATAGCACACACGAAACCCCGAAAATACAAAAAAGTTGTTCATACCGGTTTCTTCCCGCAGTTCGCGGAGCGCCGTTGCAAAGAGTGTTTCACGAACGTGCCGTTTCCCTTTCGGAAAACCCCAATATCCCCTTTCCGCGTACAGCAGTAAAAACTTACGGATGCCGTCGGTATCGGTGGCACAGACGATAAAACCGGCAGCATCCTTAACGGCCTGCCCTTTTTCGCTGTGTCTGCGCAATGTGCGTGTTGAGATCATGCAACAGATGCGTAATGTTGATGCCGTGAATGGCCGCGCCCGATGCAATGGTGTCAAACTGCGACCCCATGCAGCCGACGCAATGCAGCCCATATTTGGTGAAAACGGCGACGGATTCCGGATACTTAATGACCGCCTCGGCGACATAGGTGCGTTCCGTAATAAACTGCGCGGGGGACGGTTTTGTTCGCTTCGGAGCGCGTTTTTTTTGTTTTTTTTCCGGCACTGTTGCCATAAGTTTCGTCAGTATAACGGAACGTGCCGTCTTCTACAACCCCTGCACGAATTCCTCGGCCCGGCCGTCCGGCGTTGGGACGGCGCTTGCAACCAGCGACAGCACGAACCGGAACGTCGTTCCGGGGCCGTCCGTATTCGCTTCCGCCCACACGGTGCCTCCATGCCGCTCGATGATGTTGCGTACAATGAACAGCCCCAAACCGGTTCCTTCGGTTTGCCGTTTCACTGCATTCGTCCCGCGGAAGAACTTGGTGAACAATTTGTCCGCCTGGTCCTGCGGCACGCCGATGCCGGAGTCGGAAACGCTCACCTCCGCGTGATCCCCGATCCGCCGGACACTGACCGAAACAGTCCCGCCTTCGGGCGTATACTTGAGCGCGTTGTCGATGAGATTTTGCATCACCATCTCGATGCGCGCGGGGTCGAGCTTCACCGGCGCAAGCTTTTCGCTGCGGAACGTAAGGGTAACGCCACGCTCCTGCGCCCGCATCTGGAATGTATCGACCGTTTTTTTGACCACCTCGGGAAGGTTCACAAAGTAGAACGAAAATCCGTACCGTCCCTCCTCGATGCGCGCCACATCCAGCATGTCCGTCACCAGCTGGATCATGCGTTCGTTCGATAGATATCCTTTTTGCAGAAAATCCTTTTGCTCGTCGCTGATCGCTCCGGCGTCACCCTCCAGCAGCATTTTAAAGACCCATTTGATCGCCGACAATGGCGTGCGCAACTGGTGGGCTGCGACGGAAATAAATTCCGACTTCGACCGCGCGATCGCTTTTTCACGTGAAACGTCGCGGACCACGCGGAGAAAGCTGCCTGGCGCGCCTGCCGCGTCAGCCAACGGGATGGTGGTCACCTCGAGATCCGCTTCCGCCGGGTATTTGATCTTCATTTCTATAGTATCAAACCCCTCTTTTTCTTTTTTCTGAATTTTTCTTAGGGAGTCCGCAAGCACCGGATACAGTACTTGCGCAAGCGACGCGAGCCTCGGAAACTGCTGCGTGATGTCCGCCGTGACGACGCGGTCAAGCACATCCTCCCTGGTAAACCCGAGGAGCTCTTCCGCACGGGGATTCACCAGAAGGATCTTGAAGTCGCCATCGTGCTCTATAATGCCCGTATCAAGGTGGGTCACGATCGACCCGATCCTGTCCCGCGCGGCAGACAGCTCGCGGGAATAGCGCACCATAGAAAGCGTGTTTCTTGTAAGGAATACCACAAGGGCAATAAAAAACCCGAAACTTAAAATGATGAAAAAGAGGAATCGGTTCCACGAACCCCATACCGCTTGGTACGGGTCTTCCGCCACAACCGCAAGGTCAAGCGGCTCAAGAACAAGTACCGCCGCCTGAAACTTTTTTCCCTCCTCATCGACGTACGAACCAAAACGGCTTTCCCCTTCTTCGCCGCCCGCTTGTTCCGCAAACAACTCGGCAACAAGGTTGTGCGACGGTGCCACGGCCCCGGCCAGCGACGGTTCGTAATGGGTGATGGCCACTCCTTCTGTGTCGGTCACGTACACAAACTCCTTCTCGTTGGACAGCAACGACGGCGCGAACGAACGAATGCCGCTCACATCAACGACTGCTGCAAGAAAAAAGATTCCCAGTTCCTGCGTTTCGTATCGCTTTACCACCAGAACAAAATGTGTTGTGCGATCCTCTCCGTGCAGCATGGTTGCGGCAAATCCTGAATAAGCCGCTTCGCGAAAGTATTCCTCCCGCGAAAGGTCGCGGAGGGATTCGGGACCGAATTGTGCCGCGCGGGAAACACGCAGCCGCTCTCTCCCACTCCCGTCAAACGCAAAAAGTTCCCGCACATCGTCGCGTCCCTGGAAAAATTGCGCCGCCCGCTCTCGGTCGATCGTGTCAAATGTAATGTTGTCGGTAAGGTTCGACAATAAAAAAAGCGCGAACTCATTCACCCGTTCTTTGGGGTGGTCCAGCACCAGCCGCTGAAATTCGATGGAAACCTTTTCCGCAACCTCCAGCTGGTGCGCAAGCGCTTTCTCCCTGATATCGGTGAGCGCCGGCACGAGCCACGCAAGATTGAACAGCATGAAAAACACCGTGCCGATGACGATAACCCGCCACACGGGAAGGTCTTTCAGCCGCAATCGCCTGCGTTCTGGTGATGGTTGCATAGAGAACTTACTTCAATGCTTATAGCGCAAGCGGATGAAGGTCGCCAAGGTTCTTGCCCGCGCGCGCAGCAACAAGAATGGGAACGGCGAGGGTGTACGATGATGCCATGACCGCCACGACACGCCGTGCTGTCTCTTCCACTATATCATCTTTCACCTCAAACACTAACTCATCGTGGATCTGGAGCAACAGCCGCACGCCATCTTTGGCGTGTTCGCGCACAAGCACCTCGCGCGCGACGCGCACCATGGCGATCTTGATGATATCGGCCTGCAGCCCCTGTATCGGCATATTCTGCGCCATGCGTTCGGCGGCACTGCGCAGCATGGGATTTGAAGACTGTATGTCGGGCAACCATCGTTTTCTCCCCAGCAGCGTCTGCACGAACCCGTACTTTTTTGCGTGCGCTTTCGTGCGCTCCAGAAACGCCGCGATGCCGCTGAAATTCTGAAAATACCGTTCAATGAATTCGCGCGCCTGTTTTTGGTCAATACCCGCGGCGGCAGCAAATGAGCGCTGCCCCATGCCGTACAAAATACCGAAGTTCAGGGCCTTCGCGGCCGAACGCATGGCGGGCGTCACTTCGCTTTCCTTAACTCCCTGCACCTCCGCCGCGGTCGCGCGGTGCACGTCGCCGCCGCTGGTGAATACCTCTATCATTTTTTTGTCGCCTGCAAGCGATGCGATAATACGCAGCTCGATCTGCGAAAAGTCGCACGCAAGCAGCGTATACCCGCGGTCGGCAACGAACGCGGCGCGGATGTCACGCGCAAACTCGCTGCGCTGGGGAATGTTCTGTAAGTTCGGATCCGACGAGGCAAGCCGACCCGTTGCCGCGCCGACCTGACTGTACGAAGTGTGCACGCGGCTGTCTTGTTCCGCGAGCGCGAGCAGCGCGTCCACATAGGTGCCTTTGAGCTTGGCAAGTTCGCGGTAGGAAAGCAGTTCGCCGATGATGGGGTGCGCGTCCCGCAGTTTTTCAAGTTCCTCGGCGCGCGTGGAGACAATACCGGTCTTTGTTTTTTTGAGCCGCCCGCCACTGTTGGTAATACCGAGTTTCTCAAAGAGAATCTTGGAAAGTTGTTGGGGCGAATCAATATTGAACTCTTCGCCCGCCTGCTGATAGATGGCGCGTTCCGCTTTTTGCTTTGCCGTCTCAAGCTGTGCCGAAAGCGCGCGGAGTTTTGCGGGGTCAACCGCAATACCCACCCGCTCCATTTCGGCAAGGATCGACACAAGCGGCATTTCAACCTCGGTAAACAACTTTACCAGCCCATCTTTTCGCATCGCATCCGTCAAAGCGTTGACAAGCGGAAACAACTGCGCTGGGTCGGGGTGTTCGGCGCGCGCATTCAGATACTTTTGCAGAATGTGTTCGAGCGGATACTCGCGTTCCCCCGGCAGTAAAAGATACGCCGCGATCTGCACGTCAAACAGTTCACCCGCAAGCGCGACACCCGCGCGGCGTGCCGCGTGGATGACGCTTTTAAGGTCATGCCCTACTTTTTTGACGCGCGCATTTTCCAAAACGGCGCGCGCTTCCGGAAAACTCGCCGTTACGACCGTTCCGCGCTCGTCGGCAATGGAAATCATATTCTCGCTGGTAAGGAGAAGCGCAACAGACTTCCCTGTGATATCCCCCGCGTCGCCCGACGGCACAGCTGTGCGTGGTGCATCCGGCTGTTCTTCTTCCGCCGCAGCATGTTCACGGGGCAAGCGTCCCCGCAGACTTTGAAACCCGAATTTGGTGAACACTTCTTCCACCGCTGCGCGGTCGTACGCGCCAAACCGCGCCTGTTCACTATCGAACTCAAGCGGTACGTCACGCCGGATGGTCGCCAGACTTTTTGAAAACAACGCCTGGTCTTTGTGCTCCGCAAGCTTTGTACGAATCTTTTCGGGCAGCTCCGTAAGGTGGTCGTACGCATTCTCAAGTGTCCCGTACTTTGCCAGCACCTGGGCGGCGGTCTTATCCCCCACCCCCGGCACACCCGGAATGTTGTCGGATGGGTCGCCTTTGAGTCCCTTGAAATCGTTCATTTGTTCCGGCGCGATGCCAAACCGTTCGCGCACGGCTTTTTCGTCATATGTCACCGTATCGGAAATCCCTTTTTTAAGCGTCAGCACCTCGGTGTTCTCATCCACCAATTGCAGCGTGTCTAGGTCACCGGTAATAATAATGGTTTTGACCGTGGGTCTTTTGCCTTTTACTTTTTCCGCGATGGTACCGATAAGGTCGTCCGCCTCAAACCCTTCCATTTCGTAAATGGGAATGCCGAACGCGCGCACCACTTCTTTGACCTTCGGGAACTGCGATACCAGATCGTCCGGCGTTTTGGGGCGGTGCGCCTTGTACTCGGCGAACTCGTCGTGGCGGAATGTCGGCGCGGGCAGGTCAAAGGTCGCCACGATATACGCGGGTTTCAGCTCGCGCAACACTTTCAACAGAACGCTCGTAAAACCATACACGGCGTTGGTCGGCTCGCCCCCCTGTGAAAGCGGCGGCAGGGCATGAAACGAACGGTGCACCAGCGCGTTCCCGTCAATTAAAACTAATTTTTCTTGCTGTGCCATGCAAAGAGGTAATAGTTATCGTAATGCGCTTTTTCGGCAGCAGTTTTTTTATTTTGCTCGCCCACTCAATAAGCATAATGTTTCGTGGGTCCGCCAGTATCTCATGCATCCCAATCGTGCGTGCCTCCGCGGCGCGCTCCAGCCGATAGCAATCTATGTGGTAAAACCGTACGAACTTTTTTGACTTGATTGAGTGCTGTTTCACCAACACAAATGTCGGGCTATGAATTTTTTCTTTCACCCCGAGTCCCTTGGCAAATCCTTTCGCAAATATCGTTTTCCCTGCGCCCAGCTGCCCTTCCAGTACAATAACCGTTGCGTGCCTGCCGGCGAGTGAACTACCGAGAAGCTCACGTGCCATCAACTCCGCGACGGCCTTTGTTTCTTTCTCATTTTTGGTTGTAACGTCGCTCATTCTTCTATCTTGTTTTGTATTGTGCCCGTTGTTGTGTATTGCTCAAGCGCCTCGAGCACCCATGGTGCGCGCAACAGTTCTTTCATTTTTATGATCTCAGGCAGAGAAAGCCATTGTGCATCAAGTAATTCATCGGGCGGAGTTTTCACTTCACCGCGCGCGGCGACTTTGAAAATATGTTTGACTGATACGGGCGGAATTCCGTGCATACATCCAAGATATTTTGCCTGCACGACGGTAAGCCCGGTTTCCTCTTTCACTTCACGATGAAGCGCTTCATGAAAAGATTCGCCCGTGTCTACCTTTCCGCCCGGTAAACCCCACTTACCTTTTACTGTCTCCGGACGCGCCTGCTGCACGAGTAGAAATTTACCGTTGTGTTCAACAACACCAATAACCGAAACATTCACTTTTATTGATTCTTTCTTGGTGTTTGTGTTCATGTTCTTACATGCGTTCTAACACGCCGATACCAAGGAGGGAAAGCCCATTTTTCAGAACCTGCGCGACGGCGCGCACGAGTGCGAGACGGGAGTTTTTTGTCTGTTCGTCAGCCGTGAGCACGGGGTCTTGCGCGTAGAACCGGTTGAATTCCTGCGTGAGCGTGTTCAAAAATCCCGCGATGATATGCGGCGCGTCGTGCTCGCGCGCCTGCGCCACCACTTCGGGGAATCGCGCAAGGAGGCGCACCAGTTTTTTTTCACGCTCGTTGAGTTTCGACATGCGCTCCGGCAATGTTACTTCCACGCCTGCTTTGCGCATGATGCTTGCCGCGCGCGCATAACCGTACTGGATATACGGCGCGCTGTCGCCGTCCAAACTCATCGCCCGCTCCCAGGAAAACACGATGTTCTTCTCCCGGCTTTGCGACAGGTCGCTATAGATAACCGCGCCAACCCCCACAGCCTCGGCAATCTTTTCTTTTTCACTCTCGGACAATTCGGAGTTTTTCTCTTCCGCGATCGCGCGCGCCCGGGTTTTTGCTTCGGCAAGTACATCCTCCAAAAACACCACGCGCCCTTCCCGTGTGGACATTTTCCCCTCGGGGAGGGACACCAGTCCGAACGGGTCGTGCCGGAACCGCGCGACATTGTACCCCAGTAATCCCAGTGTTTTAAACAACTGCCGAAAATGCAGCGTCTGCTCCGCGCCGACCACATAAATTATTGTTTCGGGCTGAAATGCCTGCAAACGAAACCCCGCTGCCGCAACATCGCGTAAAATATAGAGCGACGAGCCATCTTTTTTCTTGAGCAGAAACGACGGTAGTGATTCGTCGGCAAAATTCACCGCTACCGACCCATCCTCGTTTTGTACCGCTATTGTTTTATCAAGTAGCTTCTTGAGAGTATCTGCAAGCATCGTCTCGTAAAAACTCTCGCCCAGCGCCAGATCAATATTCATGCCAAGCGCGTCATATGTTTTTTGAAAGTCCTTTATGCTCAATAGGCAAAATGCAATCCATTGTTCCACCAACTTCGCATCGCCTTTTTCCAAGCGCTGAAACATTTCTCTCCCCTTTTCTTCCAACTCCGGGTTTTGTTTTGCCTCTTCGTGGAACTTCACATACAGCCGCAACATCTCTTTCATAGGTTCTTTCGCAAACGCTTGTTCGTCCTTCCACTGCGAGAACGCATACAGGAGTTTTCCGAATTGTGTGCCAAAGTCACCGAGATGGTTTACACCCACAACATGAAATCCGCAAAACTCATATATTCGTTTGAGCGATGCTCCTATTATAGTAGAGCGCAGATGTCCGAAACTCATCGGTTTTGAAATATTGGGGTGCGAGTAGTCCATGACGACGAGCTTTTTCGCCCCGTCGTTGGATGCGCCGTAGCTGTTCCCCTGTTCCGCCATCACGGCAAGCGTTTCCTGCACAAGAACATCGGCTTTGAGCTGCACGTTGATATACCCCCCGACGACGCTTGTATCCGCAACGAATGGATACGCCTTGATGCCGTCGGCAAGTTTCGCCACCGTTTCTTTCCCCTTGGCCATGAGCGAAAAACACGGGATGGCAAGGTCAGCGTCTATTTGTTCCGGCGGTTTCTCTATTTTCACGCACGCGTTCGTTTCGCTCGCCACAAAATCCCCTATCTGGCTCTTAAAAGAAACCAGTGGGTAACTCTCAAAGTCAGGCAGCGCAAGCCACGCCTCACTCTGCTCTTCCTTTTTTGTGAGCACCCTTTGTATTTCTTCCTTGCCCAGCTCCAACTCGCGCGCAAACACATCCAGTGCGGGATTTTTTACAAGCTCCTCCTGTAGTTTTTCGTAGATGGTCATCTTATTTTTCACTTTTCTCCCACCCCGTTCCAAGACGCGGCAGTTCGCCGAACGGCCAATTGGCAAGCGCGACCGTAAGTTCAGTGTCTGTTGAAATATTGTCGCGCGCGGCAAGCGCAAGCGCGCACGCGCGGTGCATCCCTTCCACTACCACAATGTCTCCGTTGGCGCTACGGATTGCGGAAATGGTCGTTCGTGCGGGAAAGTGATGGGCGATCTCCCGAACGTACCAGTGATTCTGAACGCCCGGATGGGTAAGCAAATCTTTCAAGCGCGGCGGCTGTTCGGGAAATGTCGGATAAAACCACTGTGTCCAGGCATGAAATAACCCGCCTCGCCAGTTCGGTACCTCGGCGAGCGGGTTTGAAACGCGGTACAGCGCCCAGGAAAGTTCCGTGCCGCGCAAGTTCTCGTGCGTTTTTTCACGCCATGCCTGCCATGACGCAAACCCTTTGGCTTTCCAGTACGTCTGCCAGTGTTCCAAACCTTCCTCAATATCCCGCCACGTGTCAAACACTTCCGGCCAGGTTACATCTTTTACTTTTTTGAGGTGTTCCATAAAAACAAAAAACGGGGTTATCCCCGTATCGTAGCGCATTTCGTCGCATAAATAAAGAGTTTTCTTTCATAATACGCCTACAAGACATGGATGTCTTACGGATGCTTAGGAACAAACAAACGTGGAGCGACCCGGTCCTCACATTTGATTCTTCCCTTTCCATCTTGGCATTCTATACCACTAAAATAGTGAGGATTGAGACGAAGCTCAAACATTTCTAAAACTAGGAAAAATCCCAGCAAAGTTAGTATGATTGCCAAGATTAGCCTAAACCAATGTTCTTTAAACCAACTCATGTCTCTGCAATGAGTGAAATCTGCTTTCTATCTGCGTTAGCGAACGTCTGTGATAATTCAAAACTATCTCTCCCGCCGCAGCTTCAGGGATTTGTAGATGATAAGGATAAGAGAAATTATAAAGAAAAGTCCTGCGGTAAACCAAACCATACCCTCGCGATCAAAGCCACCGCCGAAACCGATAAAAAGTCCGCCGCGGCTATCAGCAACGAAAACAATGAGGATTGCCGCGAGGGGCAGATACCACTTCGTGAACCTCGCCCATGAGTGGAAGATTTCCTCGCGGAGAAAGTAGAGAATGATAGAAATGGTAAAAATGGCGATAGAAAAGAAAAATAACGGTTCTAACACCAACTCTGAAACATCAGCCCACAAAGATCCTGCGTGAATAAGGTTATGCTTAGCGGAAAAAAATATAAATATCAAAAGACCAACAAAAATTAGAAATGTTGCCAAAAGAGTTACCTTTATTTTTTGTATATATCCCATGCAAGCTACACACTGGTTTTATCCCTGATTCGAGTTATGACTTCTCTCAACTCTTCCGCTTCCTCTGCCGTCAACACGCCTTTCTTTTCAAATCGTTTAATCACTTCAAGTAGGTCCTTAAACGCCTGTTTGGTCTTTTGCTTCTCAACTTTCTTGTTCTTATGTTCTTTTGCAAGCTCCTTTTCTACTTTCCCGATGCTCTTTAAAAGCTTCTTCTCTTTATTGTCTGGCAAATCGAGCGTTTTGACAATCCCTTTCAGAATAGTCAGAAGGTCTGCTGCGCTGATACCTTCTTCGCTCCCTTCAAGCATAAGATCATCAGTGCCGTCCCCATCCACATCAATCACAAGTTCTGGCGGTAAACTGGAAATGCCCCCGGCAGGAATAACCATTGCAGCGGTAGTGCTCGCCGTCACGGGAATATTAATAAATGCCGTTGATGTAGCTACAACATCGTTACCTTGGATTTCATCTATAGAAAAGGTGAATGAACTCAATGCCTCACCTCGCAGGAAAACTGTTGTAGTGGTTGCGGTGTTTGCGCCAGCATACTTCACCTCGCCAAACTCACGGTAGTAGGAATTTGGAATCTGCTTTTCATACAAATGGATATCCGATGTTGGGTCGGGATTTAGAATGAGACCGGTGTGACGACCCATCCCATCGTAGAGGTGAAGTTCGACGGGCGAATGAAGTGTAAAACGAAGGCGTTTTTGAGTTCCACCTGCTGGTTGGGAACTAACAATAATCCCCCCGTCATCAACTACCCTGTCTCCGGTGATAACACCCTTAAGAAAGATTTGTAGTTCATCAACTTCTAAAATAGAAGCGTGATTACGATCTCGGTTAAAAAACGCTTGAAAAAGATTATTATGTTTAAAGAGGTCTACCCACCAACGCTCAACATCTGGGGTTGAGGTTGCCATCCACAACGCGCTTGGAACAACCACGGTTCCGTCACCGTCTATCGTTTGTTCAAGTGCGCGGTCAAGGTGTTCCAATGTATCGGCACAAAATGGAGTATCACAGTCGTCATAAGAAATCCCGCGCACCGTATCAACACCCCACCCCGCGATTTGCACCACTTCAAAGCCCTCGGGCGGTATCCAGCTAGTAAGTGTTGTGTGAACGTTCTCCGCGTAATCAAGAAAGAACGGATCTACAACGTTTGGGGTATCAATGTCATCCGACTTTGGGTCTGCCCACTTTCCTTCTCGCCCTGTCATAAAATCCCGTAGTGCGGATGCAGTTGTAATGGACGTCCCCGCGAGGTCGGAAAGTTCCTCCACATTTGTGATCTCATCTGAAAATTCAATAACGGGAGTTTCTACAGTAGTGAAATACCCGCTGGATGGCAAAAGATGATACGTCGCGGGAATGCTTTCTGCAAACTCGCGCGCTGTTCCTTTGGCAATATTTGTCGTTCCATGCAAGAGCGAGGCTATTGCCTCCGGCGTCCCTACTTGTGGCGAAGCAACCAGGATAAGCTTGTCCATTTTCCCTAATACGTCGTGGTAAGGATGCGCGGGGTTTTCGAGCTCTTTCAAAAGATACTTTGCCAAAAGCCCGCCGTTAGAGTGCGTAATGAGTGTAACTTTCCCTGTTGCGGAGGTTTCGGCAAGCCGCCGGAGTTCTTCAAGAATATATGGTTCGTCGGTTTGCTGAAAGTATAAAACCTTATCCTTCCCGTTCTCCGTTCCAGTTATCGTTCCTTTCTGTAAAAGATCGCCGAGCATCATGCGCCAATCGTAGGAAAGCGCTTTCCATTCGTTGATAGATTTCCCCTCGCCCGCAACTTCGTCGTCCATAAACTCTATGAACTCTTTGTAGGCGTTTGTCCCGGGCCAGTTGTCCACTTGAAGGAGTGTCTGGTCGATAACATCATGAGTATAAATATCTGCAAATTGGCTCGCTCGTGTGTCACTTGAAAATGTGAGTTGGTCAATGTCGTTGAGTCCGTTTGGTTCCCACAAGCGGTCCTGCCCAAAGACACCAGGCCGATACATACGGCTCACACCAAGCCCTGGGAGAAATGCCACGTTGGAGTAGCCGGATTCAAAGGTGAGTGTTCCACTTTCGGGCAAACGAACCGCACTTTCACCGTCGGACGCTGCAAAATAATATTCATGTGTCCCCTTCAGAAATGTGCTGGTTGCTATATATTGCTCGCCGTTTGAGAAGTTTCCGTCGTGCAGTTCCGATGAAGCAA
>ERZ1292623.1605-Hain-H51-01um-R1-1605-length-21420-cov-21_pt1 | contig 21420 bp, 25 predicted proteins | sample MGYA00564398_ERZ1292623 | MGnify/ENA primary metagenome ERZ1292623 (study PRJEB36523, sample SAMEA6512633) | groundwater metagenome | collected 2019-01-07 | study: AquaDiva: Metagenomics assemblies of 32 groundwater samples | reverse complement strand
AGACGAAACGCTATCAGCCGGCTAAGCTTGTCCTGGCCGACCCGATGGGCCAGCCGGTCAGCGTGCTTCCTGATCCTGACTTGCTGAGGCAGCAGCACTCTCAAGCTAAGCCAATTCAAGCTCAGCCAGGATCTCCTGCTCCGTTTTCAGCTGAAGATGAAGAAGTGATATGACTGACCGTTTGCACGCCTTGCATACGTGCAAACGGCATGCAAACGGCATGCAAACGTAAAAGCTTAAGAAAATTAAATACTTAAGCGACCATGTTGCACGTTTGCAACCTCCTCCTACCCACCCCCCTGATTTTTTCTTTGTGTTAATCTTTTTTCTCTTGCAATAACAAACACTTACAGGAATGAAACACAAAAATAGGGGGGTATGAAGCGAAAAGATGAGAGCTTGCATGCAAACGAGTGCAAACGTGCAAACAGTGCTCCGCTGGGTACTATCACCAAAACTGGCCCCTGACAACTTCAGCGCCAGACCACCTGTGCGGTTACGTTTTTATAGCTTTGCTGTTCTTATCGGCCTGAGAGCCGATTTCTAAATTTCACCTTAAAAATTCATCCCTTTTTTTTAAGGCAAGCAACCTGCCAGGTAGGTCACTACTTCTCTCTATCGCGTTTGCACGTTTGCAATCGTTTGCACTTACATAAGCGATTTTCCTTGCTATAGACCCCCAATTTATGTATTGTAATTCTGAATTCTCTTTTAATATCATATACTTACAAACACACAAACAACAAAAAATAAGGGGGTAGGTAGAAAAGCAGTGCAAACGTGCAACATGGTCGCTTAAATACCTGATTTATCTACACTTCTACGTTTGCACCCCGTTTGCACCCCGTTTGCACGCATGCAACATGCCGTGTAAACCCTTGATTTATCTACACTTTCACGTTTGCATCGCGTTTGTTCAGCAAAGTCAAATGCTTAGAGAAAGGAGAAAATCTTATGAGTGAGGACAAGAATGAGCTTTGCCCGGTTGTCGATCTGCTCGAAGCCTGCTTTCGGGCTGGGGTTACTCTCGCCGCGGGCAATGGTGGCACGCTTAAAGTGTCGCCGGCGGGAAAGCTAACAGAAAAGATTAAAGCCAGTCTCAAGGAGCACAAAACCAGAGTATTGAGTGTGCTGGCACTGCGTGAGATCTATAAAAAAGCCTTTGTGGCTCTCACGACCGATCAATTCATTGCGATGGGCCGAGCTGCCGATGCGGAGGGCTCAGACCTCTGGCCGCGGTTTATAGCGATTGACAGAGAGCTTGTCTCACTGCGGGATGGCGGCGAGTACCCGGTCGGTCAGTTTCGGGAGAAGTGCGAGAAGGTATTTGAGCTCTTTCTGGAGGCGGAGCAGAAGTTCGGAAGGTAAAAAAGAAGTTCGGAACGTACCGGAAACCTTTGCCTGGGGTGCGGTCATGACTGGCATTATTACTCCTGCCCAGAAAAATTCTGCTTGTGCTACAAACCAATTGACTTGGTGCACATTACTTGGATTCTTGAGCGGTTCTGCAAGGCATTGGAGAAGCAGAGTGCCGTGGTGGAGGCGGCAAGGAAGTGGAAAGAAGCACAGTCATTCGAGGAGGGATTCAGGCTTCTGGATGAGCTTAGCGTTGCCCTTGGCGTCCTGGAGGAGAAGTGATGGATAAGCCGAAATCGAAGTCAGTAGTAACTGCAATTGACTACCACGAGGCTGCCCTCTGGGTGGAGGGCAAGTTGGGCTATCCTTTACGGGACACCTTGTTTAGACGCAGGTACTACAGCGATTGGTGTATGGTTCGAGGTGAAGAACCAGACTCGGATAGCCAGGAGCAATATGCTAGGTACCATGCTGATCCCGACGGTGCTGCGGCTAAACCAGAGTACAGAGATTACTGGCACTTCCTCGTTGACAGGCTCAATGTTGCCAACGGCTGCCTAATCACCATTGGCTCTGGCCTGCTTGATGACAGCTTGCCCTGGCAGCAGGAGATAACGCGAGCGTTTATCTCTGAGTTCGGAGATCATGCGGAGTATTGGTGTGAGTGGTAAACAAAGGAGGAGAAGTGATGGTTTACTGTCCTAACTGCGGTGAAGACGGAGACGAGGTGCCCCTGGACTGCGGCCACACGAAATGCATTGACTGTGCCTCTCTCACAGAGTTACTGGCGATAGTTTGCGAGACTTGTCTGGACGAAGAAGAAGTAAAGTACCATGAACGCAAGAAGGAGGAACTATGACCCCAGAGCAAGAAAAGTGGTTGGCTGAAGTGCTAGCCCTGCCTAAAGGCAATCCCTGCATGGGATGCGGGCATGAGGAGGAAGCCCACGAGTACGGGTATTGGTGCCACATCTGCGAGTGTGTCCTTTTTGTGGCTAGGGAGCTGGTTGTATGGCTCCTTGAGCGTGTTCACAAGACGCTGGAGGAGGGGGAGGCCGTGGTAGCGTTGGGAAGGTTTGTTATGCGTTGGTCGGAAGTCAAAGACTTGGAGGCAGGGGACAGGTTGATAGCTGTCTTAGCTGTCCTGGAAGAGAAAGGAGAGGCTGTAACCTCAGAGGAAGAAAAGAACCTGGCTGAAGTGTTGGGCCTACCAGTCGGTGACTCCCTCCTTGGGCGAGTTAAGCACCTGTTTGAGATCGAGCAGCGGGCTGTCAAATGGCACATGGACAAGAAGGACAAGTGTATAGCTGAGTTAGAGGTCGTAGTGGAGGCAGGTAAAAGGCTGGAGAAAATAGTGCTAGCGAATATAGCGAAGGACGGAGTGCTGGTAGGAAGGCTTACGAAAGAAGCAAAAGAGTTTTTTGCTGCCCTCGACGCTCTGGAGAAAAAATGAACCTACTATGAATAAGAGGAGAAAAACCATGATTGCAAGAAAGAGTAAAGCGGTTCTGTTGGCTTTGACTTTTGCAGCCGCTGCGAGCTGCTCGCCGATAACCTATCGGCCCATCGTCTACCCGGGCAGTATAGATGATTACTCGAAGTATAACGCCGACTTGGATGCCTGTGAGCACTGGTCCGCAGGCGCTACGAGCGAGGATCCAGGCATAGTGGATGGGGCTGTGGGCGGCGCTGTGGCCGGAGCAACGGTCGGAACTATTCTGGGCGCTATCGTCGGTGCGTTCTTGGGTGACGCAGGCTCCGGGGCCGCAATAGGCGCGGCTCTGGGCGGGGCGCAGGGCGGTATGTCCGGGGCAGGAATGACCTACGCGGCAAAAAAGCAAAGAGAGACAAGCGCGATCTACACATGCCTGGAGGCCCGCGGGTACCGAGTATCGAGGTAAGAAGAGAAGATAGCTGCAAGTATCTCCTGCTTTTCAGGAGATGAAGACCGGAGATGAAGAAAGGAGGAAAGCATGGTCAATCGAGGAAGTTACCTTGGTCTGCGCAGCCGGATAGACATTGCGAACATTTTCACTCCCGAGATCGTCCTGCCCGAGCAGCAAGCAGAGTCCGCGAAGATTTCCCCTTACCACTCACTTGCCCTGGCAGTGTTGGAGGATGCAGTGAACTGCTTGCTCTCGGTTCCGCTGCCGCGGGCAGAGCAGAAGATCAAGTTGAGAAGAGGTAGGCAATGGCAGGCTGACTGGGAGTGGTTAAATTCGGATGAGTACCGGCCGTTCTCATTCACTTGGGTATGTGAGGTTGTAGGGTTCTTGCCCGCGGCGGTCCGTGGGTCTCTTACTTTGTTGGTAAGCAAGGGTGGCAGGGAATCTCCCGGGAATCTGCGCTGCTGTCCGGGCTGCGGCAGTAAGTTTGTCCCGGCCCTAAGCAAGCCTAATCAGGTCTTCTGCAAGACGCTTTGCTCTGGCCGCGGAAGCGAGGGGGAATCCCCCATCAACTGGAACCGCAGCGGACTTTGCGTTTGCGAGTGTGGCGAGGCTACCCCGCTTGCGGAATACACGAGTCTCAGGCTCGGCTGGCTTATCGGGAGACCGATCTGGTACGTGCCAGGCCATGGGAGGTGTAAGATTAGAGGAGAGAGAAGAAATGGTAAGAGGTCTGGCAAGAGGTCCATTGTGGAGAAGTCTTGGAACGGTCCGGAGTAGCGGGTGATACAATCCAAACCAAGTGATATACCTGTCTAATCCCGACCATGCGATGTACCAGACCCATTCTATCCTGCCCACGCGACAAACCACCCCAGGCAAAACTCAGCCAGATCATGTGACAGGCCAAGACTAAGCCAATCGCTTCATCTCGGTTCCGGCTGGGCATGTAGACGAGCTGGAGCAACCCAGACCAATAAACGATCCTATTTCTCAGGCTGACACGCCTCACCTCACCTCGCCGGACCGTTTCAGGAGACAGACCAATCCAATCTGCGCCAGCCCTGGTGACAAACCCGTCCCATCCGCCCCGATTCTCGCCAGGCTGACAACCCCGTCCTTTCCGTCCTGACTCGTCTAGCAGGCCACTCCTGCCCAGTCCCGAGTGATGCACCCTTCCAAGCTAGGCTGACTTGCCTCCTCTGACCTCGCCGGACCGTTCGGACGACCTAGTCCCTGCCTGCCCGGCCCGCGATGTCCGAATAGCAACTTTTTAACAAGCTCTTTTAACTAATTCGACTAATCCTTTTAACCAAGCAAAGGAGAAAAGACTATGACAAGACAAAAGACTATGACAAGGCAAAGGAACGCTCCCGTAGCGTCTGCCGAGGCAAAGAGACTGGAGCAGGAAAGAAAGGATAATGGAGCCGTCCAGCTGTGGGACTTTTACCGAGTCAAGATCGAGATCCGCGATAAGCTCATCGGCGGCTGGCCCAAGTCACCGCAAGTGGTCGAGGCCCTGCTACGCGCCCGGGGACTGGAGGACCTGATTCCGATAAGAGACTACAACCTGGAGAACCTGACCCCGGAGGAAAAGGAAGAGCTGAAGAAAAATGCGATCGAGAAGTCCTGGGTCGGGTTTCTGGAGAATGACAATGGACCGTACCTGGAGAGCAGATGCGTGAAGGCGATGCTCAAGGAAGCCGCCAACGTCCTCAAGTCTATTCTGGACGTTAAGAACCTGAAGTCTAAAGTTGCCGAGCGGGTGTTTGTCGACCCGTACCAGATCTATCTGGGAAAAGACAAAGTAGACGGGACGGGAGAGAGGGTCATACACGTCATGACTATGCAGGGGCCCCGAAGCAGCATAAAGAAATACGACTACATGCTGCAGCCGGAGATAAACTTTCGGCTCCGGGTACTCCGCGATAACCTTGTGAAGGAGAGCATGCTCCGCACCATGCTTGAGTATGCCCAGGAGAATGGATTGGGGACAGATCGCAGCCAGGATCACGGGAAGTTTGACCTGATTGAGTTTGAGAAGATATAGGTTGAGCTTGAGAAGATATGGAGGATGGGAGGATAAATATAAGGGGAGGGGTAGTCGGGGGTAGCAATTCCCGGCGGCCCCTTCTCGCATTGCTTTGAGACAATCCAAGCCGTCCCGAGCTAAACCAAAGCATGTCAGAGTAACGGTCCACGCCGGGCCCAATCAGACTGACAACTCAACCCCTGCCTGTCCCATCCGACAACCCGGACCAGTCCAGTCCTCTTTGACCCGGATGACAAGCCATACCCCTTCCTCCCAACCCGGGTGACGAGCCAAGCCATTCCCGGCTAGACTGACGAGCCGAGTCAGGAACGAACCCGTCCGGGCTGACAGGCCGAGCCGGTCCCTACTCCCCCGGGCTGACAACCCATTCCTGCTCCAGCCGGTCGGACAGTCCTACCCGGTCCGTGCCGACAACCTACGCCTGCCCTCCCCCTCTCCCTGATTTGTCCCACCTCTCCATTCCCCACCTCAAGCGAGCGCTTGCCCTCGGGGCGCTCGCTTTTCCCTTCGTATATTTGCTATCCTGTCTTTCGTGAGCGAGCACCAGGAACAAAAAGCGCTATTCGAGTGGGCGGCTTATCAGGTCAAGAGACATCCCGAGCTGCGCCTTCTGTTCGCCGTCCCTAACGGTGGCTTGCGCAACATCGTGGTCGCCAAAAAGCTGAGAGAGACTGGGGTGAAACCCGGGGTGCCTGACCTCTTCCTCCCCACTTCCCGCGGCCCGCATCACGGGCTTTTCATCGAGCTCAAGGCCGGCCGCGGCCGGCTAAGTCAAAGCCAGAAAGACTGGGCCGAGTCACTTTCCCGCGAGGGATACCTCGTGCTAACCTGCTGGGGGTGGGAGAGCGCGGCGCGGGGGATAAAGAAATATCTTGATGGCAAAAAAGAAAAGTGAGTTTGAGATAGCCGACCTTAAGCCTGACCCGGAGAACGCTCGGCGTCACCCGGAACGCAACCGAGAGCTGCTGGAGCGGTCTCTTAAAGAGGTCGGCGCGGCTCGGTCTATCGTAATAGACGAGGATGGGACAGTACTTGCGGGCAATGGTGTGCTAGAGGCTGCGGTACAAGCAGGGATTGAGAAAGTGCAGGTAGTCGAGGCAGATGGCAAGACTGTCATAGCTGTTCGCCGTCGTGGGCTTACGCCTGAACAGAAGAAACGGCTCGCACTTTTTGATAATCGTACGGCTGAGCTGGCGGACTGGGACATCTCGGTCCTAGCTGCTCTTGTAGAACAGGACAAGGGAACATTGGAGGGGTTGTGGTATGAGGAGGAACTAAAGGAGCTGTTGGCTGGTGTTAGCGGCGACGGAAAGGGAGATCAGAGGGTAGAAGACCACGATCCTCAAATAGACAAGGCTGAGGAGTTGAGGAAGAAGTGGGGGGTTAAAGAGGGGCAGTTGTGGAAGCTCGGGCGTCATGTGGTGGCCTGTTTGGATAGCACGACAGAGGCTAACGTTAAGCATGTGCTCGCAGGCGACGCGAGTTTTGTGTGGGCCGACCCGCCTTACGGAATTAGTATTGTCGCCACCAACGTATCCGTTGGTGGCGGGGAAGCTTATGATATTCCCTTTGGCGGAGTCAAGAAACAGAGGGGAAATGTTGGTGGGGGTGAAGGGATAAAGGCCAGTCCTGGCCTTTATCCGATCCAGATGAGGGTCAAAAGGCTTGGCTCCACCGATAGAGCCAAGCCTTTTGGAAAGAGAACTGTTCGCGGCTCCGACGGAGCCGCGAACATGGTTGATGTTGGGAAATATGCCGCAGTCATAGGAGATGAGACAATAGAGACGGCAGAAAAAGCAAGCCACCTTTTTCTTTCTCTCTACCCAAAGGCTTTGCAGATTTGGTGGGGAGCAAATTATTATGCCCACGCTCTGGCCCCGTCTTCTTGCTGGATAGTTTGGGACAAGGAGAACACGGGGAATTTTGCCGATGCTGAACTGGCTTGGTGTTCTGATAAGAGTGCAGTAAGGATCTTCCGTCATATGTAGAATGGTCTTATGAAAGATTCCGAACGTGGACAACGTCGAGTGCATCCCACACAAAAGCCTGTTGCTTTGGCGATTTGGGCCTTTGAGAAATACGGCACAGAGAAAGACATTATCATTGATCCGTTTCTTGGTAGCGGTATTAGCATTATTGCCGCGGAACAGACGCTGGGGGAACGGCAGGTGTACGGGTTTGAGTTGTCTCCAGATTATGTTGCTGTAACCATCCAACGCTGGGTGGATATGACCGGCAAAAAACCAAAGCTTATTTTGGGGAATAATGCCTGACTTTACCTTCGACCCAGAGCGGCCCCTGGAGCGATGTCAGGGGGAGAGCAAGCGGGCTAACCTTGCACTTCGGGATTACTGCATTATGGGTGGAGGGAGGAGCATCTCTAAGCTCCTCAAACGTTACCTTGCTGCTACCGACCAGCAACCGCCTACTAGACGCGAGCCTACCCTCAAGACGTGGTCGGCACGCTTCCGCTGGCAAGCCCGCCTCGCCCTCTGGGAGAATACCCAACAAAAGGCTGAAGAAGAGCACTGGAGAAAACGGCGCCTGGAGATCCGCAGGGATGATGACTCCCTGGGCAAAAGGCTCAGGGAAGTCGTGCAAGAGTTTCTCGCCGACCTTCCCAAGTTCACGCAGACCCGCAGGGTGAAGCAGGGTGAGAAGATGACCACGGATCCTGACACGGGCGAGCCGATAAAAGAAGTCACTTATATCCAGTTCGTCAAGATCAATACGAACCCCGGCCAGCTCGGGCAGGCAAGTAAAGCGGCAAGCGAGCTGCAGCGGACGGCCGCCGGATTCATTGACAAGCTGGCGCTCACCGACCCGACGGGTGAGAAAGCATACGATCCTTTCACGTCCCTCTTGAAAGAGATTTGGGAAGAAGATGATGACAATGCAGCCGGAAATAACAACAGAGCAAACGGCAGCAGTACCCAACGCATCAACGGCAAGGACCGCTCACCGTCCGACGAGTAAGGGTGAGCTGAAGCGCCTTCTTGCGGATAGCTGCTGGAACCCCCCATATTTCGTCGAGAATGTCCTGCGGGCAACACCGGACCCGTGGCAGGCGCAGGCGCTCATGGGTCTAGTGGACAAGAAGAGAGCAGCGATTGCCGGATGCAACGGCAGCGGCAAGGATTGCCTGGCGACGTGGGCCGGGCTCTGGCTTCTGTGCACCCGGCCATTTCCCAAGGGACAAGTCACTGGCCCAACAGTCAATCAAGTTGGGGATGTCGTCTGGTCTGAGTTCAAGAAGTGGATCGACAACTCTCCGCTTCTCACGAAGCTGAGAATCTTGGACTGGCAGAAAACTCACGTGCGTCTCAGGGAGCACCCTGAGCGTGCCTTCATCGCAGCCCGAACTGCCGCAAAAAGATACTCGCGGATAACGGGCGACGTGGCCTCTGAAGGCATCCAGGGCATACACGAGGAGCACACGGCGATCATCATCACGGAGAGCAGCGGTGTAGAGGAGAGCAACTGGAATGCTGCGGAGTCATGCTGCACACGGCCTGACAATTACTTGCTTGCCGTCGGGAACCCCCTTCGTCGCGAGGGACGGTTCTACGATGTGTTTAACAAACCGCAGTACGAGGACTGGCATAAGTGTCACGTCTCTTATTTAGAGTCATCCTGGGTAGATAGGGCCACGATAGAAGGCTGGCTCAGGCGTTATGGCAAGGACTCAGCTTTCTGCCAGGTCCGCTGCTTTGGCCAGTTTCCGTCTGAGGGTTCACCGGACAGCGCACTCTCCTGGGACTTGGTCATGGCCGCGATGAGCAGGGAGGCCGGACTTCATCAGGAAGCTGCATCTGGGAATGGCAGTCCTATGGACCTGCAGTTTGGAGTTGATGCGGCCAGATTCGGCACCGACGAGAGTACTATTGCCATTCGCATGAACCAGGTGGTCAAAGAGGTCCGGGCTTACAAGAGAACCTCCGGCCCGCAGCTCGTTGGACATGTCATTGCTGCGGTCTCTGATTACGGCGGTGACAAAGACACTCTGATAGTCGCGGATGAGGCCGGCCTTGGCGGTTCCGGGCTCGTGGACCCACTCCGACAAGTTCACGGCTACAGCAGAGTCATCGGCGTGCACAATGCCATGCCAGCCCGACTGCGCCCGGACCTGTACGAGCACTGGGATGACGAGGCATGGATGGAAGACTTAGGCATCTGGCTTGAGGCTGGCGGAACCCTTCCCTATGATGACGTGCTGCTTGCGCAGCTAACGACCCGCAAATTCGAGTTTACCGGCAAGACTGGGAAGCAGCGCCGACTGGAGAGCAAAGACAAGCTCAGGGCCCGGGGTCTGTCTTCTCCCGACCGGGCCGAGGCGGTGATAATGGCTTGCGCGGAGCCGCCGGGCGCCAGCATTGTGCTGCCTTTCGCGGTAAGATAGGAATTAAACATGCTTGAACTATCTTTTGGCACCTTGGCCATCTTGATAATCAGCGTGGCATTTCTGGCCGCCTACTCCCGTCTCTCCTATCCCCTTGCTCAGAGCACAGACTTTCTTGGGGTAGCACTCTGGTGGTACGGGACTTTTGTGCTCGGTCTTAGCCTTGTGGCCGGGGCGGGCGGGCTTGTATGGGCAATAGGCTTTCTGCTACTAAAGATAGCAGGGCATGTTTGAGCCGATCTGATTTAGCCTCTCGCGGAAGAAAGCACCAACCCTCTTGTCCCTTCCCGGTCTCGGTCTCTATAGCAGAGAAGCCTCTTCTCTTCCCTCCCTTTCCCGGCAAACGGTGCCAGCTAAGGAGGTCTTTGTCCGCGGGCTTGACCTCTCGCCTGGTGGGACGCAGGCTTTTCCCAGACTAACTTCTCCGTATGTGCAGCATGCCTGGGTCTATTCCTGCGTGCGTGCGGTCTTTACGACCTTTATCTCTGCTCCCCTGCGACTGTGGCGGGGTGAGACCGAAGTTGTCTCCTCCCCGATTCTTGACCGGCTGCGCAGCCCCACACCGGGCCTCGGGCTCATAAAGTCGATGACGGAGCTGTGGCAGCTCACCTGCATGTTCATGGAGCTTTCTGGCAACGCACTGTGGTGGCTCGATAATGATGGGCAGAGGGAGGCCATCCCGCGCAACATTCTGGTCTTCAACCCTAAGCATTTTTCCGTGGTAGTTGACCGGCAGCGCAACATGCTTGTCGGGTACCGCTTCTCGCCCGGCGACAGCAGGCCGCCGGTCATGCTGTCGCCAGATGAGATAGTGCATTACCGCTACCCCAACCCTGAGGATCCCTGGTGGGGAGTGGGACCAATGCAGGTTGCCAGGCTCTCGGCCGAGCAGGACTACAAGGCCGCGTCCTACAACAATGCCTTCTTCGAGAACTCGGCGGAGCCCGGCGGGCTCATGATCTACAAGGGCGAGCAGCAGCTCACCCAGACCCAGAAGGAGACCATCATCGAGTCCTTCCAGGAGCAGCACCGCGGCGCGGGCCGCGCATTCAAGCTCGGGGTGCTGCCCGGCAAAGACTGGGACTACAAACAGCTCGGGCTTTCGCAGAAGGACATGCAGTTCCTGGAGCAGCGAAAGTTTCACAAGTCAGAGATTGCTGCCATCTTCGACGTGCCGCCTATGCTGCTTGGCGACTTCGAGAACAGCGGGCTCTCAGACGCCGGTCTCAAAGTCCAGAAGCGGCTCTTCTGGGAGACTAATTTAATCCCCAAGGGTATGTTGCTCCAAGACACCCTGAACAATGATTTTCTTTCCCGCTATGACAAGGGGGTGTCTGGCTTCTTTGACTTCGACCGGGTCTCAGCCCTGAAAGAAGACTTCTCCGCGAAGCTGGAGCAGGCCCGGACTCTCTTCTCGATGCACGTGCCGTTCAACGCCATAAACGAGCAGCTAGACCTGGGTTTTGAGCCTTTGTCTTGGGGTGACGAGGCGCTGGTGCCCATCTCCCTCGTTCCAGCCTCGGCCCTGGTCGGCGGCCCTCCAGCGCCGGAACCGGACGGCGATGAGCGCCTTCCGGTCGTCGGGGCAGACGGCAACGGGATAGGCAGATCTTTAGAAGAGGCGAAAGCCCGCTACTGGCGGGCATTCGTTCAGAGTTTCGCACCCGTCGAGAGGCGGTACCAGAACAGACTATCAAGGTATTTTTACGACCTGCGCTCGGAGGTGTTGACCAACCTCGTCAACCTCCAGCGCATACGGGAGGGGGAGATAGAAGCCATAGTTTTCGACCTGAACCGAGCCACGCGGACGCTGCGGGCCCTATCCTCCCCCTTCTTCTCACAGGCATACGCGCTGGGCGGCCACCTTGTCCTGGGTGAGCTGGGCGCGGACCCGGCGCTCTTTGTCCTCTCCCAGGACTCAAGCAGGTTCCTGGAGAAGAAGCTCATAAAAGTCGCGCAGCTGAACGATACCATAAGAAGAGTCCTGCGGGGTGAACTGCAGGAGTCGCTAAATGCCGGCGAGACCATCTCTGAGACCTCGGACCGGATACGGCACGTATTCAACATTGCTGCGAACCGCGCCAGAGCCATAGCGAGGACTGAGATTGGGCAGGCGGTCTCTGGCGGCCGGTTCGAGGGGATGATCCAGCAGGAGGTCGAGACCCATCAGTGGCTTTCTTCCAGGGATAGCCATGTCAGGGAAGCCCATCGCGCACCGCTCGACGGCGAGATAGTCAGGGTGGGCGAGAAGTTCAGGAACGGGCTCAAGTTCCCGCTGGACCCGGAGGGGGACGACGCCGGGGAGATAGTAAACTGCCGGTGCACGTCTATCCCGGCTCCCAGCAAAAGACACCTGCTCCCTTTTAGCAATGCCACCCAGCAGGAGGCCGAGGTGGGAGAGGTGACAAGCATCGGCGAGAGGATAGGCAGATCCATAGAGGCTGCGGCCCGCTCCGTGGCCGGCGCGCTCCAGGCGATTGCCCAGCGACCTCAGCCCGCGCCGCCCGTGACCCATGTGCATCCTGCTCAAGTGACCAACAAGGTTGACGTGCCCCAGCCCGAGGTGACTGTGAACGTGCCGCCCGCTCACATTGTCAACAAGATCGAGGTTCAAGAGCAGAAGAAAGCGAAGGTCCGCCGGGTCGAGCGGGACAAGCGGGGCCTCATAACTCGCGTGATAGAGGAAGAAGAGGACGGCGATGGCCGGGGTGATTCCTAACTCAGCTAAGGTCCGCCAACTCCGCGACCTCCTCAAGACCCCGATGACCTTGCGGCTCTACGTTAATGACAGGGACCCAGGGCCAGAGGATGAGGCATCCGGCTACATGGAAGCTTCGGGTTCCGGCTACAGTCCAGAGGCCCTTGTGCCAGAGAGGTGGACCTTTCCTGATGCCAGCAGATCCAGGGCTGTTTATCCAGAGGTGAAGTTCGTTTTCTCCGATGAGATAGGCGAGGTCTTTGGCTACTATGTCACCAGGGAGCAGGCAGGGGAGCTGGAGTGGGCCGAGCGGTTCAGTGATGGCCCCTACGACATCAAGCGTTGGGGCGATGAAATAACGGTTGTTCCTAACAGGTCAGTGAGGTAGCCAAGGAGGTCAACGCATGGCTTTATACGATCGGCTCGTAGGGGTTGGCGCAGCGCCTTACGTGGTTGCACCGTTCCTCTTCCGGCATGGTGAGAGCTGCCGGCGCAGACAAGCTGCAAAGGGACTGAGATCCGTACAAGTGATCAGGAAGAAGAGGGGCGGAGGAATAGAACGTTACACGATAGGGGGATAACATGGCGATTCTTAGTCCCGATCAACGCCGGCAAGCCTGGGCTGAGCTTATGCAGGAGGAGTCCCATTATAACCGCGCCCAGTCTGCTACTACAGCAGCAATTTTACTCTTGAGAGGTATCCGATGGCAGTATTGATAGATGCTGAGCGAGCAATCGTCTATGCAGATTTTATGAACACTGTGAACGAGAATGGCGAGACTTGTGGTGGCTATCTTAAAGGAGACCTGAAAGCTGCGGTGAACGCAGTGGACCTCTGGGTAGAGAATAATAAGGTGTCTTATAATACGGCACTCCCCGAGCCTTTTAAGAGTTCGGCTACTGCGGCCCAGAAAGCTCGGTTGCTTATGTGGGTCGTTCGCCACCGCTTTCTAAAGGGAGCCTGATATGGCGACAGTATACCAACAGTTCCTTCCCGAGGAAGCCATATTCAGGTCAACGGCATTCCCGCAGTACGTCAAGGCCAATGGCACTACCATCCCTGTCAGCGGCCTGGCTTATAATGCCGCCGACGGCGCTAATGAGCAAGCCTTCTGGCGGTTCCGCGCCATCAACTATGCTTCCGGCAACCTCACCATTCATGTCGATTGGTATGCAGACACCGCACTTTCCGGTGATGTGGTGTGGGACGCCCAAATCGCGGCTATCACTCCTGACACAGACACCCAGGATATAGAAACGGATGCTCTGGCCATTGAGAACACAGTGACCGACTCCCATCTTGGGACTACGGGACAAAGGCTCCATCGAGCCGTCATTACCCTCAGCAACCTCGATGCTCTTGCGGCCGATGACTACGTGGCTCTTGTAATTAGGCGCGATACTACCGCCGCCAACCCGGACACTATGGCAGGCGATGCTATCGTTATCATGGTGACTGTGAGCTACAGTGATGTATAGGTGTGTCCGTACTTAGTTGAGGAGTAAGCGTAGATGGCCGTCCGATTTACCACAGGCGGTGTAAGTGGGGGAGGTGGCACCGCAGATGCTCTGTACCGCAGTGTGTCTTTTCCCAGTACAACCACAGTCTCGGCCTCTTTCTGGTTTTATCGCATTGGAGACACGAATACTTTTGCTGACTTGCTGCTGATGAGAAATGATGGTTATAGTGCGTGGTCGCTTTTAGGAATGGACAGTGATGGTACAACACTCCGGCATGAGGATGCGAACGGAGGTACCAATGGACTGCTTAGCGTGGCTAATACCTGGTACCACTGCGGCCTGTCGAAGAGTGGCGCAAATGTGACCGTCTACATAGACGGGACTTCCAACATTACCCGCACCAATGCAACCAACCCAACGGTAACAGGAGTAACCTACGGGGGGGTTGGAAACTGGGGCCAGGCAAGCCTCGGCACTGAGATATTTGACGGGCGCATGGCCGCCATGAAGATATGGGACGGGGTTGCTCTTACTCAGGCTGAACTGCAGCAGGAGCAGTGGTTCTACATGCCAGTGAGGACCGCAAACCTGTGGCACTGGAATCCGCTCTTGAATATAGTGGGAGACTTTACCGTAGACTTTTCCGGTAGTGGGAATACTTTCACGGCTGGTGGGACGCTCACCGCAGAGGATGGGCCGCCCATTGCATGGAGAATGCAACGGTCGCGGGTATGGCCTCTGGCCGTGGCTGCTGCGCCAGGTGGCCGCACAACCAGGAACACAGACCCTCAATACCTGGGAGTTAATTTAGGCATGAGCAGGTGGATGAGGACCCAGCCGTGAAGATAGCCCACTGGATGAAAAGAGAGCAGAGTGGGCTTGCCCGCTCTACCCTCGAGCTAGCTGTCTACGAAGAGAAGCAGGGTCACGATGTTTCTGTCAGGGAGCCCAGCGGCGCAATGCTCCATGGAGCTAATGGCTCTCCGGATATACACTGCATTCATTCCCAAATTCCTATCGAGACTTATCACGACGGCAAACCCAAGATCATGTGGATGCACGGCGAGCCTCTGATGAGCGTCGCAAACGGTATCTCAATGAGGGCAATAGTTGACTTGTCCTCGGTTTGTGAGGCTTTCATTTGCATGCGAAAGAGGGAGTATGCCGTTTGGAACATCATCAAACGTACTTACCTAGTCCCCAAAGGGATCGACCTTGAAATTTATAAGCCTCTTTCTGTTAGTGAGATAGGGGAGAAGCTTTCCGGTGAGCCTGCAATCCTCTATGTGGAAAACTGGCGAGGAACCAGGAATCCGCTTTATCTGGTCATTGCCATGGTTGAGGTCGTGAAAAAGTTTCCCAAAGCCCGGCTCCACCTATTCAACTGCGCCAACAAAAAGATGTATGATACTTTCCGGGTACTTATCCAGCAGGCCAAACTCTGGTCTTTTGTGAGGACTCTTAACGGGCCGGTGAGCAATGCGAATCTCCTGTATAATAGGGCTGATATAGTAGTCTCCTGCCTGTACCCGCTCTATGCACGCGGGATAGAGGCGCTCGGTGCAGGTAAAGCCTTCATTGGTCCAGGCTATGATGAGGACGGCTACCCGTGGACGTGCAGCCTGCAACCCGAGTCTATCGCGGATGTTATTGTTCGCTGTTGGGAGGACTATGGGAGAGTTGACTACCGTAAATATGCTGAGGACAAGCATGATGTTGCTGAAACGGTGAGGCAGAGCGTGAGCATTTATGAGCGATATCTATAAAATTATAGACAGATACTCGGAGTTCCCCAACCTCCCGCCTGAGTACGTTGATAAGATGATGCACAAGGTTCCCGAAGCACCGTCCGTCTCCCGGGCAGATTGGGTCTTGGAACGGTGCAAAGAGCGGGTGGTTCTGGACATCGGCTGTGCCGGACCGTTTCACGAGAAGCTTAGGAAAGTGGCCAGGGACACTTACGGGATAGATAAAGAAGATTTCGATGCGCCCAACTACTTCAAGATTGACCTGGATAAATCCAATGCCATCCCCGTGTTTCCTGCGGTAGATCTGGTCTTCTGCGGCGAGACCCTCGAGCACCTGTCCAATCCCGGCCGGTTTTTGCAGATGCTCAAACGATATGAGTGCGAGAAGATCATCACGGTTCCCAACGCCTTTAGTGAGGCGGCGAGGAGCAGCATCAAAGGGGGGATAGAGCAGGTCAATAGAGATCACGTTTTCTGGTTCTCATGGCAGACTATGACTACCCTGCTGGGGCGATATGGGTATCAGGTGAACGAGTTCCTCTGGTACGGAGGGCATCCGCTCACGGCCGAAGGGCTCATATTTGTGGTGATCTGATAGGAGGGATGAGATGGCCTGGTGGACCAGGGGACAAATAAATCACATGGAGTGGGTGATGGTCGATGCGACTGACTTCGCCACGGTCGAGTCAGCCATTGCGACCACAGCTATCAGGATCCGCATCTGGGGTACCTTGAACGGTAACTCTGCGGCTCCATCCCTTATCCTGAGCGGCATAGGGTCACTTGCTGCTGCCGGGAGAGAGATAGACATGGTGAGGTCTGGCGTCTACCACGTGGCTATTGGGTCAGCCCAGATGTCGGATACTCAGCAAGCTTTCTACGATAACTATATCTTTTGGGCTTCAGCTACAGGCGCAGCTCTGCAGGTCATTCCTGTGCAGGGGCGTTGGTATGATGACAGCGACATTTATTCTTTGGTATCTAATGTCGATTCTGCTCTGACAAGCCAGTTCAACGTGGTGAGCAATTACCTCTCCAATGCCAGCAACTATTTATCCAACATCAGCGCGTTAATATCTGATGTTGACTCTGCTCTGGCAAGCCAGTCCAGCGATATCCGGTCGCAAATATCTAACACCGATAGCAGGATAAGCGCTCTCGTCTCTGATGTGCAGTCCATCGTCGCGGGCAATAGCAACGTGCTCAGCAACATGAGCAACATAGTCTCCAACATAAACAGAGTCGCAAGTCAGATTCATGAAGCGACTATTGTGAGGAGAGGCACCGCGCTCTCTGGTACAGCCAGCATGATAAGGCTCGACGCGGGCGCGCCTGGGACCAACGATCTCTACAATGAGAATTTCGTAGTCCTCGTAGGTGGGACAGGTGCAGGCCAGGCCAGAGTGATCGAGGATTACGTGGTTAGCACCACAGCTCGCCGGGCAACGGTCAGGCCGAACTGGGTGACGAACCCGGATGGGACAACCGTGTTTATCGTTGTCCCTGATGCTGGAGTCATGGAGGTCTTGTCTAATCTTTCAGACATAGACTCGGCCCTCACCAGCCAGTTTAACGCCGTAAGCAACTACCTCTCCAACGCCAGCAATTATTTGAGTAACATCAGTGCTCTGGTATCTGATGTAAGTTCTCAGGTGCTGCTCAATGCTTCCCTGGCCAGCGACGCGGCAAGCGCGGCTCAGCAGGCGAACAGCCGGGCTCTGGTTATACAATCCCTGGTGTCAGACGTTGATTCTGCACTCACCAGCCGTTTCTCAAACCTGGAGAGTCTTCTCACCACGACCGGCGTGCAGCTCAACGCTTCTACAATGTCAGATTTGCGCAGTGCCATTAACGCTGGGCCAGCAGCCACGGTTACCGCCTCAGATATTAGTGATATCGCATCTGCCGTATGGGCAGCCAGGTTTATTACCCATAGCGGCGGCAGTGGGTTTGGCTCTCTGGTGCGCCTCATGGCTTCCCGTGTCTCGGACCTGGGCTCTGAGCTTTCCGACTTTCGTTCAGACTTGAATAGCCTGCTTACGGTAACAGGGGTACAGCTCAATGCCTCGACGATGTCCGATCTCCGTAGTGCCATTACCGCGGGGCCGGCCGGGGCGGTGACAGTTTCAGATATCTCTGACATTGCGTCTGCAGTCTGGGCAGCGCGGTATACCGCCCATAGCGGGGCAAGCTCTTTCGGTTCATTGATGAGCGACATTTTCTCGCGGATCGTTCTGATCCAGTCAACAAACTCAGATATAGACTCTGCCCTCACAAGCCAGTTCAATTATTTGAGCAACGCAATCTCGGACATGCACTCGGACTTGCAGAGCAGGATAGCCGGCATCACGGCTACCGTCTCCGTCTCGGACATAAGCGACATCGCTTCCCGTGTGCAGCAGGTGCTAGCCTCGGACCTCTCAGACATATTGAGCGCAGCTCAGGCCGGGGCATCCCGGGCGCTGCTCAACCAGTCGCGGATATCAGATGTGTACTCCCTGCTCTCCGATGCTCATTCCGACTTGAGGTCTTACCTCGTCGGGATAAGTGGCTCACTCTCTGATGTCTACTCGCTTCTCAGTGACGCCAACTCTGACTTGCGCAGTCAGATCCAGGAGACTCTTATTGTTCGCAGGGCAACTGCCCAGGCTGGGGCCGCGGGTACTATCACTCTGGATGCAGGTGCCCCGACCACAGACAATCTCTACCGGGGGTTCACAATCGCGCTTGTTGGTGGGACCGGCGTCGGGCAGGCGCGGGAGATTGCGGCTTACAACGGGACGACGAAAGTGGCAACTGTCATCCCTAACTGGGTCACGAACCCTGACGTGACTACTGTGTTTATTGTCTTGAACCAGGTGGGCTCTAAATCATACCTCTCTGATTTGACAAGTGACTTGCGCTCTTTCCTGGTAGGCATGAGTGGCGTGTTGTCTGACACCTACTCCTTACTCTCCGATCTCCAAAGTGACTTTGGTAGTCGAGTGCCCAAGCGGGTCGCAACAGACTCTCAACTCTCAGACGTTCACAGTGATTTGCAAAGCCGGATTGCTGGCATCACTGCCACCCTATCTGTCTCAGACATCTCTGATATCGCCTCCAGGGTTCAGCAAGTCCTAGCTTCTGACATTTCAGATATTCTCAGCTCAACCCGGGCCGGGGCCTCGCGAGCTTTGCTCACCCAGTCGCAGGCATCCGACATCTACTCCCTGCTCTCTGACGCCCACTCAGATTTGAGGTCTTACCTTGTCGGAATAAGCGGGACTCTATCCGATGTGTACTCCCTTACGTCTGATCTTCAGAGCGATTTTGGCAGCCGTGTCCCTAAGCGGGTGGCAACAGATTCTCAGCTCTCGAATTTGCACAGTGACCTTAGCGCAAGGCTACCAACTACCCTGTCCTCCGGCCGCATGCGAGCTGACCTTGAGGCTGTTGCAGGGAACACCGAGGCGGCAAGCGACCTGTCTTTCTCAGCCAGGACCATCGTGAGAGGGGCCGCGGTTGCAGGAACATTGAGCACAACGCAAATGACAACGGATCTTACAGAAGTCACGGACAGTCATTATAATGGCCGGGTGATAATCTGGACTTCCGGGGCTCTCAGGGACCAGGCGACGGATATCACAGCTTATCTGGGCTCGACTAAACGACTCACTTACACTGCTGTGACTGAGGCTCCTGTAGCTGGTGACACTTTTGTCATTGTTTGATTCTCGTGGGTAAAAAAATGTGCCTCAGAAAACTGCTCTCAGTGTTATTGGTACTCCTGGCGGGATTCACTCTTTTTCTTCTAAAGAGCCCGCTGCAGGAGGAAAGGGCATTGGCCCATTCACCGAGCTTAACATCTTCGGTGTACCAGGGCCGCAGCACTCTTTTGCCGCCAAGGCTCCTGCGGCAGGAGAGAAGGGCACCGGCCGGTTCACGGCTCTCAGCAATACGGCCCTGCCCGGTCAAATCCATGCCTTCATCGCCAAAGAGCCTGCTGAGATTCCTGTTGCCCTGCCACGGTTCGGGAGGTTCAAGCCGCTGCCGGTTCCGCAGGAGTTCCGGCATGAGGGTGAGGTCTGGACTCTGGTCGAGGCCGGAGCTGGGGTCAACTTCACTCCAGCAAGGGGGTCGTTCTCATTTCGCTCCCGTGTCAGCATGCGGGCCGGTGCTCACGGGCAGCACCGTTTTAGCGAGTCTGAGGACCGCAAGCGGATACTGCGGGACGATGAGGACCTTCTCTTGTTGGAGAGCTTCTAATAGTAAGAGGGTTTAACTCAAACACATAGAGGAGGCTGGCAGTGAGAAACGACAAGCTGATAACAAAGTACATTTCTGAGAGGACCCCGCTAAGGGCCTGCCTGGTGCTGGGCATCGACCCGGCTACCAGGCAGGCCTCCCGCAATCGCCGCGCCATCCCCTTCGTATGCTCGACAGAGGGGACCAAGCGGGACGGGAACCAGATCCTCTCCGCAGGCTGGCTCCTGGAAAATTACCTGAAGACCGGAGCGCCAGTGCAGTGGTGCCACTCGCTCAAGGAACCCTCGATCGCGAACGCGCCCGGCATGAGGGTTGATGCGGGCAGGCGGCAGCTCCTCTGCGAGGTTGTCTTCCCTGACGAGGGGATCTACCCGTTCGCGGAGCAGATATACCGGCTATACTCCGCCGTCCCACCGGTTATGAAAGCCGGGTCCGTGCAGTGGATCCCCCTGGAGGCCGAACCCAATCTGGATGAGCAGGGAAGGCAGATCGGCTGGACATTCAAGAGGCAGGAGCTTCTGGAGTTCTCGCTCTGCCCAGTGCCTGCGGATCCCGACGCCATCATAAGGGCAGTGCAGCAGGGCATAATCACCAGCGAGGAGGCCGGGTCCCTCGTGTGGCGAGTGAACGGCACTGTCCCGGTAATTAAAATAAGCTACGACCCTCTTGTCATAGGAGGGACCCGGCAAGAAGACTTCCCCGAGAAAGGGGAACAGGAAGGAGGGAACGGCGATACCGAAAAGCAAGAAGAAGTCCCCCATGCCGGCGAAGAAGGGAAAGTAGGGGAGAGCCCTGGCGGCAGCGAGGAAGGAGGAGCGGAGGCGGAGCTTGCTGGGAAGGTAAGCAACCGGGCGGTGCCAACAAACGTCTCTGACAAGAGAGCGAATGAGGGTACCGCCTGGAAGGCTCCCACGCTTCGGGACTTCACCGCTAAGTCCTGGGCTGACCTTACCGCGGCTGAGCGCCGGATGATTGCCGGACACTTTGCCTGGGCTGCAACTCTTCCTCCCGAGAGGTTCACCGACCTGAAGCTGCCGCATCACCAACCCTCAGACGGGGCGATAGTATGGCGCGGGGTAGCTGCGGGCATGGCTGCGCTCCTTGGGGCGCGCGGAGGTGTTGACATTCCTTCTGGCGAACGCCGCCGCGTCTACGGCCACCTGGCCGCACACTACCGGGCTTTCAATAAGACGCCGCCGGAGTTCAGGACTTTTGGAAGCATAGAGGAACTCAAACGCGCACTGGAAACCGAGGAGTGGATTTGCGAGGATAACACTACCCTTGCCCTTCTCAGGGTGGAACTGGGGGAGGAGCTGCCCAGAGAGGACAAGAACCAGCGCGGCGAAATACTTGACGCCCTCGCGAACGACCCCCAGCTGCAGCTAATGAATGCCTTTAGGGCCATATACCAGGCACATAGTATGATGATGGAGATCACCTATAAAATGGCGCCGGGTGAAGAAGAGAACGAGGACCGGGTAGACGCCATGCTTGACGAGTACGCCATGCTCACCCGGCCAGCGTGGCTCACCATCGCCAACTCGCCCGCGAAGCAGGCAGGGGAACGGACCGCAG
>ERZ1292623.1604-Hain-H51-01um-R1-1604-length-21427-cov-5_pt1 | contig 21427 bp, 31 predicted proteins | sample MGYA00564398_ERZ1292623 | MGnify/ENA primary metagenome ERZ1292623 (study PRJEB36523, sample SAMEA6512633) | groundwater metagenome | collected 2019-01-07 | study: AquaDiva: Metagenomics assemblies of 32 groundwater samples | reverse complement strand
CGTAACGGCGGTATAAAAATAGGTGAAAATAACAACAAGAATAAAATACATCGCCCCGTACACGAATCCATCCGCAAAAAAGCTGTTGACGGCGGTGGCGACGTTCTGTATCCATGCCGTTTCGGAAACCTGCAGGAAATTCGCGATCATCTGCGGGAACAAAAGAATGGAGATGGCGAAAATAATGGGGATAACGCCCGCCTGGTTCACTTTGAGCGGCAGGTACGTGGACATGCCGCCGTACACCCGCGAGCCGCGAACCCGCTTTGCGTACGAAACGGGAATGTTACGCTGGCTTTCATTGATGAACACGACACCGGCGGTAACCACGACCGCGACGATCAAAAACATAATGACGGTCGGGATCTGCGACGGGTCAAAGTTCAGATAAAACTGCCGCACTTGGGTTGGCAGCGCGGCAATGATGCCGGCAAAGATCATCAGCGATATGCCGTTGCCGATCTTTTTTTCGGAAATCAACTCGCCAAGCCACATAAGAAAAACGGTGCCGGCGGTGATGACCGTAAGGTTTGTCACGAGCGCCAAAATTTCCAGACGGTCTATCACACCCTGCGACTGCAACAGCGCCAGCAGCCCATACCCTTGCAGCGCGGCAAATGGAACGGTCAGCAGGCGCGTGTATTGGTTGAACTTCTGCCGACCCAGTTCCCCCGACTTCTGATACATCTCTTTGAGCTTTGGGAACACCATCGTCAGCAGCTGCATAACGATGAGCGACGTGATGTAGGGTCCCACACCAAGCATGACAATAGAGAGATTATCCAGCGCGCCGCCGGAAAACACATTCAACAGTCCGAGAAACTGGTTGCTTGAAAAAAAATCCTGCAACCGGGTAAGATCAACACCGGGTACGGGAATTGCCGCCGTAACCCGAAATATCACCAGCATCGCCACCACAAAAATGATCTTGCTGCGAAGATCCTTGATGGTAAACATGCTGGCCAATTGTCCAATCACAGAATTTGTATGTTAAGAAAGCGGGGTAACCACGCCGCCGGCCTTTGCGATCTTTTCTGCCGCGGACGATGAAACCGCACACCCTTCCACAATGATCTTTTTCTTCAATGCACCGTCGCCCAGGATCTTGACGGTGATCCCGGATATCCCGCGCCGGCGCAGCAACCCTTTTGCCACCAGGGACGCGGGCGTCACTTTTTCCCCTGCCGTAAACACCCGGTCAACATCTGCCAGGTGTACGATCGCATGCCGTCGGGAAATGCTTTTAAACCGGTATCCGCGGAGCTTGGGGATCTTTTTGATCATGTCGCGCTCCGCCGGTCGGATCTTGTGTCCTGCGCGCGACTTCTGGCCTTTGGTTCCCCGGCCTGCGGTCGCGCCCCGTTTGCCACCGCGCGCGATGCGCTTTGTGTCCTTGCGAGGATGTGTTGGTTGTAAGGAAGAGAGCTGCATAAAGGTTATTTCTTTTGCGGAACTTCCGGTTCCTGCTGCGCCGGCTGGGGAACCGGAGCGCCGCGAGAAGCCGGGGTTCGCTTGAGCTGCCCGAGCGCCGTGAGTGTCGCGATGGCGTTGTTGATCTGGTTCGAACTTTTCCCCATGATCTTTCCGACAATATGGGTAATGCCCGCAAAATCGCACACGACCCGTACCGCGCCGCCGGCGATCACACCGCTTCCCGGCTTGGTCGGCTTCAGAAATACTTTTCCGCTTTTGAACTTTGCGAACACTTCATGCGGAATAGTGCCCTGCCGTAAGGGAACCGTGATCATGCGCTTTTTCGCCTGACGGACGGCTTTTTCCACCGCAAGGGTCATATCCTGTCCTTTCGCGGTTCCCATGCCAACCTTTCCTTTCCGGTTCCCGATTACCACGGTGACCCGGAAACTGAACCGGCGACCGCCCGCCATGACGCGCGCCACGCGCCGCATGTCAAGCACTTTCTGGTCGTACTCCGGTTTCTGTCTGGGTATTCGTTCTGGTCGTTTCAAAGCCATGGTATGTTATTACAGTGAAAGTTTTCCTTCCCGCGCTCCTTCGGCAACCTGCTTGACCCTGCCGTGATACTGGAACCCGCCGCGGTCAAACACGACCCGCGTGATGCCTTTTTTGCTCGCGCGCTTGGCGATCTCCATTCCCACCAGCCGTGCGAGCTCCGCTTTTGTATGTTTTTTCCCTTTCACGCTCACATCACGGTCGGATGCCGCACACAACGTTACCGCCGCATCGTCATCGATAAGCTGCGCATATACATGCACATTGGAACGGAACACGCACAAACGCGGGCATACTGCCGTGCCTTTCACTTTTGCCCGAATTCGTTTGTGGATGGTTGCTCTGTTCATGGTAGCTTCGTAAATTTTAGACGCTTCCCGCTTTCTTTCCTTCCTTACGCCGGACCACTTCACCCTGATAACGGATTCCCTTCCCTTTGTATGGTTCCGGTTTCTTAAGCTTTCTCAAATTTGCCGCCGTCTGTCCGACCAGCGCTTTGTCAACGCCGGAAATTGTAATAACGTTCTTTTCGACTTGGAATACAATACCGTCCGGCGCCGGGAATTCCACCGGATGCGAAAAACCGAGCGCCATCACGAGCTTATTCCCCGCGAGCGCGACCTTGTATCCGATCCCTTCCAATTCCATCGTCTTTGAAAATCCGCGATTGACCCCTTCAACCATATTGGCCACAAGCGCTTTTGTCAAACCGAGGAGCGCTTTTTCCGTCTTGTCATGCGCCGGCCGGATGCGCACCGTCCGGTCTTCAAGCGCCACCTCTACGTCGCGGTGTTTCCGGATCGAAAGCGTCCCTTTGGGGCCTTTCACGACCACGGAACCGTCCAGGAACGTCAGTTCCGTTTTTTCGGGTAACACAACAGGATTTTGTTCAAGACGACTCATAGGGTTACCAAATAGTACAGATCACTTCCCCGCCAATATGCTGTTTCCGCGCTTCCTTGTCGGTCAAAAGGCCTGCCGGCGTAGACAGGATCATCATGCCGAACCCCTGCCGAACCGGATGCACCTTATCCGCGGCGCGATACACCCTCCGCCCCGGCGTAGAAATTCGTTTGAGTCCCGTGATAGCGGGCGCGCCGTCGCTTTCATACCGCAGCGTCACCACGATGCTTTTACGCACCTTTTTTCCTTTGCGTTCAAAGCGCTCGATAAAATCCGTGCGCTTCAGGATCCGCAGGATCTCGGTCTTTATCTTGGAATGCGGAACCAGCACGGTGTCATGATGCACCGCAATGGCATTCCGCAAACGCGTCAACATGTCTGCAATAGGATCCATAATAATATGATGCTACCAGCTTGAGCGCTTCACGCCGGGAATCTCCCCCCGCGTCGCCATCTCCCGAAAACAAATTCTGCACAGGTCAAATGCGCCCAGGTATCCGCGCGAGCGGCCGCACCGGAAACAACGGTTTACCTTCCGTGTGGAGAACTTCGGTTTTTTCTTCGATCGTGCAATGGTTGATGTTTTTGCCATGCCACTGTGATTAAAATTTACGAGCTCCCAGCGATGGAAATTTTACCATCATAGTGAGCACCCCCTTCTTTTCGCGCGGACGCGCACAAGGAGGGGGTAAGGTTTTGTACCTCACCGCACTATGTCCGTCAAACGGACACACTGCGGTACGACAAAGCCCTTATTTCTTTTTTAACGGAAATCCCATCAAACGGAACAGTTGTTCCGCGCTGGCTTTCTTTCCGCAATTCGTGACGAATGTTGCCTGAAATCCGAAGATCTGCCCGGCCTTTTCATAGCTCACCTCGGGGAACACGATGCTCTCCCGGATCCCCATCGTCAAATTTCCGTTGTCGTCGATACATCTGGCATCAATGCCATGAAAGTCTTTCGTGCGCGGAAGAGCAACGGAGACCAGACGGTCCATGAAATGGTACATGCGGTCGCCGCGCAAACATACCATGACACCGATCGGCATCCCCTGGCGTGTCTTGAACGATGCAATGGATTTTTTTGCTTTGGTCAACACCGCATGCTGCCCGGCGATGAGCGACAGGGCATGTGCGACCGCCTCCACGGCTTTTTCATCCTTTACGATCCTACCCACACCCGAGTTCAGCACGACCTTTCTGATCTTTGGCACCGCAGCGTCGTGCTTGTATCCCAACTCCTTTTTCATGGCCGGTAATACTTCTTTTATATATTTTTGCTTCAGTCGATTCATATCACAGGTGTTATGCGATCGTTCCGCACCTTTTGCAGATCCTTGATTTTTTACCGCTCTCGTCAACGCGGTATCCCACGCGCGTCGGACGGGCACACTTACCGCATACCAGCATAACATTTGAAGCGGCAAGCGGCGATTCTTTGGAAAGCGTTTGTCCCTTTTCTCCCTGGCGCCGCGGACGCCGGTGAAGCGTACGCATGTTGAGCGCCTGCACAACCACCTTCTCTGCGCGCGGCAACACCTGCAGTACCTTGCCGGTCTTGCCCCTGTCTTTTCCTGTGATCACCACCACATTGTCATCTTTTTTTATTTTCATACGACTTCCGGAGCTAAAGAAACAAGCTTTGCAAAACCTTTCTCTTTTAATTCGCGCGGGATAGGACCGAAAATTCTCCCGCCCTTCGGTTCCTGCCCATCCACAATAACGACGGCATTCTCGTCGAACTTCACATAGGAACCGTCAAACCGACGGAACGGCTTGCGCTGGCGCACCACCACCGCCCTGACCACATCGGATTTCTTAACAGCTTTGCGCGGCTCAGCAACTTTTACGGTGCCGACAATGATATCACCGATACGCGCATATCGGCGGCGCGTTCCCCCCAAAACCTTAAAACACTGGACGATCTTTGCGCCGCTGTTATCAGCAACTTTCAGCATGGTGCGCGGCTGGATCATACTTTTTGCACGATGTTCCAGCGCTTTCCTCTCGAAAGCGGCCGCGTTTCTTCAATGATAACCGTATCTCCCACTTTGTATGTGTTGTTCTCGTTGTGCGCCTTGTAGCGCTTCGTTACTTTTCGATGTTTCCGGTACAACGGATGTTCCACCAGACGCGAAACGGCAACGACAGCGGTTTTCACCATTTTGTCCGAGACAACGGTCCCCTGCAATGTTCTTTTGTGTGCTGTTGGCGTGGTCATGTGAAACAACAATGGTAGCACTTATTTTTCCTTTAGTAAAGTCTTGATGCGCGCGATATCTCGTTTGGTCTGCCCGATTTCATTCATATTTTTCAGCTTGTTGAATGATGCCTCAAACCGAAGCTGGCGAAGCTTTTGGGCGGCGCGTGTCAGCTCGTCTCCGAGCTCCTTTGGTGATTTTGTTCTCCACTGCTGTGCTTTCATAACTATAGGTTAGTCCCGCTTCACAAACTTTGCCGTCAGCGGAAGCTTGTCCGCTGCGCGGCGCAAGGCTTCCCGGGCGGTAGTCTCCGGAATGCCGTCCATCTCAAACAGCACCCTGCCGGGCTTTACGGCCACCACATAGTGATCCACAGCTCCCTTACCTCCGCCCATGGGGACTTCCTGGCCTTTTTTTGTGACCGGCTTATCCGGAAAAATACGGATCCATATTTTACCCGAGCGCTGCACGTACCGTGTCATCGCGCGCCGCGCCGATTCGATCTGGCGCGATGTCAGCCACGCCCGCGTCTTTGCCTGCAGGCCGAAATTGCCGAAACTCAAACTCGTACCGCGCGTTTCTATGCCGACAAAACGCCGTCGTCCTTTCTGCCATTTCCGATGTTTTACTTTTTTGGGTAACAGCATGCCTAATGTTTATGTTCGGTTTTTGTGTTGAACACTTCCCCTTTATAGATCCACACTTTCACGCCGATCACACCGTAGGTACAGTATGCATTTGCCATCGCGAAATCTACTTTTGCGCGAATGGTGGCAAGCGGCATTCTGCCCTTGCCGAGCCACTCCACCCGGGACATTTCGGAACCGTTCAGGCGCCCGGCCAGCCGCACCTTGACCCCCGCAACTTCTTTGTTCTGCATCACCTTTTCCAATGTCTGCTTCATGATACGCCGGAACGGCATGCGCTTTTCGATCTGGTCGGCAACCTGCTGCGCAACGATCTGCGCGTGCGTTTCGGGTTTTGTGACCTCTTCTATCTGGATCTTTATTTCAACCCTCGCTTTTTTGTCGGTCTTTACTTGCTGGTATTTTCTCTTGATCTCCTCCTGTAACGCCTCAATGCCGCCGCCTCCTTTCCCAATGATCAAGCCGGGTCGCGACGTAAAAATGAGAACTTTCAGTTTGTTTGCGGAACGCTCTATTTCTACCTTTTCAAGGCCCTGCTTCCTAAATTTTTCGGTCAAGAACCGACGCAGCAAATAATCCTCGCGGAGTGTAGCGCGGTACTGCTTGGGATTGAACCACCGGGACCGCCAGTCCTCGATAACGCCAAGCCGATATGAAAATGGATTTACTTTGCTTCCCATACAATCTTGTGATCTATAGTTTAGAACCCCTTAGGGTTTTTCTGAGTGTTTGGTAAATGCGCGACGCGCAAGGCCTGTGAGGCGTTTTTTTGCGCCGGACGCAAATTTTTCTTGTGGCGCTGCCGATCCGTCAGAAACGCCTTTTACAGCAGTTTCATTTTTTTTCTTTTCCGGTGCGGAAGCCTCCTGCGCCAACGAGAGCGTGTCGCGCGACAGCACGCGTTTTTCTTTCAGAGACGACACGCTCTTCGTACCGCCTTTTTCCGACAACGTCAAGGAAATATGGGACGACCGCTTCTTAATGCCGAACACCCTGCCGTGCGATTTTGGCATGCCGCGCTTGAGTGTCACGCCCTCGTTCACAAAAATACGCGCGACATACAGCGTGTCGGGGTTGAGCTGTGCGTTATGCTGCGCGTTCGCCGCAGCGGAGTTCAGCAGTTTCAAAATAGGCAGCGCCGAGCGTTTGGGTAAAAAAGAAAGCTGCGCGCGCGCCGCAGGAACGGAAATGCCGCGTATCATGTCGGCAACCAACCGCACTTTTCGCGGTGAGATACGCAGGTTATTCAGATGGGCGGTAATGTCCATAGCTCGTGCAGTTTATTTCTTTTCGGGAGCGGCGGCGGGCGCTGCGGCTCCGGTGCCCGCGCTTTGCGCTTCCAGTTCCTTTTGCATCTTGCCGCCATGGCGCGTAAACTTGCGCGTCGGCGAGAATTCCCCCAATCGATGCCCGACCATGTCCTCGGTGATGAAAACGGGAATGTGGGCCTTCCCGTTATGAACCGCAAATGTAAACCCGATCATCTCCGGAGCGATCATGGACGAACGCGCCCATGTTTTAATGGTTTGTCCTGGGGTTGCTTTGGCTATCTTTTCCAACAACCGCTCGTTCACATACGGACCTTTTTTTGCGCTGCGTGACATAAAAATTATTTTTTCTTTCTTCGTTGTACGATAAATCTATTGGTGGGATGCTTTTTCTTCCGTGTCTTTTTTCCGAGCGCATGCTTGCCCCACGGCGTTTTCGGATACGGCAATCCGATCGGCTGCACGCCTTCGCCGCCGCCATGCGGATGATCCACCGGATTCATCGCGGTACCGCGCACCGTCGGACGAATACCAAGCCATCGCGATTTCCCCGCCTTGCCGAAGTTGACTAAATTATGTTCCGAATTCGAAAGCACGCCGATGGTCGCATAACACGAAGAAAGTACTTTCCGCACTTCGCCCGATGGCATGGCAAGGTGAGTATATTTCCCTTCATGAGCCATCACCTTCACCGATGAACCCGCGGACCGCGCGATCTGCGCGCCTTTGTTGGGCTGCAACTCAACGCTATGCACAAAAAATCCGACAGGGATGTTTATCAACACCATGCGGTTCCCTGGCTCAAGCGGCGCGCGCTCCCCCGTGAGAACGGTCGCCCCCACCGCACAATCCTTGGTCGCAAGCACATAGCGCTTATCACCGTCGCGGTACGAAAGCAGCGCCAAAAAAGCCGAACGGTTCGGATCGTATTCAAGCGCAGCAACGCGCGCCGGAACATCGCGCTTATCCTGCCGGAAGTCAACCGCGCGATAGAGTCGTTTATTGCCGCCGCCTTTATGCCGCACGGTGATCCTGCCGTTGGCGGCACGACCCATCCTGCGCTTTCGTCCGAATGTCAGCGCTTTTTCCGGTTCTTTCTTGGTCAACATCGAGTAATCGGCGATGATCCTCTGGCGCTGTCCCGGCGTTGTTGGCTTTAACTTTTTCATGCCACTGTGATTAAAATTTACAAGCTCCCAGCGATGGAAATTTTACCATCACTGTGAGCACCCTGAGCTTGTCGAAGGGTAATGGTTCGACAGGCTCACCATAAAGGTTTTGTACCTCCCCGCTCCTGCTCCCGTCAAGCGGACGCACGAGCGGGAAGACAAAGCCCTTTATACTCCCATGTCTATCCGATCCCCTTCTTTAAGTGTAATGATCGCTTTTTTAAAACCGGGAACTTTCCCTTCGTATTTGCCCAAACGCACTCGGCGCTCCGGCTTTCTGGCGATGTGCACCGCAACCGGACGAACACCGAACATGTGCGCGATCGCTTTCTTCACCTCTATTTTGTTCGCGGATGCGGCAACCTGAAACACATATTTTCCCTGCTCCTGAAGCGCGGCTGCTTTTTCCGTCACATGCGGACGTCTCACGATCCCCGACATGAGCGCGTCTCCACGCGCTGTGGCGCGGGCAGGCGAAACCGGTTTTTGGTCCGGCGCCGGATGGTCGATCTCCTTTTTCTTTACGTCGGCATCTTCGGAAATGACCGCTTTTTTAATTTTCCCTAGAAGTGACATATATTTATGTGACGCGCGTAAAGGTTGTTGCGATGACCGGAACTGAATCTTTCGACAGAACGAGGTATTTGTTCGCCAAGACATCATGTGCATTCAGATTTCGTGCGGTGATCACCCTCACTGATGGAAGATTCCGCGCCGACAAAACAATATTTTTTTCCTCGGTCGGCACCACCACCAGTGTACGCTTGGGCCGATTGCTGCTAAACGCCGCTTTGGCAACAGCACCAAGCGCCAGGGCAAACACCTTTGTTTTTGCCGTATCAAACACAAGCGAATCCAAAACCGCCATTTCGGCATCCTTATGCTTTGCCGAAAGCGCCATGAACAACGCCTTTTGTTTCTGTTTTTTGTTGATCTTCACTGAAAAGTTCTTATCGTTGCGGGGGCCGAACGTAATGCCGCCGCCGCGCCATAGAGGCGAACGGATGGAACCATGCCGCGCGCGGCCGGTACCCTTTTGACGCCATGGTTTTTTGCCGCCGCCGCGCACTTCCCGGCGGTCCTTCGTATGTGCAATGGGCATACGAGCATTTGCCGCATGCGCGACAACCGCCTGGTGAACCGTATCCGCGTTGAACGAAACGCCGAAAATATTTTCGGGAAGTTCATATGTTCCTACGCGTTCTCCCTTTTGATTGTAGAGCTCCGTCTTCATAGTATTATGACCTGACCGCAAGCAGGGTTCCTTTTCTGCCGGGCACCGCGCCCGCAACGGCAATGGTACCGGCACCCGCATCAACTGCGACCACCGCGAGATTGCGCACCGTGCGCATATCCCCTCCCATTCTTCCGGCCATCCGCATTCCTTTGAGCACGCGTTGAGGCCACACGGCCCCGATGGACCCCGGCTCACGTAAACTGTGCTTCTGCCCGTGACTTGCCGGACCGCCACGAAACCCATGCCGCTTCACAACCCCCTGAAACCCTTTTGCCTTGCTGATACCGGAAACCTTCACCACATCTCCCGCGTGAAATACCGATACGTCAATAACATCGCCGACATTTTTATCCGCGGGGGCGCGGAGCCGAAATTCCCTGAGTACGGCACACTGCGCAGCGCTGCCCAGATGACCGCGCTCGGGCTTGTTCATCTTTTTTTTTGTGCCGCACCCCACCTGCAATGCATAGTACCCGTCGCGCTCCTTGGTACGCACGAATGTTACAGTACAGGGACGCGCTTCAATAAGGGTAACCGCCATCGCGTTTCCCGTTCCCGCATCGAACATCTGCGTCATGCCTATTTTGTTGCCGATGATAAATGCCATGATATAAAAAATGGGCCAAAGCCCATTGGATTCGTGCTTTGTTTCTTTGCGAACGCGTTAATTGTAATTTAACCGTGTCATTAAATTACAAATCGTTCCCGACTTTCCCTCATGGGAAAGTCGGGAAGTATTTGCAATCAAACTCAAAGCATTTTTATCTCAATGTCAACGCCAGCCGGAAGGTTCAGGTTCGTCAGCGCATCAATGGATTTCGGATTCGGATTTTCAATATCGACAACGCGCTTGTGCACCCGCATTTCGTAATGCTCCCCGGAGCTTTTGTGCACAAATGTGGAGCGGTTCACCGCATATCGCTTGATCTCGGTCGGCAACGGGATCGGCCCTGAAACCGTAACTCCCTGCCGCTCCGCCGCTTCCACGATCTGCCGCGCGCTGTTATCAATGATCTTGTTGTCGTACGCTTTTATCTTGATGCGCAGTTTTTGTTTTGTCGCTTCCTTGGTCATGCCACTGTGATTAAAATTTACGAGCTCCCAGCGATGGAAATTTTACCATCACAGTGAGCACCCTGAGCTTGTCGAAGGGTAATGGTTCGACAGGCTCACCATAAAGGTTTTCTTACCAAAAATACTTCGTCTTTGCAAGACTTGTATTTTTGGAGAAAGCCCTTTAAGCAATGATCTTCGTGACCACGCCCGCACCGACCGTTTTACCACCCTCACGAATGGCAAACCGCTGCTTTTCCTCAAGCGCGATCGGCGCGATAAGTTTAACCTTCACATTGACCGTATCGCCCGGGATGACCATTTCGGTTCCTTGCGGGAGCGTCACTTCGCCGGTGACATCGGTCGTGCGAATGTAAAACTGCGGCTTGTAGCCGGCAAAGAACGGCGAATGACGGCCTCCTTCTTCCTTGGTCAGAACGTACACTTCCGCATCAAACTCGGTGTGCGGCGTAACCGTACCGGGTTTGGCAAGCACCTGGCCGCGCTCCACATCTTCTTTTTTCAGGCCGCGGAGCAAAACGCCGGCGTTGTCTCCCGCCATTGCCTCATCCAAGGATTTGTTGAACATTTCAATGCCCGTAATGACGGTTTTTTGGTTCGGGCGCAACCCAACGATCTCGATCTCTTCGTTGATCTTGGCTATGCCGCGCTCCACCTTGCCGGTCACCACCGTGCCGCGTCCTTCAATAGAAAATACGTCTTCCACCGGCATCAAAAACGGCTTTGCCGTGTCGCGCACCGGCTCCGGAATGTATTCGTCCATCATCTTGACCAGCTCCAGGACTTTCTTCACCCATTCGTCGTCTTTCGAGGTCGCCTGCAGCGCCTTGAGGCCCGAGCCGCGGATGATCGGGGTCTTCTCGCCGTCATACCCGTACTTCGTGAGCAGTTCGCGGATCTCCACTTCCACCAGGTCAACCAGTTCGGGGTCGTCCGCAGCATCGATCTTGTTCAAAAACACGATCAACGCCGGCACGCCAACCTGGCGCGCCAAAAGAATGTGTTCTCTCGTTTGGGGCATAGGGCCGTCGGAAGCGGCTACCACCAACACCGCGCCGTCCATCTGGGCGGCTCCCGTGATCATGTTCTTGATGTAGTCGGCATGGCCCGGCGCGTCGATGTGCGCGTAGTGCCGCTTGTCCGACTCATATTCCGAGTGGTGCAATGCAATGGTAATACCGCGCGCCTTTTCTTCGGGCGCCGCGTCGATCTGGTCCACCGATTCTACGCGCGCTTTGTATCCCGCCAAGTTCAAACAATGCAAAATGGCGGCGGTCAGCGTCGTCTTTCCGTGGTCAACGTGGCCGATGGTACCGACGTTGATGTGGGGCTTTGTACGATCAAATTTTTCTGCCATGGTACGTTATTATGTTTATTTAATGGTTACGCTTTTATCAAAAGAAATACAAGGCGTATACTAATGCAAAAATCCAAGCCCGTCAACCCCTCCCTGAAAGAGCGGCTAAAAAGGCAGGTCCTCCAGATTAATGCGCGCGTGACGCCCTGTTCCGGACTCCTTTTCTTCATCTATGCGGTTCAACAGTTCCATCGCTTCCGCTTCTTTCGTAAAATCCTGCGTGCGCACCGTCGCATCGTAATCTATCATTTTCTGTATCAAGCTCGTATCGTCAATGGGGTGTCGGCGCGCGTGAGGGCGCTGGCGCATGAACGCGCGCGAATGCATTCCTTCGTCGTCGCGCATCCGCTCGGCAAAGTCCTCGAACGGTATCACCACAAAGCTCGGCTCGCCGTCTTCCACAATGACGATACCTCTTTTTACCCGCGCAAGTAATTTTTTGATGTCGTGAAACATGCTTTACTTTACCTTCCCCGCAATGATATCATCGGCGACGTTCTTGGGAACTTCTTCATAGTGGGAAAACTCCATGCTGTAGGATGCCCGCCCCTCCGTCATGGAACGCAGCTGCGTGGAGTACCCGAACATCTTTGCAAGCGGGACTTTTGCCGTGATCACTTTCACATTGCCGCGGTCTTCCATGCTCTCTATTTTCCCGCGTTTCGCGTTCAGGTCGCCCGTCACGTCACCCATGAACTGGGCCGGCGTGATGGAAGCGACTTTCATGACGGGCTCCAAAATAATGGGGTTCGCCTTTTTCACGCAGTCCTGGACCGCCATGGAACCGGCGATCTTGAACGCCGCCTCGGATGAGTCCACCTCATGGTATGAGCCGTCGTAAATGGTAACACGAATGTCCTTCAAGGGATATCCGGCAACAACACCACGGTCGAGTGCCTCTTTAACTCCCTTTTCAACCGCCGGCACGTACTCCTGCGGCACCGCGCCGCCTTTCAGCTCGTTTTCAAATTCAAAGCCGGTCCCGCGTTCGAGCGGCTCCACGCGCAACCGGACATGGCCGTATTGCCCGCGACCGCCGGATTGGCGGATGTATTTCCCTTCTCCTTCCGCCGTTTTTTTGATGGTTTCTCGGTAGGCGACCTGCGGCGTGCCGACGTTTGCGGAAACACCGAACTCGCGGAACATTCTGTCCACCAAAATCTCAAGGTGCAACTCGCCCATGCCGGAGATAATGGTTTCGGCGGTTTCCTGGTCAACGCGGATGCGGAATGTCGGATCCTCCTCGCTCAACCGCCGCAGCGCAAGACCCATCTTTTCCTGGTCGGCTTTTGTTTTCGGTTCAATACGAATGGAAATAACCGGGTCGGGAAACGTGATCTGCTCCAAAATGATGGGGTTGTCTTCGTCGCACAGCGTATCGCCGGTCGTCGTGTTCTTCAAACCGACCGCGGCGGCGATCTCTCCCGAGAATACTTCATCCACTTCCTCGCGCTGATTGGCATGCAGGCGCAGAATGCGACTTATCCGTTCTTTCTCTTGTTTGGTTGAATTGTACACATACGAACCTTTGGAAAGTTTGCCCGAGTAGATGCGGAAAAACGCAAGCGAACCGACGAACGGGTCGGATGCGATCTTAAACGCCAGGGCAGCGAACGGTTCGGCATCGCTGGGCGTGCGAAACGCTTCCGCCTTCGTTCCCGGAACGATACCTTTCACCGCGCCGCGGTCAAGCGGCGAAGGAAGATAATCAATAATGGCGTCAAGTACCAGCTGAACGCCCTTATTTTTGAGCGCCGATCCGCATAAAACAGGGTTCAGAACGCCCGCAACGGTTGATTTTCGCAGAGATTGTTTGATGTCCGCCACGGAAATTTCTTCGCCGTTTAGGTACCGCTCCACCAGCGCATCGTCTTCGGACGCAATGCGTTCTATCATGTCGTCGCGATATTTTTTCGCGCGCTCTTTTTCCGCTGCGGGAATCTCCGCGGTGACAATGCGTTCGCCATGTTCTCCTTCAAACGAAATGAATTTCTGCGTGATCAGATCAATGACGCCGGAAAATTTATCCTCCTCACCGACCGGTATCTGAATAGGAACCGCTTTGGGATTGAGCCGTTCGTGAATGGAAGCGACATCTTTTTCCCAATTCGCGCCGGTGCGGTCAAGCTTATTGATAAAACAAATGCGCGGAACATTGTACTTGTCCGCCTGATGCCACACCGTTTCCGACTGGGGCTCCACGCCGGCAACACCGTCAAACACCACCACGCCGCCGTCGAGCACCCGTAAACTTCGTTCCACTTCCACGGTGAAATCAACATGCCCCGGCGTGTCGATCAGATTGAAACGATGCTCCGCTTCCTTATTCCCTTTTTCGTGCGTCGGGATCCAAAAACAGGTTGTTGCGGCGGCAGTGATGGTAATGCCGCGTTCCTGCTCCTGCTCCATCCAGTCCATGATGGCAGTTCCCTCATGCACTTCTCCGATCTTGTACGAAACTCCCGTATAAAAAAGAACCCGTTCTGAAACGGTCGTTTTCCCAGCATCAATATGTGCGATGATGCCAAAGTCACGAACTTTTTCAAGAGGGTATGCGCGAGACATACAACAATTACCAAGAGAAATGCGCGAACGCGCGGTTTGCCTCCGCCATTCTGTGCGTATCCTGCTTTTTCTTAATAGCGGACCCTTCGTTCTTTGCCGCCGAGATCAGTTCTTCGGCGAGCTTTTCCGCCATGGACTTCCCTTTTTTTCCGCGGGCAGCGGCCAAGATCCACCGGAATGCAAGCGCGAAGCGCCGTTCGCCGCGCACCTCGCGCGGCACCTGATAATTGGCGCCTCCGATCCGTTTTGACTTCAACTCGATCGCGGGCAGCACATTGCGCATTGCCAGGTCAAACGTTTCGAGAGGATCCTTCTGTGTCTCTTTCGCGATCATATCAAATGCGCCATATACGATCCGCTCGGCAACACTTTTTTTGCCGTCTTTCATGACGACATTGATAAGTTTCGTCACCACCGGGTTACTGAACTTGTAATCCGGCTCGACTTCCCTTTTATATTTTTGTTTTCTGCGCATTTCCTTATTATTTCCTTATTCTTAAAAATACTACGCCTTCTTTTCCTTTTTCACCCCGTATTTTGAACGGCCGCGTTTCCGCTTCTCAACACCTGACGTATCAAGTACTCCGCGCACTACATGGTATCGGACGCCGGGCAAGTCTTTCACCCTTCCCCCGCGCACCACAACCACCGAGTGTTCCTGCAGATTATGCCCTTCTCCGCCGATGTATGCCGTCACTTCCGTGCCGTCCGTCAAGCGGACGCGCGCCACCTTTCGCAGGGCAGAGTTCGGTTTTTTTGGCGTAATGGTCTTGACAACCGTGCACACCCCGCGTTTAAAGGGCGATTGGTAATGGATCGGCCTGTTTTTGAGTATATTAAAACCCCTTCCGAGCACCGGGGATTTTGACTTTGCCACAACCCTCTTTCGTTTTCTTTTTATCAGCTGGTTTACCGTCGGCATATAAAAACTACTAAAACTATTTGAAAATGAAAAAGCGCAACGCGCTTCATTCAAAGATATCAGATAAAACATGTAAAGTCAACACCCTCGCCTTTGACAATACCTCATTGAATGCTGGGTTGACATGTGAAAGGCAGTGCAGTACCATTGCATCCGTCTTTGCTCTTTACCATCGCCGCAAACAACCATCAACCCGGGAGGAAGAATGGGAAACAAAAAAAGTGACGTTACGCTCGGCGAAATCCTACGGATTTACCGCATGCCTATGAGTTTGCGGCTGCTGTTTCTCATGACTGCCATCAGCTTAACGATCGGGTATGTTTTCAACCTCGCCCAAATTATGGTTCACCACCACGACAATAACGGTGGCGGTTTCCTTGGGGTTTCTCCGGAAAGTATCCGCGCAGCATACTATGGTAAAAGGGACGCAAGTACGCTAGAGCTCAAACTGGATGGTGCCATGGGCCGATATGTAACGCCCGAAGAAAAGTCGGCTATCATTTTCTGGATCAGAAACGGCAGTAACGAAGAGTTGTATCATACCCAGGTTAGGGACATGTTCGAAAGAAACTGCGTTCTTTGTCATAGTGCACATTCATTCCGCTCACTCGCCTCATTTGAAGATGTGAAAAAGGTCACTCAAATCAACAGGGGTATGGGGTTGGAAACTCTCGTCAGGGTTTCTCATATTCATTTCAATGGCATGACCGCTCTTTTTTTTATGTCAGGGCTTATCACGTGCTTTGCCAGCATCAGAGTCGGCGGATGGCGTTGGGTGAAATGGGTCGTCATCGTATTACCGATGGCAGCGATGATCGCGGACATCCTTTCGTGAAACATCGCCAGAACGCATGAAAATGGCATTTATATCGTCATGGCGAGTGGAGCTCTGATGACTGCCGCATTCTTCACTCAAATGGGTATATCGATCTATCAACTGGTCTATAGCTTCTTCAGAAAAGAAGCCTGACCACTCTGTAAACAAGGGGAGATGCTTTGAGCATCTCCCCTTTTATAAAAGCGTTCTTTAAAATCCTCCGCACGGCTAAAATGCATTACCCGTAATCGCCCAAAAGAGAAAATAGATGATGGGCAGGATAAGGGTAAATCCGAAAAAGATGAACAGTAAAAGCACGATCAGCCCGTTTTGCTCAAACATGCGCTGAAACCCCTCCGCCCGTTCCCCCAGCGCCGAAAAAAGAAGTTTGGAACCGTCCAGAGGCGGAATGGGAACCAAGTTGAACACGGCAAGCAAAATATTGATGAATACGACGATCTCAAGCATTGCAACAAAAAATGGGTCTGGAATTGAGGCGAAACGGATGATAAGTCCCAGAACCAACGCAACCGCAAGATTAGCCGCTGGTCCGGCCAGCGCGATCCACGCCGACCCCCAGCGCGGGTCTTTAAGGTTTGCCGGGTTATACGGCACCGGCTTTGCCCAGCCGAAGATAAACCCGACTTTGGACAAATACAGCAACACCGGAAGGATGATCGACCCGAACAGTTCAAGATGTTTGACAGGATTAAGCGTGAGCCGCCCAAGGTCTTTTGCCGTCGGGTCACCCAGGTGATTTGCCACCGCCCCATGCGATACTTCATGAATGACGGCAGAAAATATAAGGACGACGATCTGGAAAATAGCAAGTTGGAGTTCACCCATACGATTATCATACCAGACTCTTGCGTATTATTGAAGAATGTGATACTATTGCCCTCATTAAATAACTTTACCGGAATAGTATGCCGAGAATGTGCCAAAACTGCGGCAAGACATCAGTACTTGTTACTATCCGCAGAAAATTGAGAGGAAAATATAATCCGACAACCAAAAAAAGGAGATATCCCAATCTCCAATGGACGGTCATTGCCGGTAAACATCTGAAAGCATGTACCACCTGCATGCGCACGGCGGCGAAAACGAAGTAACGCTCCTCATCACCCTCGGCACAAACCAAGGGTGTTTTTGTGTTATGATGACAATACTTTCTGCTTACAAGCTCAATGGGTTTACCCGCCATAGCTTATTCAGTAAGCGAAGGCGGGCCATCGTATAGTGGTAGTACGCAAGGCTGGGGGTCTTGTAGTCTGGGTTCGATTCCCAGTGGCCCGACATATTATGCGACACTTCTTTTTTCTTCTTATCGTCTCTGTACTCATAAGCATTGTCGGTGTTGCAGTATATAAAGACGCTGCGGTGCGGAACAGCCAGATACAGCCGCCGTCCCAGCCGTTGCCGCGGGAGGCGTATCAAAACGTGCGCGATTTTTTTGTCGCCATCGTTAAAAACCAAGATCCAAAAATCGCGCTCCAACAGCTTCAGGAACAGACCACAACGAACGATTCTCTTCTGCGCTCGTGCCATATGCTGACGCATGACATCGGCCACGCGGCGTACGAAAAATATAAAGATTTTGCGGCGGCCATCGCCTATCAAAACGATATCTGTAATTCCGGCTATCTGCATGGCGTTATTGAAAGCCACTTTTCAACCAGTGCTGATTTCTCTCAAGCCGTGAAAACCGTGTGCAACAAGTATCCCAAAGAAAAGTTTTTGAGCTGGGAATGCTACCACGGCGTGGGGCATGGCCTCATGTTTTACACCGACAACGACCTGCCCCGCTCGCTCGCGCTGTGCGACGCGTATGATACCGACTTTGCGAAAGGCAACTGCGCAAACGGCGTCTTCATGGAAAATTTCAACAGCGACGCAAAAATGCATCCGTCGAAATTCCTTAAGCCCGACGACCCCTTCTACCCGTGCCAGGAACAAACGCCAAACCAAAAAGGAAACTGCTACTTTTACGCTCCCGAATATTATCTGCATCTTCACCCCAACGACTACGCCGGCGCCCTGCGCTGGTGCAAAACGGCCGAGCTTCCTTTCCAACAAACCTGCGCCGCAAACGTCGGCGGCAACACGATAATACAAAATATCCACAACCCGAAATTCGCGGAAGCGGTGTGCATGGCCAGTTCTCCAGAACAAAAAATCCCTTGCATTGAAGGTATGGTCGGCCTTTACATTAATCACCATGGCTCCCTGGAACCGGCACGGACCTTATGCGAACAGCTGGAACCGCACAACCAACAAACCTGCCGCATTGTCATTGAATCGAACTCCGGGTTGTTTACAAACGAAGCAAAAGACAGATCATGAAAACTATCATTGCGAGCCCGTCGTTTTTTATCGGCAAGCAAAAAGAGAAAGGGGTTATCTCGTTCGGCAGCGGCCAGCCTGACCTCCCGCCGCCTCGGGAAGTGTACCGGGCGCTGAAAAATGCGCCAGTGGCATTTCAGTACGGGCTCATTCAAGGCGAAGAGCGCCTGCGAAAACGGCTTGCCAAAAAATATCCGCAGTCTTCCGCCGACAATTTCGTCATCACCAACGGCGGGTCGGAAGCGCTTGATCTGGTGTTCCGCGTTCTGGGACGCGCGGGAAAGTCAAAAAAAGTTCTCCTGCCAAAACCATTTTACTACTCATACCCGTCCATCATTCAGTTTGCGGGGATGACACCGGTATACACAAAACTCAAAGACGGGCGTCTTGACGCTGCCGATGTCCGGAAAAAAATACGGGGATGCGCCGCCATACTCATTAACTCCCCGTCCAACCCAACAGGTCGCGTTGAGTCCGTCGCGACGCTTCGGGAGATCGAGCGGCTCACCAAAAAATTCGGGGTCGCCGTCGTTTCGGACGAGGTATACAAAGACCTTATTTACGAAAGGGAATATTACGCCATCAAGGGAAGCCACGTCATTACCGTCAACTCATTCTCCAAAACATACGCCATGTGCGGCCTGCGCGTCGGATATCTGTACTCCCCAGACGCCGCATTCGTGCAAAAGACCGTTGAAATGAAGGTGCACACGTCCATGAACACCAACTCGCTCGCGCAGGAAATGGCGCTGGCCGCGCTTGCGGCTCCCGCTTCGTACATCAAACGCCAAAAGAACATCTGGCGGAAGCGGCGAGATATTATTTACGACGGCTTACAGAACTTGGGATTTTCCGTATGGAAACCGGAGGGGGCGTTCTATGTTTTTCCGAAAGTGAACGATCCCTCACGAGTGGTAAGCGACCTCTACTTCAAACACAAGGTCATTGTGTACGACGGCACCTGGTTTGGCGACTCGCATCGCATCCGCATGAGCTATGCGCTTGACGAGGCAAAAATACGCGAGGGACTGCGCCGCATTGCGCAATACCTTACCGCGCATCCCGATGTGCTCTAACGTAGGATTATAGTAAAGGGCGCTACATCTGTAGCGCCCTTTTTGAGCGATTTTTTATCGCAAACCGGGAAATGCGAGATATGGATTCCCTCCTGTGGTATCCCCTTCCAACGGCCTGTCCAGCATCCTCGCCATCCGATACAAAATTTTCTGGCGGAACGGTTGCATTTTTGCAAACCACCCCATAACTTCATCATTCCCTACCAAAACATCGAGCTGGTAACGGTCTTTCTCGCCCAAATGATCTCTGAATGTTTTTCCGTACTGTAGCACAAGATCCCGCTCGCCATCCGGCGTGCTCACCAACATGGGTTGTTTTTCCTGCAATACATGCTCTCCCTCCCAAGAGAGCTCCCCGGTGTAGTAAGCGAGGTTGCCACCGATCGGAATGGTGCACAGGTTCTCTGCAACACTGAATATGAGCATCTCCCCGGAAAGAACTCCCAGGCTGAGATGCTCATATGTTTTTGAAAAACGGTCATCATCCTGAGGAGGTAACATACTGCATAAACGGAATTTCGCCTCTTTTTCACGCGCCTCTGCCATAAGCACAAACTGCCCAGCCTTCCCGGCAAGACGTTCCTGGAGGTCGCGGTACACTCCTTCGCATTCCTTATTTTGTTTGCCGTATCGCATGATGACGAAATCTTTTATCCGGTCGTCGGTGCTTTTTCCCGACCGAATGGCCTCGCGCACCTCCTCCCACCCCTGCGAAACGCTTTTTGTAAATTCTTTCTTTTCCTCCTCAAGTTGTTGAATCCGGCCTTCCAATACTTTCAACCGGCCTATCACATCAGTAATGGAATTGCTTCCCATGGCTCCCTCCTCTGTTTATATTCACCTGTTAATGACCAAAATCCGTTGCGGCTTTAATATATAAACAAAGCGCTGGTATGTCAACAAAACCCGCCACAATAAACGTAACGGAAAAGGAAATGCCGGCGGATGTTGGTTCCCTGCCGGCATTAGAGGTGCTTCTTACGGCGAAAAAAAATTCCGATGGCGGAAACAGCGGCATGATAGCGCTCCGTGATCGTTGCCATAATGCTCGTCGTCTTCCGAACTTCGTTCGTCAACTCCTCCGCTTGCTCTTTTATTTTCTCTTTTTCGTCATCCCACTCGATAATCTCTGCAAGCGGCTTCACGACATGTTCCTCAAAATCATCCGACCGCACCATATAGCGGAACACATCGTGTTCCGGCACACGGCGCGTGATCTTAAGGTAACGCACGACCTCTTTGACCTTCTTTTTGACATCTTTGAGGCTTTGCTTGCGCCGCATAGAAGCCACCACCTCCTTTTTAAGGTTCAAATGTAAACGCCCCCAGTATACGGCAATTGACTTTATAAGGAAAGAGGGATATGGTACACGCGAAAAAGCCGGATTGGCCGGCTTCCGAAAGCTGTTTGACAACTTAATTAAGAGGAGGTGATGACGTGAGCGCAAGAAATTTCCGGAGCATACTTGAAAGCGGCTGGAACCTCGGTAACTTTGTCTGCATCGGCTTGGACAGTAATTACGAAAGGATTCCAAACCACTTATTTCATGGCGGCCCACTGGCCACCATACGCGGGTTCAACTGCGGCATCATTGCCAAGACACACGATGTAGTATGTGCATACAAAATAAACCTCGCCTTCTTTCTTGCTCAAGGACACGAGGGTATATTGGCTCTCAAATACACCATTGAGTACATCCGGGCTCTGAACCCGAAGTGCCTAACCATCCTGGATGGTAAATGGGGAGACACACCAGAAACAAATATTCAATACGCCAAAGCGGCATTTGAATACTTCAGAGCAGATGCCATCACTATCAATCCTTATGTAGGAGGCGGCATGCAAACCTTTGCCCCATTCCTTGAGTATCGAAATA
>ERZ1292623.1600-Hain-H51-01um-R1-1600-length-21456-cov-35_pt1 | contig 21456 bp, 32 predicted proteins | sample MGYA00564398_ERZ1292623 | MGnify/ENA primary metagenome ERZ1292623 (study PRJEB36523, sample SAMEA6512633) | groundwater metagenome | collected 2019-01-07 | study: AquaDiva: Metagenomics assemblies of 32 groundwater samples | reverse complement strand
AGTATTAAAGAAAGAGAGTTATTTAAACTTTACTAAGTTATTTTGCGGTAAGTCCATAGCATTTCCTTCTACTTTTTTACCTATATGTATTTCTCTTATCAAATCTCTAAAGTTTGTCGAAACAAACAATTGTAATCCTTTAATTCCTTCTCTTGAGACTGTCCCGTCAAGAGCAATAGGCGCTGATTTCTCAACAAGAGTATCTAAATACTCAATACTATCTTTAAGGTTCTTTCTTCTGTTAAGTCTTGACTCCTGTATTTGTCTAATGTTCTTTGATAGTTATCTCTAACAAAAACAAGTAGTCCGTTTATTGCATCTTGACTGAATCCGCTTGGTGGCATTTTAATAATCTCTCAAATTATTTAAATAAAGAGCAAGTTTCTTCATGTCCTCGGGCTCACCTTCTAGTTCAGAGTAATACTTATTGTCCATTTCAAAATAAAATTTATTAAGGAATTGAATAAGTTGTAGATATTGAGTAACCCCTTTCTTTTGAACTAACTTATAAAAAGCGGATGCATATTTGGTAAGTGCTTCCGTCAGTTCTCGCAGTTCTGGATTACTAATGTTATATGTTTCTTTTAAAAATCTATTCATATCCTCTAATTCATTAGTAGTAGTTTGTTCTATAGATTGGCTTTCATTTTTAGAACGATGAATTATCCCATGTTCAACTAACCCTTTATGAAAGGAATCTAATCCTTCTAACATTTCTTGGTTAAACCCGCATAATGGCATTTTTCTTTTCTCCTTAATATCTTCCAATAAATATGGCTTATATTATTTACCTCCCCTGTACAGTAGGTATAATAGAAAGAATTATATACTACTTTTACAATAATCGCTGATGGTTAACAAAGAGATTTTTGATTTATTGAAGATAGGTTTAACAGAAGGAGAGGCAAAGGTATATATTGCTTTAACAGAATTAGGAAGTTCAACTGTTGGTCCTATTGTAAAAAAATCTCAGGTTTCTTATTCAAATATATATGATATCTTAAATAGATTAACTGAAAAGGGAATTGTAAGTTTTATTATTAAGAATAAAACAAGACATTTTCAGGCAGCACCCCCTTCTAATCTTATCGATTATCTTGACAAGAAGCAAGAAAGAATATCTCAAGAGAAGGAAGCATTAAAAAAAGTTCTTCCAGAGTTAGAAAAATTACAAGATATTAAATCAAAACAAGAGGCAGAGGTATTCTTAGGTAAAAAAGGATTAAGAACAGCTTATGAAAAATTGTGCAAAAGTTCATCAAAAAAGGACGAGATATTATTCTTCTACATTCATGATGATAAATATGGAGAAGAATCTAATTTATTTTATAATAGCATTACTGATTTGGTGAACAAAACTAAGAACAGAGGAATTTGCAATAGAGAGTATAAGAATTCATGGTTTGCTAAGAAATCAAAGTATCTAACTATGAGATTTTCAGATTTACCTCTTCCAGGCAATATAGATATAATAACTGATAAAATTCTGCTTGTATCTTGGGGTGAACAGATATTTTCAGTATTAATACATTCTCAATCTCTTGCAGATAATCTTAGAAATTACTTCAATGAAATGTGGTTAAAAACTAAAAATTGATTCAATAGAAAACTATATAATCTACAAGGTATTTGAAACAATAGGAAATGCATAAGGGTTCAATTTAGGTGTTGGACTCTATGTTCCGTGTTTGGTCTGGGCGCTTAACTAAATATTCTCAACTATAGTAAGATTTAAAAGAGGCAGTTAATAGTGGGTTTGATTAACGGAAAGGAGGTCCAAAGATGTTTAAAGACAAAGAAGAGATGGAAGATGATGAAGAGGATGAAGATCTTGAAGAAGACCTTGATGAGGAGTTAGACACAGACGACTCAGATGATTTAGATGACGAAGACGACGAAGAAGAAGACGAAGATGATTTTGGAGAGTAAACTGTTTTAGTATTTTTACTATTTTAAAAAGGTTATAAGGGTATATAAACTTCTGATGCTTTAGAAAAGGGAGGTGGTTGATTTTATCATCTCTAATCCCGGAAAGAGATTGAAGGGAGGTTACACGATACTGAAGGGTGGGCACAAGCTTTATGCGAACCGAGAGGTGAAACCTGCTTATTTCGGTTTGATCGTGTAACTAATTTTTTTCTAATTTGCTTCCAGATAGGGTGTCTTGCACTAAAAAGCCGAGCTCTTGAATTCTTGACCTAATTATATCTGCTTCAACCCACATTTTGTCTTTTCTTAATTTTTCTCTTTCTTTTGCTAAATCTAATACAGATTTTGGAATCTTTACTTTTTCTTCCTTCATCTCTTTTATTCCTAGACCAAGAATTGAATCGAAATGTTCTAATAATTTTAATTTTATTTTAGAATCGAAGTCTTTATCATCCAAAGCATTGTGAAATACTTGCAATGCTGTGGGAATGCTTAAATCATTATAAACTGCTTTGTGAAATTCAGATTCATATTTTTCTTTAGAATTGTCTCCTGGAAAATGATTTTTCCTTAACTCCACTATTTTTCTTTTTAAATTTTCATATGCATTTTTTGATGCATCTAATGCTTCAAGAGAAAAATTTAATGGTTTTCTATAATGTGTTTGTAGACAGAGATAACGATAATGCATCGGTTTATATCCTAATTTTTCTAATTCGTCTATTGTGTATAATCCTCCGGTTGATTTTGATACTTTTTCTCCATTGAAGAGAAGGAAGGCTCCATGGAGCCAGTAATTTACAAATTTTTTATTAGTTACTGCTTCTGACTGAGCAATTTCATTTGTATGATGGATTGGAATATGGTCTTGCCCTCCTGTATGAATATCAAAGTGATTGCCAAGATATTTCATACTCATGGCTGAACATTCTATATGCCATCCGGGAAAACCTACGCCCCAAGGAGAGGCCCATTCTTGTTGTCTTTTATCGCTTTCGTTTGAGAATTTCCATAATGCAAAGTCAGTTTTGTTTTTTTTATCTCCCATATCAATTCTTTTTCCTGCCTTTAATTCATTTATGTTAAGATTTGCTAATTTTCCATATGACTTGAATTTTTTAGTGTTAAAATAAATTCCATCACTTGTTTTGTATGTATAACCTTTCTTTTCTAACTTTTTAATTAATTCAATTTGTTCTTTTATGTGTTCAGTTGCTTTTGTCCATTTGCTTGGCTCTAATATGTTTAATTTTTTCATGTCCCCATGGAAAACAGAAAAGTAATGATTTGCTATCTCTTGTGCAGATTTATGCTCTTTCTTTGCGGCTTTTTCCATTTTGTCTTCTCCTTCATCTGCATCACTTGTTAAATGTCCTACATCTGTTATGTTTATTATTTGTTTTATTTTGTATCCCGCATGCATAAGAGTTCTTTTTAGAATGTCTGAGAATATGTATGTTCTAAGATTGCCAATGTGTTGATACCAATATACTGTAGGACCACATGAATAAATTCCTACTTCATTGCTTTTTATTGGTTTGAATGTTTCTTCCTTTTTTGTTAATGTATTATACAAGAAAATTTTATTTTGCTCTTTTTTCATATTGGAATTAGATAATGCAAGATTTTAAGGGTTTCTATTAATAAGCAGATTTAAATAGCCACATTTTCAATCAATTATAATTGTGTATAAGAAATAGCAGTTTGACTATTTCTTGTTTGCGAGACATTTACATGGAAGAATTCAGGAAGTTAGGCCTGTCAGAACAGCTGATAAGGTCGTTAAAGGAAAGTGGCTTTGATAAGCCAAGAGAAATACAGGAAAAAACAATTCCTTTAGCTTTAGCTGGGAAAGATGTTATAGGGGGAAGCGCTACAGGAAGCGGAAAAACACTTGCTTTTGGAGCTAGCATAATAGAACATGTAAAACATGGGGTGGGCGTCCAAGCTTTGATTCTTACACCTACAAGAGAATTAGCTGAACAGGTTGCTTCTTCTTTAGACAAATTCTCAAAATATAATGGAGTAGAAGTTTGTGCAGTTTACGGAGGAGTAGGGATAGAACCCCAGATAAGATATTTGAAGCATGCAGACATAATTGTTGGAACTCCTGGAAGAATACTTGACCATTTGGAGAGAAAGACATTGCATCTTGGAAAAGTGAAGACCCTAGTATTGGACGAAGCAGATAGAATGTTGGATATGGGTTTTATAGATGATGTAGTAAAGATTGTTGAAGCTTGTCCAAAGAATAGACAGACCATGTTGTTTTCTGCAACTATTTCTTCAGATATAGAACATATTGCAAAGAAGTATATGAAAAATCCAGAGTCAATAGCATTAGAAAGTTTTGTTGACCCAAGCAAGTTAAAGCAAGTATTTTATGATGTTCCGCAAGATATTAAATTTTCTTTGTTGTTGCACTTATTAAAAAGTGAACATCCTGGATTGATAATGGTATTCTGTAATACTCAGAGAAATACAGACTTTATAGCAAATATGCTTGAAAAGCACGGAATTGATGCGGTTGCAATTCATGGAGGATTGTCTCAGGCAAGAAGAAATAAAGTAATGGAGCATTTCAGGTCAGAAAGAGTCGGAGTTTTAGTCTGTACAGATGTTGCAGCAAGAGGATTAGACATTAAGAATGTGAGCCATGTATATAATTACGATATTTCTGCGAATAGCAAGGAATATATTCATAGAATAGGAAGGACTGCGAGAGCTGGGAAAGATGGAATTGCAATAAGCATAGTTTCTGCAAGAGATTATGAAAATTTCAGAATGGTATTAAAGAATCCTGAATTGAATATAGATAAGGTTGAATTGCCACAAATAGAAAAAGTTTTTGTTCAATTTAGTGGTGGCGGAGGAAGGGGCGGAAGTAGAGAAGGTTATGGGGGAGGAAGAGAATATGGGAGAGGAAGATCAGAAAGTAGTGGAAGAGATTTTAGGCCGGGAAGATTCCCCCGAGCAGGAGGAAGATCTGGAGGTAGAGGATACGGCGGAGGAAGAGGGAGGATCAGCGAGGGGAGAAGAGAAGAAAGTGGAGATAGAAGAGGAAGGTCAGAAGGAAGGAGTTCAAGAGGTTCTGGACACGGCGGAAGTTCTAGGGGCGGAGGAAGAAGGGCATACAGTAAAAATACACAAAGAACTTCTTTCAGCAGAAGAAGATTTTAGTTTTATATAGATTTTATTGATTTCTTATAAATTTTGAAGTTTTTTCTAATACTTCTACTAACTTTAGTCTTGTGACCAAATCAAGTGTTCTTGGATCGCTATCACCTCTTCTTTTTTCAGGAGGTTTATTTGAAAATTGCCTATACAGCCAAGTATAAACTTCTGCAATTTTATATTTCATTTATTTTCTTAAATATATCTATTAATAAAGATTGTTGATTTAGAGCCCCTTAGTTTAAGCAGAATTATCTTCCTTTATATCCAAATTTTTTATCATAATCTGGATGGCTTAAAATGTCAAGAATAAAACAAACAATTTCAATTTGGTCTCCTTTAATTGTGTAAAGCATTCTCCAATAATTGATTAATTCAACTCTCCACAAGTTTTTGACATTATAACCTTCCGGAATTAAATTCTTTTTTATGTTATCCCCATAGAAAGGATTTTGTTTTATGAATTCTGTTTTTTGTTTTATTGATTTTAGAAGTTGCATTTCTTCGGTGTTCTCTTTTCCGTGTTTTATCTGCAATCCAGTTACTTCAATCAACTTTTTGTAAGCCTCTTTTGCTTCTCCAATTAAGATTGCCTTTACTGGTTTGTTCATAACTCAATTCCTGAATTTATGAGGGAGTTAAGTTCTTTTCTTTCTGTGAAAACCCAAAGAATTCCCTTTGTGCCGATTACTATTTTTCCGCTTATTTGAAGATAATTTAGAATTTGTATTAGTGTTGGATGCATTACTTTTTTTGGAAGTCTTCTTTTAAGTTCTGATAACTTTACTACTTCTCCAACATTTTTTAATATCTGCTCAACCATGAGAATGGTGTTCAAAGTAGGAGAATGTAGAAATTCTGCTTTTTCTTTCTTTATTATTTGTGTTGTGTTAGCCATAATAGGTATATCCCTATATCTATTGTATATAGAGGTATATAAATATTACCGTTATAACTTCTCAATCATGTTCTCAATGTCTTCCAGAGATTTACATTGCATAATCTCATTTCTCAATTTACTGCCATTTTTTATATTTCTAATAAATTTACATGAAAGATGCTTTATTCTGTGTAGGTCGTTGAATTTGTATTTTTTGCAATATTTTAGATAGAGGGAAAGATATTCCATATTTCGATCAAATGAGAATGGAATCTCTTCACCAGTTCTAATATAATGCTTGATTCTATAAAATATATCGGGGTCTCCTATGGCTGCTCTGGCAATCATACAACCATCTGTAATTTTTAACATCTCTTCTGCTGATTTTCCATCATGTATATCTCCATTTCCAATTACAGGAATTTTAAGAATCTTTTTCACTTTTTCTATTTCCTTCCAATCTGCTGGAATTTTATTGCTATGAATTGAAAGTCTTGCATGTATTGTTAATGCGTCTGCTCCTGCTTTTTCTATCTCCTCAGCAATATTCAAGACATTATTAGTGTGAAATCCAAGACGGATTTTTACTGTTACAATTAATTTTTCTTTTTTAAGAAGTTTTATAATTTCTGCAATCTTTTTTGGGTTGTTGAGAAGATAGGAGCCAGCCTCATTACCTACTATTCTCTCGCTAGGACATCCGCAATTTAAATCTACGAAATCGTAATTTTTTAGGTAGGGAATTGCTTTCTTGAAGTGGTCTATGTTACTTCCAGTTATTTGAATGCCTATTGGTTTTTCTTCTTTTACTGTTGTCATTAATTCTTTTGTCTTTTTATTTTCATGTATAATTGCATCCACATATAACATTTCTGTGTAAACTATATCTGCTCCTGCCTTTTTGCATATTAATCTATAAGGCAAGTCAGTTACGTCTACCATTGGCGCTAGTAAAATGGGATTTTTGATTGTTAGTTTTCCTATCTTAAATGTTTTTAGTTTCATTGTCTTATTAAAAAAGAATGCCTTTTAACTTTATGCAATATTATATTTTTTTGAGAGCCGTATTCCAAGATCTATTATGAAATCCCTTCCAAATTTATGGTTGACAAGGTCCTTTAATAGGAATTCAGGCAACTTGTCAAGAGAATGATTTATCATTGCAATTCCTAAAGAAATTGAGGCTGTGCTGTCTGTATCTCCACCCAAGAGGATAGCCTGCTTTAATAGTTCTGCAGGATTATCTCCGAAATTATTTAAAAGATACATAACTGCTCCGACAGTCCTCATTCCATCGCACGGAACCCCTCCCTTATAGATTCTTGTTTATCTCTTCCGAATAATAATTCAAGGTCTTCTTGTCTTAGTTTGGAAGTTGCTAAATAGTGCTCTGCAGATTCCTTATCAATTGGACTAATCCAGTTTTTTATTGTTCTTTCTTCCAGACCTGTTCTTCTGTAGTATAAGGCATTATGAGATAATAAAGCTACAGCAATTGAGGAAGCAATGCCTTTCGGAGTTTTGTGAGTTAGCGAGGCGTTTATTATGGCAACATTTTTCGTTAATTCTGGAGTGTATAAAACTCCAATAGGTACTGAACGCATTGCTGCCCCATTTCTTTCTGAATCTGGTTTTATTCTATCTAAAAATACCTGTCCAGGACTTTTTTCTTTTACCACTTCTTCTAAAAATCTTTGAAATCCCCTAGCATATCCATTTATTTGATCTCTCTTAAAAGCATCTGTGAACGCGTTGCTGAAAAGATAGGGCACTGGAAGACTTGCCTCTAATAAGACTTCTGCAACAGCTATGGACATTTGTGTATCATCAGAATAATGCCCTGCGACTTGAGGGAAATCTTGAGAAAGATTTATAGCATATCCTGTAAAATTAAATTTGTTTTTTATTCCTGTCTTTTTCCGACAAATTCATAGCCTAGACCGAAAGCATCTCCTACTGCTATTCCGAGCATCATTCTTTGTACTCTGTTCAATTCCATGAATCTCTGCATTTTATCTGGTATAAATAATTATCTGGGTTGAACAATAGTTCTTAAATAATACTAATTCATGCAAATTTTATGAGAAAGGAAGATGCAAGAAAAATTATATGGGTAGCATTTACATTATTTCTTGTTTTATTTGTCCTTAGTATAATGTTTGCTTCTTTTTTGAGATTTGAAGTTGATAAGTATATTGAGACTTATGGCTCTCTTGCTGTTTTTATTGCGTCTTTTTTGCTAGAATTTGTTCCCCAATACATCTCAGGCCATGTTGCCATGATAAGTGCACATATATTTGGTGCAGATATATTGGTTAATTTATTTAGCGTCTTGACTGGTGCGGTTCTTGGTTCTTCTTTAGGTTTTGCTGTCGGACAATATTATGGATTGGACTTGATAAATAAAGTTTTCAACGAGAAAAGGATAGAGAGAATAAAATCGTTGCTTAATCAAGAAGGAAAATGGTTTGTTTTAATATCTGCGATATCTCCTTTGCCCTATATCCCCATGATATTCGGTGCTTTGCATTTATCTAAAAGTAATTTTTTAATTTATGGAATATTTCCTAGAATTGCAAGTTACATTGTTGTTGCATTTGCACTTTATTATGGATTTTATAATGGATAATTGGCTGACATTAGTTTAATTTGTAATGTCTACCTATATGTGTTGTATTTAATCTGGCTTTGCATTCTGGAAATTGATTTAAAACATATTGTGTATAGGTATTACTATTTGGACCGAGTAAATGATAATTATTTATGTAAGGATAAGTATGGATTGATTTTTTAATGAATTGAGCCATCTTTTCTGCTTGAGAGTTTGAATTGCCCTTTATTTCTCCAAGTTTTTTTGATTTAAAGAAAAAGGGAATGTCTATTGGAAATATAAATAATCCACTATATGGAGGAAGAAAATTTATATGAAAATATCCTAATTCTTGTTTAATATTTTTTCTCATTAAAATTTCGTAGCGAGTTTTTCTGCCTTTTTTAGTTACAACAAACCAAGTATGTTTGGCGAAACTGGCTGGGAGATTTGCGGGCGATTCATATATCTCAATTAGATAAGTGTAGTTAATTTTCTTTTTCATTGGTGTTAATATATATATATATTATAGTTCTTAAACAATTCTTTTTATGTCAAGATGTTTGACATCTTGAACATCCTAAAAACAAACAAAACATTGTTTTTTTGATGATAGATTTTAGAATGACAGTTAATTTAAATAGTATATAATGCAAATGATTTGATATGGAAAAAGATATTGATAGAATAAAAAAGAATAATGAAACAGATATTGTGATAAGAATTGATGATTTTGGAGGGAAAAGAGGATTAACAATTAGAGAATTTGTCAAAAGTGAAAGATATACGGGATTTACAAAAGCAGGCACAAGAATTCCTGCAGATCAATTTAAAGTTTTCAAGGCTTCAATCAATTCTATAGATGAAAAAGATTTGGAAGGTTCAGATTCATCAGATTCTTCGGAAGGTTTTTCTTCTGGGAAAAAGAGTGTGAAAGGTGATAAAAAAGAAGAGAGAGGGGAAGAAGAAGTGGGCGAGGAAGATCTGGAAGGGGCTATTTAGCTACCAAGCTTCAGAGGGATAAGTGGTATTGAAATGTCGCCTAACTTCTCTAAACAAATTATATCTTGCTTCTTCCTCTAGATGATTTGATTTCTGGATCTATCTTTTTTCTATATGTAAAAATACAGTTAAACTCTGGTTTATAGGAAACTTTTGAGACTCCTTCCATAATTTAGCTCTTTAATCAGCGTATAAAAATATTATTGTCTTTGATTAGTTTTAAAAACACCTGTTTGCTTTAAAATGGACGTATGGGAGAAAATAGTTATGGAAAAGGAAAATCAAAGAATAAGGCAACCTATAGTTACTGTATGCGGACATGTAGATCACGGAAAGACTAGTATTCTTGATTGTTTTAGAGGAACTTCTGTGCAGGAATCAGAAGCAGGAGGGATTACACAGAAGATAAGCTTTACAAAATATCCCAGGGAGCAAATGTTGAAAACTTGTCCCCTAATTGAAAAATCGGGTGTGAAGTTGGATATTCCAGGATTTCTTTTTATTGATACTCCAGGACATGCCGCCTTTACTAATTTGAGAAAGAGAGGAGGGAATCTTGCTGACCTTGCAATATTAGTAGTTAATATTAAAGACGGCATTAAACCACAGACTGCAGAAGTTTTGCAGATTTTGAAGGCTCATAAAACCCCCTTTCTTATTGCATTGAATAAAGTGGATACTATCTCTGGCTGGCAGAAGAAAAATAGTATCAAGGAGAGCATTGAAAGTCAGGCGATACATGTAAGGCAAGAATTTGATGAATGTTTATTGACTTTTCAGGGATCTTTACATGAACATGGATTCGAATCAGATTTATTTTATGAGGTTAAAGATTTTACAAAGAAGATTGCCCTCGTTCCATGCAGTGCTAGAAATAAAGAGGGAATAAGTGAGTTATTGTTTGTACTTGCAGGATTATGCCAGAGATTTTTGAAAGAAAGATTGAAAGTGAATGATATGGCTAAAGGAGTCATCTTAGAAGTTAAGAAATCAAAAGGACAGCAATGGGCAGAAGCCATAATTTATGATGGGACTTTGGATGAGGGGGATGAATTAGTTATAGCAAGTTTTGGAGAACCCGTAATATCAAAAGTAAGAGCCTTGGGGGAGATAGTCCCGCTTTCTAATAAATATAGTCCTGTGAAAAGTGTTAGTGCGGCTACAGGAGTTAAGATGCAGCTTACTGAAACTGAAGGAATACTTGCAGGAGTCCCATTCCAAGAAGTAAGAGAAGATATAGAAGAAGTTAAGAAAGCATTTAAGAGAGATATGCAGAAAACGATTGAAACGGACAAGCAAGGGATTATCATAAAAGCAGATTCTCTTGGAAGTTTGGAAGCTTTAATTACCTTGCTTAAACAGGAGAGGGTGCAGATTATCAAGGCAGGTATAGGTAGTATAGGTAAGAGCGATATAGTTTCTGCGAAAGCAAATTTAGATATTAATCCGTTAGATGCAGTAGTTGTAGGATTTAATGTCAATCTTGATTCAGATGTGGAGGTTCCTGCGAGTGTTAAAATATTTACAAATGATGTTGTTTACAAGTTGATAGAAGATTTAGGAAAGTGGAGAAAGGAAAAAGATGAAGAGATAAGGAAAGAGAAGATGCTTGGTCTGGCAACGATATGCAAGCTTGAAATTTTACATCAATATGTTTTTAGAAATAGCAATCCCGCAGTGTTTGGAGTTAGAGTTTTAGCTGGCAAAGCAAAAGTAGGAATTCCAATGATAGATGAATCTGGAGAAGAGGTAGCTCGTGTAAAGAGTTTGCAGGAAGATAAAACAAGTGTAAATGTTGCTGAAGAAGGAAAAGAACTTGCGATTGCACTTCCAGGAATACAATTTGATAGGGTTTTGGGAGATAAGAAATATTTATACGCTAATATTTCAGATAAACAATATAAGGAATTTAAGAAAAATAAAGAATTGCTTACAAGCAATGAATTAAGAGTTTTGCAGGAAATTGCTGATTTGAAGAAGTGGTGAATTAATCTTTTTTCTTTTTTTCATCTTTTATCCATCCTGCCTTTCTTCCCATATATGCAAATATATTTTCAGTTCTTTCGACTAGAAATTCTGTTTGCTTTAGCAAGTAATCTCTTCCTCCTCTTGCTGCATTTTTTAAATCGCTTTTTATAAGTTGAAATAAAACTGCTTCGTTCAAACCCATACAATTTCCCTGTTCTCCGGCCGTATAGTGTCTTGAAAAAGTTATAGAACTTGAATTGTTATTATACCATGTTGCTCTTAGGTTTAAATGTGTTGAATATTGTCTTAAATTAATGCTCATCAAGAGCTTATTTTAATATACCATTTAAAGATTTAGGTAATTTTCAAGTTAAAATCCATGATTTATTCTATTAAAATTAAGGCAGTAATAAACTAATATTGTTAGCCCTTTGGAGATAAAATTATCTTACGATCTTTTCTTCTTCCTTCCTTTCTTTTCTCTTGAGAATAATGGTATTAAAGCGTCATCTACTTTTCCTGAACTGCTAGATGAGTTCTTCTTATATGAAAGCATACTTCTTCTTATAATGTCTTCAATTAGTTCATCTAAGTCTTGATAGTTTTTACCTGCCCTTGCCTTTAATTTTTTATATAATTCGTCTGTGAGTTCTACTGAAATTACTTTGCTCATTTTGCTTTATTACTCTTTTTAGATTTTAATTTACCTTTTATAGGTCTAGCTAATAGATATCCAATTATTGCACCAATTAAGAAATAAATTCCAGCATTAACTATTAATGAGATTGGATCTATAAGTCCTTTACCGAACGATACTACTGGAGCTCCAGCAGAGTCATAAATATATGGAAAAACACCAAACAATATGCTGGGCCAATTTATTATCCAATGTAATAAAGGTAAGTCTGACCAAAAAATTAAAAGTAGAAAATAATATACTTTACTTAATATGGCTGAAATTATTGCGAAAGTTATTCCACATCTCCACCAGTAATGTAAATTTTTCCATCCCATTATTTACTCCTTGCTGTTGAAACATATACCTTTTGCACGGAGAAAGATTTGTAAATACCTTCTAAAATGTCTGTTCCTGCGTATCCTGCAAGCAATGAAAGACGATAATCTACATTAAATACAATTCCCACAAATATTCCTATAACCGCCGCGACTACTACTGTAATTGCATAATATCCCCATAAGATTTTTCTTCGCAGGGAAATTGCTTTTAATAATCCTACTAATCCTCTAGCTAATCCTCCCACACCTCCAAGAAGTGCGGGATAAAGAACTTCGATTGCAATGTCAGCTACCATCTTTTATGTTTAATTATAGAAGGATTAATATAAAAGGATTGCGGTTATCATAATATGGGTAAAAATAAGATAGCGACTTATACAGTAATTATATTATTAGCAGTTATTGTTTTATTTGTTATTTATCTGAATATTAATTCTAATAACCAAACATCAAAGGAAAATAAAATAAGAGTAATTGATGGAGATACATTTGTGTATAATAATGAAACTATTAGATTAATATGCGTAAATACTCCAGAAGTTGATGAAGAAGGATATGCAGAAGCGATGATATTTTTATCTAATAGTTTATATGGGAATGAACTGAGAATTGATAGGCATGGAGAAGACAAATATAATAGAACTCTTGCGTACGTATATATTAATGGTATGAATATTTCTGTAAATGAGGAGATAGTTGATAAAGGATATGGGGAACTTTTTCCTTATGGGGATGAAAGTTGTGAGGGGATGAAATAGGAAGATTTATAACTATAGTTTAACTATAGAATATATGGTTACAAGTATCCAACTTAATGAAAATGTGAAAAATGCTCTTGATAGAATGAAACAGAAGAGTAATGAGACTTATGAAGATGTTATAGTTAATATGATGAAAACATTAGAGATGCAACGGAGAAAACAAATCGATTTAATGATAGAGGGTTGTAAGGTGATGGCTGAAGATAGTTTAAGAATAACTAAGGAATGGGAATCTACTGATGCAACTCTTGATTGGGAGTGGAATGAAAATTAAAAGAGGAGAAATAGTTTTGGCTAATTTAGAACCAGTTGCAGGTTCTGAACAGGGAGGAATTAGACCAGTATTGATAATCCAAAATGATATTTCAAATGAATATAGCCCCATAACAATTATTGCTCCGATTACTACAAAAATTTATGAAAAAAATTATTCTACTAATGTTTTTGTAGAGAGTAAAGATTCTAAGTTGCCTAAAGATTCTACAATATTGTTAAATCAAATTAGAACAATAGATAAATCAAGAATAAAAAAGAAGATTTCTATGCTTGATGAAGGCATTATGCAGGAAGTTAATATGGCTATAAAGGCAAGTTTGGGGCTGGAATTTTGATTAAATTTTAAATGAAATAAAGGTTTAAATAGGAGTTATTTGTGAGATTTTAATGGGACATTATGGCGGTAAAATGCGTGATGGCGAAAGATCTGGGGCATCAAATGCTAAGAAAGCAAAGGAAATGATGCATCACAGATTAAAGAATGATTCTCCTGAAAAACAGAGTATTGCTGATAGAAAGAAAAGGCTTGTTCAATTGAGAGAAGATATTTCAAGACAATTTGATCCTATTAGAAGAGAAGTGTTATATGAACAATTTGCGAATGCTGCTGCTAGTTTTCCACCAACAGTTTTTACTCCTGATGAACTAGGAGGAATAGTAAAAGAGAGTAGCTTTTATGATAATGATTCTTTGAGTTCTATATTTCATAGTGGTGCAAGAGGGCATAGCATGAGATTTACTCTCCCATTACATCACTTAGTTAAACTTCTTGCCAAAGATGTTTTTTCTCCAGGATTTGTTCCTCAATCAAGACAAGAACAATATGTATGTTTATTGGGTATGGAATATGCTGATAAAGTTGGAGATAAAAATATATTCAATTTAAGGGCGCTTGAAGTATTTATTTTAGGTTTTTCTGGGATGATTAGGCAAGGGAAATCATTTGGTTTGAATATAAATGGTAATTCAATTCAAGTTCCTCATTCTCTAGATCCTTATTTTTCAGAAAATAGCCCTCATTTACAAGTTGTAAGAAAAGCATTGTTATCTAATAGTGTGCGAGCAGAAGAATGTTATTCTGTGAGCAGGGTTAGAGATGGAGATTATAAAATTGACGCTAAAATGCACATTAGAAGTGATTTAGTTGGATTTTCTCAAGAAGGAAGAAGAGTAAATGTTTTAACTTCTTATTTCGGTTTGAAGTAAATTTTCTTTTTCAATAACCTTTAAAAACCCTCAATTTCTGATGGTATAAATGGTATTTAAGATTAACATAAGTGATAAAGGAAAAGCATGGAAGATAGAAGGAGATGTGCAAGCATTAATGGGAAAAAATGTTGGAGATAAAATTTCTGGAAAAGAGATAAAGACAGAGCTTGAAGGATATGAATTAGAGATTACTGGAGGAAGCGACAGCGCCGGTTTTCCATTATCTAAGAACATTGAAGGAGTTTATTTGAGAAAAGCATTGCTTACTAAAGGATTTGGAATGAAGGAAAATATTGAAGGATTAAGAAAGAGAAAGACACTTAGAGGGAAACAAATTTCTGAAACTACTGTACAGATAAATATGATAGTTTTAAAGCATGGAAGCAAGCATTTACATGAAATATTCCCAGAGCAAAATCAACCAAAGGCGAAGAAAGTAGAAGTAGCTGTTAAAGCTGCTTAATTCTGTTTAACAATATACTTATTGATTACAACAAAGATTAAATATTACCTCTGCTTAAAGTTAATATGAAAAAAGAGAAATCAAATAAAGAATTAAATTCTCTTCCAAATTATGAAGAAGGTTTTAACGTCCTTATGGACTATTGGGATTTTATACCTATAGAAGACAGACACCAAGTCGATAAAAAATTAAAAAAGTTTGGGCTTTAATTTATCTACTTCTGTTCTTGAAAGAGGTGTTATTATCATGAATTTGATGGCTTGAATTTTTAGAGAAGCTTCTTTATAGTATATTACTATAATAAAGTATATAAAGTATGAATATTTAAATTGTTTATGAAAAAAGAGATTAAAGTCTATGAATGTAAATGTGAAAGATGTATTCATGAGTGGATAACTAGGAGCGAAGAAGTGTCTATAGTCTGTCCCAAATGTAAATCACCTTATTGGGATAAACCTTTAAACAATGATAAAAAAAAGTGAAAACATGGAATTTGAAAATAAGATAATTAACGGAGATGTATTAGAAGTAATGAGAAAGTTACCTAATGATAGTATTCACTTAGCTATAACTTCTCCGCCTTACAATGTTGGTAAGGATTATGATAATCATAATGATAAAATGGATTATCAAGAATATCTTAATTGGTTAAATGAAGTTTGGAAAGAAACTCAGAGAGTTTTAGTTCCTGGTGGAAGATTTGCTCTAAATATTGCTCCTACGGGCATAAAAGATTTTGTTCCCATACATCATGACTTTACAAATCAATTAAGAAAACTTGGTATGAAATTTAGAACAGAAATAATATGGTACAAACAAACCATGCTTAAAAGAACGGCATGGGGTAGTTGGAAGAGTCCAGCAAATCCCCACATAGTTCCTTCTTGGGAATATGTTTTAGTATTTACTAAAGATGGCGATAGACTAGAAGGGAATATTAAAGAAGCAGATATATCTGCTCAAGAATTTAAGGATTTTTCAGATGGCTTTTGGAAGATACAACCTGAAAGACAGAGAAACGGACACCCAGCACCGTTTCCAGAGGATTTAATTTATCGATTAATAAAGTTCTATTCTTATAAAGGTAATAATATTTTAGATATGTTTGGTGGAACTGGAACTGTAGCCGTGGTTTCTCATAAAACTGGAAGAAAATTTACACATATTGATATATCTAAAGAATATTGTGAAACTGCTAAAAATAGATTAGAAAAAGTTAAAAGTGAGATGTCTCAAAATAAAATAAGTTAATCTGCTTTGTATTTTTTTAATACGTCAAGTATTTCTTTAAACATTTTTCCAGTTATAGCATCTTTGTATTGTCTTGCTTTCTCAATCATGTTTCTGCAATACTTGCCTAAAAATTCTATAACGCCATATCTTTTTTTCATTAGATTATGTTCGCTACATAATGTTTGTCCATTTTCTAAAGTTGAAGTTCCCCCCTTAGCTTGTGGTCTAATATGGTCGGCATGAATTTCATATCCGTTGTGTCTACCATTTCCACAAACAACACAACGATAATTATCTCTTTTGAACATTTGTTCTCTAACATCATTAGGAAATGGAGCGGTAACATCTTGGCCCTTATAATTTGGATCTCTTCTATAAACTCCTTTCTTGACTTGAATAAGCCAACCCTTTTGATATAACATTCTTATCGCTCTCCAAGGGTCTCTTGCTTTAGGTATAAACTTAAAGACATAATCAACAACCTTGTCATGTTCTATATCTTGGTTGGGATGTGCTTCAAAATATTCTTTAATATAATCATTAACAGATTTATCCTTATTTTTCATGCTTTTTATAGAAAATGCTACTTTTTAACCTTTTTCAAAACATTCTTGGACTTTGCCTTTAACAATATATTTAAAAGAGTAATTAATTAGGAGTTATTATTAGCAATGCATTATCTTTTTGGGTCTGATAAAATTTGTTTTTTAGTCCTTCTGAAGTAAAATCTTCCGCGCTTCATTGTTCTAATCAATTCATTAGAAGTTATTTTATCTCCCATGAAAGGTACTATGACTGTGCCTGCCCCTAAGCCATCGAACCTGCTTCTATATGTGAAATATAATTCTTGAACTTTTTCTGGTGGGACATAAAATCTACTGTTATGTCCGTCTGCAATTATGGTTGAAATATGATAGTATGGTTTCACGTGATTTTCAAATAACGTTCTGTTCCATCTGTCATAAGTTTCTTGCTCATCATTAACTCCCTTGAGAATCGGTGCTTGATTGAATAATTCTACTCCTGCTTCTCTAACTATCTTATAGCAAGCCAGTTGGCATCTTTCACTCATTTCATTTGGATGAATAAATTGAGTTATTGCTATCATTGGTTTGCCTGGTAAATTATATTTTCTCAATATATCTAACAACTCTGCATCAAATCTTTCTGGAATAAATACGGGAGCTCTTATGTGCCATCTTATTGTTTTGACATGGTTTATTCTCCTTAGACTTTCCAAGATTCTAGCTATTTTACTATTAGGTAAAGTAAGTGGTTCGCCACCAGTCAAAATGACATCTCTTATTTTTTCTGATTTTTCTATGTGTTTTAATATTCTTTCTAGATTATCGTCCCCTATGTATTTGTCACCCATATGTCTAAAGCACCATTGGCAATGCCCCATACAAGAATGCATTGGACTAAGTAATCCTCTATCTTCGTATTTTTGAGTCCAGCCTAACAGAGCATCGTTATCATACTCGTCTTTTCCATGAATAAAGGTAGTTGCTTTTGAATTGATAATACTCTTTGGTTTAGTTAGTTCGCCTAAGAGAGGTTTATCTATAACAGTAGTCCATATTGGGCTGTCGCTTCTAGGTAAAATAAATGCTTTTATTTGTTCTCTTTCTTTTGTTTTGTTTCGTTCACTATAGGGATAATCATCGAGTATTGGATTATTACAAGTTGTTTCAACACTCCAAAGAAGATTTTCTAAATATTTTCTAGGAAGCCTTGTATGATTTGCGGTAAGAATTTGTTTAACTTCTTCTTGTTCTTTTTCAGAAGCTCCAAGACGCTCAAAATATGGCTCAAAATCTTCATAACTTTTTAGAGCCGTGGCTAATTGATTTTGCCAGGTCATATCTAATTCTGTTTTTGTTTGCATCATGGATGTTTAAGCGAGGAGTGTTTATACATATATAATAAACTTATTATTCATTTTTTTATCATATTAGTAAAATTTATATACTAATTACAACTAATCTAGAATATGAGTACGAATATTGATTTGAAAGATAAGAAAATAATTTATGAATTGGATATTGATAGCAGTCAGAGTGCTTCTCAAATCGCTAAAAAAATTGGATTGAGTAAAGAAGTTGTCAATTATAGAATCAATAATCTTTTGAAATCTGGAATAATTAATTATTTTTATCTTTTTCTAAATACACTTGCACTTGGTTATTTTCATTACAAAATCTATATCAAATTACAAGATATAAGTCTGAAAAAAGAAGAAGAGTTAATGGAGTATTTTATAAAAAATAAGAACTGTATTTGGGTTGCTAATTGCAGAGGAAATTGGGATTTGGCAGTTTCTGTATTAGCAAAGACGCCATCGGAATTTGATAAAATATACCAAAGAATAATTCAAGATTATGGACGGAATATCCTTGAGAAAAATATTCTTATGATTGAGAGTGCTCCTACATTTAATCGGAACTATCTTAGAGACGCCTCTAAAAGGGTGGAATTAAAATACAAACAAATTGAGAAAATAATTGATTTGGACGAAATAGATAAAAAAATCTTAGCAGTAATGTCTATTAATTCGAGAATAAGTATTGTAGAACTTATGAATAAAATAAACTTAACGCGAGATGTTATTTCTTATAGAATTAAAAGAATGAAAGAAGAGGGACTGATTCAAGGTTTTAGGACATCTTTTAATTTGAATAGGATTGGCTACTCTTATTATAAAATCCTTCTTACATTTAAGAATTTGGATGAGAAAAGAGAAAAAGATTTGATAAATTTTTGCAGATTTAGTAAAAATATAACTCAATATATAAGATTAATAGGTAATTGGGACGCCGAAATTGAGTTTGAAGTAAGGGATGATAAAGAATTACACGTGTTGCTTTCAGATATCAGAAGCAACTTTTCCGATATAATAAGAAATTTTGAGCAACTTCTTGTCTATGAGAAGAAGTTAAATTATTATCCCTTTTGATATAGCATTCTTATCGCTCTCCAAGGGTCTCTTGCTTTTGGTATAAACTTAAAGACGTAATCAACAACCTTGTCATGTTCTATATCTTGGTTGGGATGTGCTTCAAAATATTCTTTAATATAATCATTAATAGATTTAGTCTTATTTTTCATACTTTTCATAGAAAATGCTACTTTTTAACCTTTTTCAAAATATTCTTAGACTTTTCCCTTAACAATATATTTCTTTATCACAACAAAGGTTAAATACTTAAACATTATTTAGTTTCATGAAGGATTTAACTTTAGTGGCTGCCGAGGCAGTTTCTGGAAAATATTTTAAACCTAATACAGAACTTGTAAGACCTGGAGAATGTATTTCAAAGCTCCCACATTATATTTTTATTAGAGGTTGCGTTGGAGTAGGAACTAAAAAGGGAGTCAAAGAATTTCTTAGAGGAGATTTGATATATAAGTATGAAGGATTTTGGACTCTTTTAGATGGGCAAAAATTTCCGTTTGAAAGATTAGGTTTTTATTCAGAAGTGTCTAATAAAGATTTACCTTGGAATAATGGGGAGAAATAGGATTCTGAAGCACCCTGGGCAGGTGTTACTCCAGAGATGATTAATAATTGGGTAAGATATCATGAGCAACCTTAGGTAACCACCAACTTTAAAAGATAGCCTTTTTTATGCATTATATGAAAGATAACGAAAACAACAAATTAGAAACTGTGAACATAGGAATAGTAGGACACATAGACCATGGTAAAACTACATTACTTTACAAGTTAAGTGGGAAGTGGGCATCACAGCATTCACAAGAATTGAAGAGAGGAATTACAATTAAGTTAGGATATGCAGATATAATTTTATATAAAGATGGTAAAGGATATAATTCAAAGAGTGGAACTCCTGTAAGACATGTGAGTTTTGTTGATGCTCCAGGACATGAGATGTTAATGGCTACAATGTTATCTGGGGCGGCTATAATTGATGCAGCGATATTAGTTGTTGCGGCAAATGAAGGAATTAAGCCACAGACAAGAGAGCATTTGATGGCTTTACAAGCTAAACAAATAAAGAATTTAATTGTTGTACAGAATAAAATAGATTTAGTTGATAAGGCGCAGGCAATGAAAAGTTATAATGAGATAAAAGAGTTACTTAAGGGGAAGTATGATGATGTGTCCATAATTCCAGTCTCTGCTCAGCAAGAGATAAATCTTGATAAGATATATGAAGCATTAAATGAAATAAAAGTTGAGAGAAGTGATTCTGGAGAGCCCATCTTTATTGTTGCTAGGAGTTTTGACGTTAATAGGCCTGGAACTAAACCTGCTGATTTGAAGGGAGCAGTTCTTGGAGGAACACTCAAGCAAGGAAAATTGAAGGCTGGAGACAAGATAGAAATAAAACCTGGAATTACGGTCAGGGAAGCTAATCAAATTTATTATAAAAAATTGAATGCTAAGGTTTTGAAATTATTTAAGGGAAGCAAGGAAGTGCATGAATTGGCTCCTGGAGGAAGTATGAGCATAGAGACTAGCTTGGATATGTCTATAGGAAAATCAGATATACTAGCTGGAAATATTGTTGGCCTTTATGGAAAATTGCCAGAATCTGTGTCTAATTTGAAGATTAAATATCAATTATTCCCAGAGGTGTTTGGCATATCTGGACATGTAAAGACAGAGGATTTGAAGGCGAGTGAAAGTTTATTGTTAAGCATAAACACTTCTATGACCTTGGGCATTGTAAAGAGAATGCAGAAAAACGAAGCAGAACTTAATTTGAAAGTTCCAGCGATTGTTTTTAAGGGAGATAATGTCGCTATTTCAAGACAGATGGCTGGGCATTGGAGATTGATTGGTTACGGCGAAATCGTGTAACTCTTTAGCCGAACCCATAAACTAAAGTTTATTAGGGTTATGGAGAGATTGTATAAATGTTTAAATAGTTATTAGGATACTGTTTACTTAAAGGGATATGATTAAATAGTCAAGTCTCCTCCTTTT
>ERZ1292623.1333-Hain-H51-01um-R1-1333-length-23978-cov-9_pt1 | contig 21461 bp, 24 predicted proteins | sample MGYA00564398_ERZ1292623 | MGnify/ENA primary metagenome ERZ1292623 (study PRJEB36523, sample SAMEA6512633) | groundwater metagenome | collected 2019-01-07 | study: AquaDiva: Metagenomics assemblies of 32 groundwater samples | reverse complement strand
CAGTTAATGATCCACCTATACCTACATTACCAGTTAAATCAGATAATCCATTAACCCTTAAACCACCAGATGCATAATCTAAACCTGTAGCGGTTAATGATCCACCTATCCCTACATTACCTGTTACTGAAAGAGATGATCCAATCCCTACAAATCCTGTATATAGTCCTGTTCCTGTAACTTTCAAGTTATAATCAACATTTGTAGTTCCAATCCCTACATTACCATTATCCAGTACTACCAGTCCCTGGACAGTATTTGCATTATTAACAGTATAAAGATTTAATCCTGTAGAGTTACCTGCTCCTTGAAGGTGCAGTTTAGCGGAAGCCACAGATGGTGATGTACCTATACCAACATTATCTGTTAAAGTTGAGAGTCCAACTGTTGTTCCAAAATCAGTCCAGCCAGCAGCTGCTGTACTACCACCTTGATCTGTACCACAGGAGAACTGTCCTGTAGATGAAGTATACAATAATTTGTCTGCAGTGACACCACTACAATTGGTTAAGCCTGCACCTAGGACACTTGTTAAATTAGCAAATGATGAGAATGTGGCACCGGATGTTACATTAAGTGATGAACCCACCCCTGCATTACCCGTTACATGTAATGCGAAATCAGGCGAAGTAGTCCCAATTCCCACATTCCCGGCTACAGCCAAACCTAAAGAAGGAAATGTAGGGGTAGTGGAAGCTGTCCATCCTATTCCTACATTGCCTGTGGCAGATAGTATCCCTTCGGTGGTTACTTTCCCTGTCAGGGTAGAGGCTCCTGTAACAGCTAAAGTGGATGAAAGTGTTGTAGCACCTGATACTGCTAAGGTTCCGGATAAAGATACAGAATCTTTTAGAGAAACTGTTACAGATCCTCCTAAAGACACATCCCCGCCGCCTGTTAGGTTTGTTCCTGCAGAAACAGTAATCTTGGAATTATCAAGCTCGGAATTGGATATTTTTTGGCCGAGTAATGATACCTCTCCTGTTGCATCAGGGAAGGTAATTGTTTTGGCTGAACCCGCAGGAGTCCAGGTTAAGGTTCCTGTTGGGCCTCCTGATTGGAAAACCAGCTGATCTTTTGTGGCTGACAAATTTAAATTTGTGAATGTAGGAGTTGAGACAGTCGATAGATTTTGATCTATTGTGGATGAGTCTGTTACTGTTAAAATTGTATCTCCTGAAATAGCTTCAAAGGTTCCGGAGGAGGGTGTTGCTTCCAAGCTCAAATTATTAATTGAGCCTTCTGTTGCCAATGCCCCGTTTATTTGAGTATCAGAATTTATTTCCAAAAACTGCGGCCCTTCTAAAGCTGCCAATACAGCTTGATCAGAAGCTAATGTTTGAGTACCTGTCTCTTTTGAGGGACCAATTAGGTTAGTTATAGCAAAAAAACCAACAGCAGCAGAAGCTAAAACACCTCCAAGAAGGGAGAGAGTTTTGGGGGAGAGAAGGGATGTGAGATGTGGGATATGGGAAGCTGGATATTGCCGTGCGTCGCCAGAGGCTATGCCGGCGGCGCGAGATGGGAAATGGGAAATTTCATCTCTCACTTCATAATCTACTTTCTCACCTCTCACATCCCATTTCTGATTCTGACTTCTCTGAAGCAGTTCTTCCGTACTTATAGTGCTTGTCTGGAAAGATTCAATTGAGGAAGGATTAATCTTTTTAAGCTGATCTAAAGAATACAGCCTTGTGCCTCCCGGGGTTCTTATTGCAGAAATTTTCCCTGTCTTTTCCCACCTGCGCAGGGTGTCAATGGAAACACCTAAAGCTTTTGAGGCTTGACCAATTTTTAAAAAAGCAGACGGTTTCATTAAATCTATGCATCCGTCTGCTAGAATGTATGCAAATCTTGCTCTTTGCATAGATTCTATAATAAGAATACCCAGATCTGCATAGATTTGTCAATACCTGGATTTGGGGTATCTACGATATAAGGTATCTACGATATAAGGTTTTCCGAGGACTCAATGTTTGTATATATTTGGACCTGATTATTTGTTGTATAGATTATAGCTACTTTGAATTTAAAGGTTAAAGGTTTTTGTTTGGCCACTCTTACTATAATTGGTTCATTTTCCACCACTGTGATGAAATTGGCATGCATGGGTAAAATATCAAAATTCCCCTGCAAATTTTTAGAAGAAATTGACAGGGCATCAGTATCAAGAATTAGCTGTTGAGGAGAAATGATACGGACATGAAGGGTAGATGTTATCATAATCTCAAATCGCAAATCTGCATCTTAAATCTTAAAACTTTTGACATTTGAGTTTTTAAATTATTTTGGCATCATTCAAGCTCCCTATATACATGAATTTTTCAGACGGGATGTTATCTAAAGATCCAGATAATATTATTTCGATATCTTTTACAGTAGTCTCTTTGGGTACATAAACCCCTTTTCTTCCGGTTTGTTCTTCTGCCATAAACATAGGTTGAGTCAGATAATTTATAATTTTCTTGGTACGGTTATACAAAATCCTGTTTTCCGCGGAAAGCTCACCCTCACCAACGATTGCTACAATATGAGATGTTTGAGTATAGTTTGATAGTAATTGTTGAAACTGGGTTAAGTTCTTAAAATGGGTTTCTCCAAGAAATGCTTTTGACAAAGTGGCGGAAGAGGATTCGGGCATACTCACAGGAGGATAAAGCCCTTTTTGGGCAACGGACCTTGAAAGAACAATTGAAGTATCAAGCATTGAAATAACAGATGTAACTCCCGCATCGGTAATCTCATCTGCAGGGACATATACGTTTTGGAAAGAAGTAATTGCCCCGGACTGGGTCGGAATAAGCCTGTCTTCAAATGATGCGATTTCGGTTTGTAGAGTTGCCTGGTAAGCCTGTTCCGAAGGAATAGTGCCCATAAGTGTTGCAACTTCCGCTCCGGCCTGGACAAATCGAAACATATTGTCAATGAAAATTAAAACATCAGATTTTAAATTGTCCCTAAAATACTCTGCCTGTGCAACTGCGGCTTGTGCAACTCTGAAACGGACAGCAGCATTTTCATTCATTTGGCCCAAAACTATGACTGTTTTTGGAAGGATTTCTGTTGCCTTTAGCCTTTGGTATAGTTCGTGTCCTTCTCTAGTACGCTCACCTACGCCTGCAAAAATAGCGATGGTATTTTTGCTTTTTCCTGCCTTGCCGGCAGGCAGGCCTGTGATATTGTGTATAAGTTCTGTTAGAAGGATAGTTTTACCAACTCCCGCACCTCCGATAACTCCGACCTTGCTGCCGCGCTGGATCGGAGTTAAGAAATCTATAGATTTAATTCCTGTTTCCAAAAGCTCAAACCCACTCTTAATAATATTTAATGATGGTACCTTGCTGTAAATTGAGGTTATTATATTTGTGGGGATTGGTCCTTTGCCGTCCCTTGGATTGCCAAAAAGGTCCAAAACCCTTCCTAAAACTGCCTGACCAACAGGTACTTTTAAATCCGATCCGGTCGAGGTAACTTTCATTCCTCTAAAAAGTTTTTCAGGGTTTGAGAGAATCTGACAATACAGGGAAGACACACTTTGCGAAAATACCTCCAAAATAACCTCCGGATCTTCCGGATTTGTCAGTATCTCAAAAAGAGCAGGATACAGATCGCCTTCCATCTCAACGGTTGCGATTTGCCCTTTAACAGATACAATAGTACCTTCCAGCTTACTGGACATTTTGCTCTTTCTTTACAGCCATAAGTGTTGCAAAATTTTCCAGAATCTTTAAGTTTCCCAGAATAAGTTTTTTGGAAGTTTTAAGTCTTTGATATTCCCTAACAAATTTATCAGCTTCAATTTGTGCCTGATCCATTGATACAAAGCGGGAAGCGTTTCTTGAGAGTTCAGATTCCAGAAATGTCTGTTCAAGTAAAAGAGTTAATATCTGACTGTCAAAAAATGAAAGAATTTTTGCAACCTCCGGTTCAAAAATAAAGTGTATATTGATACGTTTAACCTGGAACTCTGTTAAATAAAAGGATGTGGCGGTAAGATCCGTAAATGTAATCCTTTGATTAAGCAAACTTTTAAGCTTTGAATGGAAAACCAAAACCCGGCTGTATTGCGAGATTATCCGGGAAAGACTGGCAAGTTCGGAAGCTACCGGCATATCATGCAAAAGCTGCAATTCGCTGTAATTTTTTAAAAGTTTTGTTGCCCTGAAAAAATCTATTCCGCCTTTTCCAATGATGATTCTGTCAACATCCGTAAGTTCCCTGGTTGAACCGATAAAATAATTGATTAAGGCGGAATTAATATTTCCATAGAAGCGGTAATTTGATGTAAGAAGTATATCAAGTCTTTTTTTAGGTTTTTGCAAATAAATGCCCTTTTTAATTGCAAAAGCCCTGACAATTCCGTAAACTTTTGATATTTCATCAAAAAAAGACCGGTTTCGCAAAACAGCCTCTCTTATCCCCCGTACTTTTAAATTTGCAATATCAGAGTATGCTTGTGCTATTTGCTTTAGGGAAATTCCTTCTTCAATCAACCCGTCAATTTCTTGAATAGTCATATGGTCGGCTTCGCCTCCTACTGACAAATCTTTGTCAGTACTCCTCCTGCTCCTTCCAGGATTTTAATTAGCTCCTCTTCTGTTTTTATTTTATCCATACCTTTGCCAATCTTTGAAAGAGTCGGATCTTTCAAAAAAGCTTCAATCAGTACCTTTTTATATTTTTCTATGAAGGCTTTATTTTTATCCTGCAGAAATGTTGTAAAAGGTAAAGATAAAAGTAGAAGCTGGATTTTTTTGGGGATTGCAGTTAGAGGATCCTGTTTTATAATCTCCATTATTAACTCTTTTTGAAGCAGGGTTAACCGGGTTTGAGCAGGAAGTTCAGAGGAAAACCTTGCAATAGTTTCCAAATCTGCGGCTTCTGCAAGAAGAAGACGGATTTTTGTAGAAAGAAGATTTGACAGGCGATCTTGTGTTTGCCGGCCAACCCTTGAAACCGAAAGCGATATGTCTATCGACGGTCTTTGGCCTTGCGCATAAAGGCTTGATTTAAAAAGCAAATGCCCGTCTGTCATTGCCATTAAATTTGTAGGGATTAAAGTTGTGAAATCAGATAAATTAAGCTCCGCAACAGGCAGGGCTGTGATTGAGCCGCTACCTGCTTCCTTACTAAAGTTCCCTGCCCGTTCTATTAAAGATGCATGCTGGTGGAAAGTATCGCCGGGATAAGATTCCTTACCCGGAGGTCTTTGGGAAAGAAGCGAAATTTCCCTGTGAATTTTTGCATGTATTAAAAGATCGTCGAGGATGAGCAATACCTCCTTTCCCTGTTTTTGAAAATATTCGGCTACTGTAAAAGCGGTTTTCGGTGTTAAAAATATAAGTGGAGCACTTTCCGAAGAAGAAGCCGCCACGATTATTGTATAAGCTAGCGCATTGTTTGCCCTTAAACTATCAATCAAGTTTCGAACAGATACCGCACTCTTTCCGATAGATGCATAAACACATATTACGTTTGAACCTTTTTGATTAACAATAACATCTAAAAGAAACTGTGTTTTTCCTGAATGAGCATCACCCAAAATGAGCTCTCTTTGACCTTTGCCTATCGGGATCAGGCTATCCACAGTTGTAATGCCTGTCAGGAATTGTTCGTTGATAAACTCGCGGGCTTCTATTCCCGGTGCGGGTTTATCAAGAGGATAAATTTTTACATCTTTTGTTTTTTGAAGCTGGCCTTTTCCATCAATAGGCACTCCAACAGGATTAATTGCTCTTCCAAGCAGAAATTCGCCGACCGCAAGTCCCAAAGCATCGGGCAGGAGATGAAAAGCGTCATGAGGTTTAACCTTTCCTTCATCAAGCATTAATACTTCAACAAGATCTTTTGAAAGGGAGGTTATCCAGCCTCTTGGCCCGGATTCGGATTCAACAAGGTCGTTTATATGAACGCTTGGAAAACCATCAAGGTATACAAGAAAGTCCCTGGTGTTTACAACATAGCCTACCTCTGTATCATGTTTTGTTGTTTGTTTTGAATCCATAGATATTAAATTCCAAATTTATTTTAGGAACTTCTTGAAGTTCCCTAAGAGTTCCTCCTTTTTTTCCTCTATCTTTACCCTTAATGAATAGTCACGATACACCCCCTTCCAAACCAGGGCGCATCCTGCAATAAGATTCGGGTCGTATTTTGCAGAAAGGATTATTTTGGGATTTTGGAAAGTTTTCCTTGCCATTGATGCTATTTGAAGACATATATTATCGGTTGAAGCAACTGGAAGATAAATTGTTAAGAGGGGGAGCTGGCTGGACTGGCTTTCAAGCTCCTCAAGAATTTGATAAACATTATCCTTGTGAAATGTTTGCAGAGTTTGGGAAACAGAGCTTAACCAGTTTAAATCCTCGCGGGATAAAAATTGTTCTTTGCCGCCGAACAATGCTTTTAAAAGATGGGATTTTAAAACCTTAAGCCTGTGTTTTAACTGAAGCTCCGTGAAAGTATCCTTAAGGATTATAGCTAGAATATTGTTCATACTATAAATTTCTCCGCCTTTGCTTTTTCCAATGCTTCATAAATTAAGTCTAAATGGTCTGCAAGTGATAGTTTTTTGTTTAAGACAGTGGCTAATGTTTGTTCCATCATTGCCAGGATATTTTCATCAATTAGTTTAAGCTGTCCCTGTTTGTAAGTATCAATCAAAGCCCTTGCAGCCCTAAGCTCAAGTTCTATTGAGGCTTGAGTTTTTTGGGAAGTTTCTACTAAAAAATCCGAAAGACGCTCCTCAAGATTACCAAAAAGCTTATTGATACGCTCCTGTGTTGCTTTTTCACTCACACCTCGTGCGGACTGTGCCTCTTGTCCCAAGTTATTTATAAAAGCAGCGAATTGGGTTTGGGAGTTGTTTATAGCCTGTTGGGCCTGCCTTACGATTTCCGCTAGTTCCTCGCCGTATCGCTCTTCCATTCTTTGGGTATTAAACCTTGAGCTTGCTACAACCTTTATGCCTTCGAGTTCTGCCTGCCCCAGCATATCTTGAGAGCGTGTAATTGATTGATGCAAGGTTTCCCAGCCTTTTTCCTTTAAATCGTTTAGCAATTTGTCGCCCGTCTTTTGGAGTTTTTGTCTTAAAATGTATTCGCGAAGGTAAGCAAATAAAGCCAAAATAATAATGATGACAAGTATTAAGTTTATAATTTCCATGGGCAGATTCATAGATTGATAATACGACAATTTGATACTAGACGCTAGATACTAGAAATGTTTTTACAGTTTGATTATCAATATTGATGCTACTATTCCGATAATGCCCGTTATAACGAGAAGAACTATATTCATTACCATAGATATTTGAATAGTGGTTTTGGCCAGAGGGTTTCTTCCTATTGCTTCAATACTTTTCGGAATTGAGCGGGCAAAAACCAAAAATGCGAATGTAAAAGACAAAAGCACTACCAAACCCGCTGCAATATAGCGAATTACCTCTGCAAATTTATCAGGATTTCCAAGATTTTCCAGAAAACCTATTCCTACCAGAGAAAAGATTGTTGCCAACCCAGGACCTGAAACGCCTTTAGATTCAATTTTTATTGCAACAGGAATTTTACCTGTATTTTCGGCATCATCAAATGAGGCAAGAGCGATTCCAAGGACATAACCGGATGCCGGTGCTTTTTGACCTTTTCCGGGAGTTTGAGATGATGTAATGTGGTCACCGTATTTGATTGGCCCATTCATAGTGGTGACATTGACATAAGCAATGCCCGAGCGAATCACAGGTTTACCCTGTATTTCAGTTGATCTATATACCAGAAGGGGTTGTTCCTGAATGACTCCAAACATTTTTGGATCCGATATTTGACTTGTTCTCACAAGTCCCTCTTCTGTAATGATTAGGATATCCCCGTCTTCTGCTTCACTGTCAGCTATTTTGAAAACCGATGTAACATCAGTAGCTTGAAGTTGGGCAAAAACAGGATATGGGTAAAATGCAAAGTATAGAGTGTAAAGCGCAAGAGTCAAAAAAAGTTTTATCATTAACTTGAGGATACAACAGAATCTTAAACAAGGCAAATTAGAAGCCCATTTCAAAATGTCATTGCGGGCGACCCTGGATTTGTTTCAGGAAGATAGAGTTTTGTAATTTACTGTGTTTCTATATTTCCAAGGTATCAAAATATATAGAACTAAATAAGGATGATTCCCGCATAGCCACAAATAGGGTTTAGGGTATAGGGTTTAGGGTATAGGATGGATCAGAATATAATGTAAGTATATCATTTACGCCAGAGAAAATTTGTTTTGAGCTTGTGAAAAGAAGTATGAAAATTTCTAATTACTAATTTCTAATTGACCTAAACAATCTTTAAATTTGGACATTGGGATTTTATTACTCGACGCAAATGATTTAAAATGATAATATTTAACAATGAAGAAGTACATCCCGTCCGCCGTAGAGCCTAAATGGCAGAAAAAATGGGAAGAAGATGGGATGTATAAGGCTTATGATTTTGATAAGAGGAAGAAATTCTACTGTCTTATAGAGTTTCCTTATCCATCAGGAGCAGGACTTCATGTTGGTCACGTACGCTCTTGGTCTGCTATGGATGCATATTCAAGAAAGAAACGTATGGAAGGGTACAATGTTCTTTATCCTATTGGATGGGACGCATTCGGATTGCCTGCAGAAAATTATGCGATTTCACTTGGAGTTCACCCATCAGAAATTGTTCCTAAAAATATTGCAAAATTTAAAACTCAATGTAAAGCTATTGGGCTTTCCTTTGATTGGAGTAGGGAAATAGATACAACTGATCCAAAATATTACAAATGGACTCAATGGATTTTCCTTAAGTTCTTTGAAAAAAGTTTAGCATATCAGGCAGATGTTCCGGTTAACTGGTGTCCCTCCTGCAAAACCAATCTTGCTGATGAGGAAGTTTTAGCAGATGGTACGCACGAGCGATGTGGGATCATGACTGAAAAGCGTATGCAGAAGCAGTGGCTTTTGCGCATAACGCAATACGCAGACAAACTTCTTGAAGATTTAAAAACAGTCGATTATCCAAAGATGGTTGCAGAGCAACAGATTAACTGGATTGGCCGCAAAGAAGGTATTAATATCACTTACAAGGTAAAGGATAGCAAAGAAGAAGTTGTGTGTTTTACAACAAGGCCTGATACAAATTTTGGTGCTACTTTTATTGTTCTTGGCCCTGAACATCCTATTATACTTAAACTTACAAAAGATAAGTATTTAGAAGAAGTCAAAAAATATATCAAAAAAACTACATCTAAGTCAGAAATAGAACGCATTGCCGAAGGCCGCAAGAAAACTGGGGTATTCACCGGCTCCTATGCCATCAATAATTTAAATAATAAGCTTATGCCTATTTGGATATCAGATTTTGTTCTTGGCCATGTTGGGACGGGTGCGGTGGTAGGTGTGCCGGGGCATGACAAGCGTGACTTTGAATTCGCCAAAGAGTTTGGTTTAGAAATTATCAGGGTAGTGGTTGGCAAAGATGGTGATACGTCTGCTATCACTCGTATAGAACAAGTGCAAGAAGAGGAAGGGAAAATGATAAATTCAGAATTTTTAGATGATTTAGACATACGTGAGGCTACTAAAAAGGTTATGGATTACTTGGAGAAGAAGGGTTTTGGGAAGCGGGTAGTTTCATATCATCTTCGAGACTGGGTTTTCTCAAGGCAGCACTATTGGGGTGAACCAATACCAATTATTCATTGCTCAAAATGCGGACTAGTGCCGGTTCCAGAAAAAGATTTGCCGGTTGAACTGCCGTATCTTAAAAAGTATGAACCATCAGGTACTGGTCAGTCTCCGCTTGCTAATGCAAAAGAGTGGGTAAATGTTCCCTGTCCAAAATGTGGGGGAAAAGCCAAACGCGAGACGGATACGATGCCAAACTGGGCAGGATCCAACTGGTATTTCTTGCGATACCTAGATCCTTTAAACGATAAGGAGATAGCTGGAGAGGAGAAAATGGCATATTGGATGCCTGTTGATATATATCAGGGTGGTTTTGAGCATACGACTTTGCACCTTTTATACTCGAGGTTTGTTTACAAATTTTTATACGATATAGGCGTTGCTCCAACATCTGAACCATATGCCAAGAGACGCCCGCATGGTATAGTGCTTGGTCCTGATGGTAGGAAGATGAGTAAGTCATTCGGAAATGTTATTAATCCGGATGACATAATTAACCAGTATGGAGCAGATACTTTAAGAATTTATGAAATGTTCATGGGCCCTTTTGATCAAATAAATGTCTGGAATGAAGACGGAGTAAATGGTGTTTATCATTTTCTGCAAAGAGTCTGGTTGCTTTATGACAAACTAGATCCAATCAAAACTAGTTTGTCACGAGAGGATCTAATGATTATGCACAAAACTATTAAAAAGGTGAGCGGCGATATTGAAAATATTAAATTCAATACTGCTGTTGCTTCCATGATGGAATGGCTTAATTATTTATCTAGAAAGGAAAAAGTTTCAAAAGAAGAATACAAAACATTTTTACTGCTTCTTGCTCCATTTGCACCCCATATTACAGAAGAATTATGGGAAAGTATAGGGGAAAAATACTCTATTCATCAGCCCCGATTAAATCGGGGTCAGCAGTCATGGCCCAAGTTTGATAAAAAATATCTGGAAGAAGAAGAGGTTTCAGTAGTGGTGCAAATTAATGGTAAGGTTCGGGATATATTAGTGATTGAGAAAGATATATTAAATAACAAAGAGGTCATTGAAAAAATGGCAAAGCAGTCTCACAAGGTCCAAAAATTTTTAGCAGGAAATAGCGTGAAAAAAACCGTGTATGTACCAGGGAAAATTATTAGCTTTGCGGTTTAAAAAATTGTAAAAAAGTAAGCAGATCCGTTGTAAAACTGCTAAAGCAAATTAGTGTGCAGTTTAGGCTAATATAACAATCAAAACTCAAACTTTAATTATAATTATGTTAAGGGGCCTTGTTAAAATTGCGTAAGAGTGTTATATTAAAAATATGTCTGCCAGGCTCCGAGATAATAATTGGCTTCTATCCAGGTTTGATTTTATCTGGTTAAAATATTTTGAAGATATAAAACAGGATAATCCGGTTTTTGTTAAATTCGGGCGGGTTACAAAATTCCGCTTAGGTTCAATAAGACTTGATCGTAAAAGCGGGAGAAGTTTTATAACAGTGAGCGGAATGTTTAAAGACACAAAAATTCCCCAAGGCGTGGTAGATCATACTTTAGCTCATGAACTTATTCATTATACCCATGGTTTTTCCTCAAAAAGAGTAAGAATGCATAAATATCCTCATGCAGGCGGGATTGTACAAAAGGAAATGAAAAACAGGGGTATGGGACATTTAATTCAAAGCTACAAAAAATGGATTAAAGCTTATCGTAAAAGATTCCTCTAATGGTTGAAAAGTACTCTCAAATTCTTAAGAATTTTAAAATACCGATTGCTTTAAGTTTGGTGGGAATTGTTCTAATCATAGGAGGAATAATATTTACTGACACAGACTCTAAAAGGCATGAATATCCTCAAGAAAGTATTGTAGAGGCTCAAAAAGTACTTACTGTTGATATTTCAGGAGCAGTTCAAAATCCAGGGGTCTATCGGTTAAAGGAAGGAGATAGAATTGAGCAAGCAATTGCCTCTGCCGGAGGATTTAGTACTCAAGTAAATAAAGACTATATATCAAAATATATAAATCTAGCACTGAAGCTTACAGACGGAATGAAGATTTATGTGCCTTTTGAAGGTGAAATAGCGCCAATTAGTGCAGGGAGCGGAACTGTTGCAGGAGCCCAAACTCAGGGGAAAGTAAATATAAATATAGCTTCACAATCAGAGCTTGAAGCCCTACCAGGTATAGGTCCTGTAACAGCCTCAAAAATTATTTCAGACAGGCCTTATCAAAAAATAGAAGATCTTCTAGATAAAAAGATTGTAGGCAAAGCCACATTTGAAAAAATCAAAGACCAAATTATAGTATATTGAAATACCTTCCGATTTCTTTATCAGTAATCTTATACTTGTTACTGTATTTTCTAAGGTTTCAGCAAGGCGGGTGGGAGATTGAATCTAATATTTTTGAGGAACAAAGAAACTTTTTAAATGAAAAAATTAAGGAATTTTTATCTTCCCCAAAGTCAGAACTTTTATCAGGAATGATTTTGGGTCATAGGGAAAATTTACCTGGAGAGCTTAGGCTGGCCTTACGAGATACTTCAACTATCCACATTGTGGTTGTATCAGGACAAAACCTTACACTTTTAGCAGGACTTATAATGAACCTGTCAGGAGTGTTAACAAGAAGGGTAACTATTATTTTTGCCACTTTAGCAGTCATAGGATACCTTCTGCTATCTGGGGTACAGATACCTGCTTTGCGTGCTGCAATCATGGTTTCTCTAGCGTACACAGCTCAAATTCTGGGAAGAGAAAATGATGGCTTTTGGGGATTAGGCTTGGCCGCCGGTTTACTTTTACTGATAAATCCTGCCTGGATTTCGGATTTATCTTTCATTCTCTCTTTTTTAGCCACATTTGGGGTTGTAGTTGTAGCTCCAATTCTTGCTAAACATATATCTTTTCTGCCGCATTTCTTAAAAGAAACAGTTGCCGTGACAGTTGCTGCTCAACTTATGGTTACACCTGTAATTGCCCAAAATTTCCACCAGTTTTCCTTAGTCAGTATCCCCGCTAACCTGTTAATACTTTGGACAGTGCCATATATTATGGTTGGAGGCATATTTATGCTTTTTTTAGGTACATTGTGGGTATTTGCCGGGCAGGTTGTTGCCCTAGCTTTAAATGTTTTACTTAGTTACTTTATTTATGTAGTTTCATTCTTCGGATCTTTACCTTTTGCCTGGGAATATGTTGGTGAACAAATTTGGATTGTATGGATAGGGTATTACTGTATTCTAGCTGGAGTATTGATGGTTATAAATAAGAAAAATTAACCTAATTGACCTAATTTCTAATTAACCTAAATAAATCCCAATTTGGAAATTTAGACATTTAATCATTATTTAGAAATTAGTAATTAGAAATTAGAAATTTATGTTATCATTAACTTATGTTAAAGCAAAAGATTTTAGAAGACTTGCAGAAAACTGTACAAGATTTGGGATTTCCGTCCATTGATATACTTTTATCTATTTCAAAAAATCCATACTTTGGGGACTATAATACAAATATAGCTTTGCAGCTTGCTAAACTGCAAGTCTCTAAAGATAAGCAAAAATCTGAGGAGATTGCTAATGAGATAATTAGAAAGTTGAAGTCCTTCGACTTCGCTCAGGATAATTTCAAAGAAATTAAAGTTGCTGGTGGAGGTTTTATAAATTTTTTTATAAAAGATGAAATTCTCATAGAAAATCTGAATCCTAAAAATATAGTAATTAAAAAAATCCATGCCGGCAAAAAAATTATGGTTGAATTTGCCCACCCTAATACTCATAAAGCTTTTCATATTGGTCATCTTAGAAATATCTCAATTGGTGAATCAATTGTAAGGCTTCTAGAAGCAGTCGGGTATAACGTTATCAGGGCAAATTATGAAGGGGATGTTGGAATGCATATTGCCAAGGCTTTATATGCACTTTTGCATATTTCTCCATTTAAAGAACAAATAAATAAGGTTAAAGATGTTAAGGATAGAATTGATCTTTTAGGTAGAGCTTATGCTGCGGGAAGTAAGGAATTTGAAGAAAATGAGCCTGCAAAACAGTTAATAAAGGATATTAATTTCTTAGTTTATGCATCAGCTCAAAGATTCCAACAAGAAAGGGGAATTAAGTCTTCATCAACTGACTATATGAAATTTGTTACCGGTAGAACAGAAGAAGTAGATAATGTTTTTGAACTATGGAAAGAAACAAGGCAGTGGAGCTTAGATTATTTTGAAGCAATTTATAAAAGAGTTTATACACATTATGATCGTTACTATTTCGAAAGCGAATGTTTAGCTGGGGTGGACGTAGCTCGGGAAGCTGTAGAGAAAGGTATACTAGAAGAGAATGATGGTGCCGTTATTTTTAAAGGTGAAAAATATGGGTTAGACACAAGGGTTTTTATAAATAGTTTAGGCTTACCCACTTATGAAGCCAAGGAGTTAGCCTTGGCACCAAAACAATTTAGTGAGTTTGGGGAACTTTCTAAAATTGTACATGTTGTTGGACCGGAGCAATCAAGTTTTTTTAAAGTAACATTTAAGGTAGAAGAACTTTTAGATCTTAAAAAGTATGAAGATAAACAATATCACCTAATTTATGGTTGGGTTAGATTAAAACATGGCAAGATGAGCAGCAGGGCAGGAGAGGTAGTTTTAGGAGAGTGGCTTTTAGATGAGGCTAAAAAAGAGATAAAAAAGGAATTTCCAGAAATGGATGAGGAGACTGCAGAGATTGTCGCTGTTGGTGTTGTGAAATACTCGATGCTTGCATTTGGCACATCATCTGAAATTAGTTTCTCGTTCGAGGATTCAATTTCTTTGGAAGGTGATAGCGGGCCATACTTACAATATACTTATGCCAGGGCAAAATCTGTTTTACGAATGGCAAATTATAATTTTGAGCCCGTATTATCCCTTAAAAATTTAGAAAAAGAGGAAAGGGAAATTTTGAGAATGATTGAATATTTTGAGAGTATGGTTGAGGAGGCTGCTATAAATTACGCACCCAATATTATAGCTCAATATTTAACAGATTTATCAAAATCTTATAATCTATTCTATCAGAAACACAGGATTTTAGAAGGAGAGGAAAAGATGGAATTCCGTTTGGCACTAAGCTGTGCTGTGGCTGCTACGTTAAAGATGGGACTTTATCTCTTAGGAATCAAAGTTCCGGAAAGGATGTAGAAGTTAATGCTTACGGGGTCTAATATTTCTACTAGCTTTACCAAAAGCAAGATAAACAAGAGCACCCGCAATGATCAGCAAAGCAAAAGCTATTTGAGCTTGAGTTATTTGTGGTGTAAGATCAATCATAATTTCTCCGATAATTCTTCTGCCTTTGAAGCAATGTACCAACCTACTATAGCACTAATAAAATTTCCTGTCAATGTTAGCGCGTCTCTTGTTGCAAACACAGCAATTACCCAAATTACCACAAAATTCGATGCTACAGCAGATAAGACTTTTAGTTGTGACTTGGTATCAAGCTTTAGGGGGAGCATTAAATTAAACAGTAACAGATATGGAAGGGAAATTCAATATGTTTAGAAGGTATAAAAGAAGACATACTAATATATTGTTTGTTATATTTAGGTTATTACTTAGCCTTGTAATTTTTGCAACGCTTATTGCAGGATTATATTATGCCTATAAACATTTTTCAGGACTTGACCCTTTAAGGCTGGATCCCAAAAATGCTTTCTCTTCTGCAGTTGGCCTTTTATCCAAAATAAATTTGCCAAAAGATGTACAAAACACAATTAACCAAAATTTACCCGGTACTAAAGTAGCGGTTCATAAAGATACACCTTCAGTTTCAGGAGTAAATATTCAAAAACCCTCAAAGGAAGTCTTTAAATTCGTCCTTCTTTCTGACTCCCATTCCGATAATGTCTACCTTAAAAAAGCCCTGAATCAGATTAAAAAAGATTATTCTGATATAAGATTTATAATTGGACTTGGAGATTATACAGATGTAGGGACTTTGGATGAGTTAAAAAAGGTAAAAAATGAGCTGGATAGTATAGGTTTTAGATATTTTGTTACACCCGGAGATCATGATCTTTGGGATTCAAGAAACAAATCCTTATCTCCTTTGACAAATTTCAATCAGGTTTTCGGCCCTCCTTTTCAATCTTTTATCCATGAAAATTATCTTTTTTTATTACTTTTCAACAGTGACAATTACCAAGGGTTGGGTAATGACCAAAAAAATTGGTTAACAAATCAGCTGGATTCAAATCCAAATGTAGCGGGTATATTCATATTTTTACATGAGCCTTTCTTCCACCCATCTTCCGATCATGTTATGGGAAGGGTGGAGCCCAAATTGAAGGAAGAAGCTGAAAATCTCACAAAACAGCTTGCATCTGCCGGAGTAAAGAAAGTTTTTGCAGGAGATACACACTTTTTCTCCGAATATCAGGAGCCGCAAACGAATCTTTTTATGGTAACGGTTGGAGTAATAACCTCTGTAAGGAACTTACAACCCCCCAGGTTTGCCATAGTTTCCGTATTTGAGAATGGAAGTACCAGGGTTGAAGATGTAGAGGTAAATTAGATATAATGTTTGATTATGTTGCAAAGAACACTGATTCTTGTCAAACCAGATGCCATGGAGAGAAATCTCTCCGAAGAGATTATAAGAAGGTACAAAAAGGCAGGGCTCAAAGTTGTTAAAAAGAAAAAGATGGTTGCTCCGCTAAAGATAATAGAGAAACATTATCCTATGGATCCGGATTACCTTCGTTCTATTGGAGAAAAAACAATTGCAGCCGGTCAAAAAGTAAAATCGCCGGAGGATCAAGGAAGAAAAGTAGTTACCTGGCTAAGAGGTTTCATAACTTCCGGTCCAATAATTGCATTGCTTCTGGAAGGGGAGGATGCTGTAAATGTTGCTAGAGAGGTTACAGGATTTACAGACCCGGCTACTGCTGAAAAAGGCACTATCAGAGGAGATTTAGGAACAGACAATATTTTGGATGCCAATAGGGAAGAAAGGCCGGTTTATAACCTGATTCATGCTTCAGGATCAAAGGAAGAAGCAGAAAAAGAAATCAGGCTGTGGTTTGGATCTTCAGCCGGCTAAGACTATTTCCGCAGCTGCAAGCCTTATCGGATAAATTGCCTTTTTATCTTCATCAAAAGCACCAATCTCACTTAGTTTTCTCATTACCACCCCATTTTCTAAAAGATCTTTAGCAGTTAACTCATGATCGGTGGGCCCAAATGTTTTTTTAGCAATATCCATTCTGCCCATTCCAATATGGTATGCCCATCCTGCCAGATCTTTGCCAAACATTTGAGCCAGTTCAATTTGATAGGCAGTCCCAAGGAAAAAGTTATCCCATGTTTTTAAAAGGTTATATTCAGAGATCTGATACTTTGAGGCAATGGCTCTGGCAGTTTTAGGAGTAATTTGAGTTGGCCCCAGACCTGTTTGATCCTCATCTACAAATTGTGAATAATTTGTATCAGCTACCGCATCTGCAATACCATTGCTTTCAAGTTTTGAAGTAGCAAGAATTCTATTTACCCAAAAAGTTTTATCTTGTTGGGGAATATTAAGACGGGGATCATCCACCACATTTTCTACAATCCCTTTCCAGGCTAAAACCCTTTTATTTGATAACTCTTCTTTGGAAAGAATTAAAACTTGACTAGCTACACCTTTGTCGAATTTACTCTCTTTGGATCCTTGAAGGGATTCGACAGAGGGTTGATCTGAAACCTCGCTTGCAATTGGAGCTACATTAATTATGTCTTCAGACTGAAGTTGAGGACGGATGAATATGGTGGAGACTAAAGCTATACCTACAAATCCTGCTATTAGGGCGGATCGGTTAAGAGCTCTTCTTAGCTCTTTTCTTGAAACAAGTCCTAAAAGAGGATAACGTCTTAGGCTTCTGCCCTCTGCCCAAGCCTCCTGCCAGTCTATTCTAAAACGGTTACCGGTAGGAAGATATAGGCGTGCCGCGAGAACATCCGTAAAACTTCCTGCACTCTGAGCATCAGTTTGTTCAGCCATAGAATTATAATATCATTTAAAAATTCAGGAGTTTAATATCCTTCATAGGAAAACGCTTTTTGTTTAAAGAAACTAAGATAGTCTCATTGATATTAGCAGTTGCTGCAATTAAACAGTCAGCCAGACTTAAACTCTGTATTTTTTTATTAAACTCCTGCCAATAAAGTCCTCCAAGTTTTGCAACGGGGGGAGTAACATCAAAGTTTCTAAATTGATTCAATATTTCTTCAGTTTTGGTATATTCTGAAGGAAAAATATTTTTATATACTTCAGCAATAGTTATTGTTGAGATATGTAATGTGCCTTTTTCAGATAGATTTTTTAGAAGTTTTATGTATTTTTGCTTGTTTCTAAGCACCCAGATTATAATATCAGTATCAATAAGGTGCATATTAGAATTTACGGTCAAAGTTTTTTCTAGTTTCTCTTAACCATTTTATAACATCTTTTTTAGTTCGCCATTCAGGATGGTTTTCAGCAGAGAAAACCCCGGCTGCTTTGTCAAGAGCTTTCTGGAAAGCTACAGGATCAAATGTTTGTACAGGATTAATTTGAGCAACACTCATATCCCTTTTATCATCTCGGATCAACACTTGATTGCCTTGGGATACTTTATCCAGGTACTTGGACATATTATTTCGAAAGTCACTAATAGAAACTGTTAATGTCATAATTAGATATTAGTACATATTGTACAAATTGTCAAGGATAATTTAACTTAAATTTGTCCCATGGGTGGCACTAAATAGTAAAGCTACGAAAGGTGAGTATGGTATAAAAGATATACTTGTTATGCCCGAAAATCCTCTGATGATCCCTAAAGACAAGTAAGGTCGGGAGTCAGAAACTTCTCTTGAACTGTTTAATTATATTACAAAGAATATAGAAATTGTTGATTTATTTAATTCTGAGGTCCAAAGTTATTATAAAGGTGAAAAGCAATTTCCAGCTCAGAGCTATCCAGTTATGCTATAATCGTTTGAAGTTATGGATGACAAAGTTCAGAAAGATAATTTGACAGATTTAGCTTCAAACTTAGCTACTCAGAGCGATAATCCACAGCCTCAACAGACTGATAATAACCAACCAACAGATACCAACAATAATCAACAAAATCAACAGGATCAACAACCTGCACAAAATTTAGCAGATAACCAAGTAGTAGGCTCAAATGGTGAGGTAATTGATTTAGGCCAAACTTCTGAGGGCTCCATTAACAAGTAGGATTATTAGGGTGAAATTTCTTGAACTGTTTAAGTCTTCTCTTTATCCGACAGCAATGCTCCAAGAAAATGGTGATCGGATAGAGTTAAGCGAGGATCCGCCTGTTAGGCACAAGTGCACTATTTACTAAGTCTTTTACAAAATACTCCGGTTTCTGCTGACTTTCTGGATCCACTATAGCTTGAATTTCTCTCGCTATTTCATTTGATGTAAATGGTTGCCAATATACATAAGGGCTGGTCCATCTTAAAGAGCGATCAGCTGTCTCAATGTCCTGTACAGTAACAACTTCTCCTTGTGTATCAAATGCTAGTCCTTCTTTCCAAAGAAATGGGTACCTATTAGGAAAATCTGAAGCAACCATTCTTTCCCATGGAGTTAGATAAAAAGTCAAGGGTTTTTCTCCTGGAAGAGGAATACTTGTTGAAGTCATGTCGTCAGCCAAGTGAATAATTTTTTCAGCCATTCTGTCAGGCACTAAAGATGGAATACCATCGGATAACATTAAAAAGTCTCTAATACTTAAATGTCCAGTTTCTTTTCCAGCTCCTTCCATATAATTAATTAGTTCTGGATCTATTCCCTGGGTTTCCAGTATAGGTCTAATAGTTTCATATGCTTTGGGAGTATATGCTTCTTCGACAACACCTGCTCTAACGGCATTTCTTCGCATAATTTCAATTCTCTTATTGGCATCATGAACTAAGGCACGGCTTGTAACTAATTCTGTTTCTTCTGTTGAAAGTGCTCCCTTTTCCTGAAGCCTAAAAGCCAAGGTTTGTGCAAGTGAAGCAACGGCTAAACAATGTTCCCCGATATTAGTAAATGATTCTTCGTGAGGTTTACCAGTATATGGATTATCCATTCTTACGTCTTCTGTAGGGTGAACTCCGCCTATCCGCAAAATCTGTATGGCAAAGGGGAATCTATCTGAAAATTCTGTTAGACGGGTAAGAGGATCAAAAGATCTAGCTTCACTCAGAATAGCTGCTCTTTCTAGATTGGGCATTAATTCTTTGGCATCTATTAACATATTATTTTAGCTTTCTTGCTAGCTCATCAGCTAAAGGTTTTGTGGCTGTTGAAATGACCGGTAAATATTCACCTATTCCTTGCCCAAAGTCTAAATATCTTCTGTTGCCTATGTTGTTTCCATTTATATCCACAATTGATCCTCCTGCTTCATTCAAGATTCCAAAAGCCACTGCTATTTCTAGATTTCTTTTTCTGGTGCATTCTAAAACTATATCCGTCTCACCTGTTGCGAGCCTGAAGTAATACATAGAGGATACCCCCCAAGGTACACCCTTATTACCAATGTTTCCTAAATATACATCTTTAAAATCCTTCAATTTAGGGACAAATAAATTTTGATTGAATTCAAAACCTCCATCTATATACCCTCTTATTTGAGGATTTAAACTCATCTCTCCTGAGGTAGCAACTTGATAAGAGCGATCTCCTTCTAGAATAACTGCTCCTTGATTTTTAACTCCTAAAAGAATTCTTCCTGATGGATATTCTAATATTCCTGCAACAAGATAATCTTGATACCTGGGGTTTACCCCTTCAAATACAGCAAACATCGTGCCGTACGGGCCTGTTCCCATCCGGTAAGCATTTGTTCCGTCAATTCCATCCAAAACTCCTCTATATATAGGATCATTACTAACTGTTACCTCTCCATGTTCTTCAGAACTAATTACCATAGGGATTTGAGCCTTATCACACCCTTTAACAAAAACTTCTTCTGCCTCCCAGTCTGCTTTTAGAGTCGTTTCACCAAAAGCATTAATACTTGCATTAGATTTGCCTTCCTCGCCTAAGGCTTGGTGTACGTCGTACGCTTTTTTTAAAAGATCAACAGTGACTTTTTTTAAGTGTTCTATCTCTACTGATGTAGCCATTGAACCTATAATTATACCAGGATCTTAGAGGGAAAACAAATCTAACTGAATGGATGGCCCAAACTCATAGAAAAGATATAACAAGTTGCCATATTTAGCTATAATTAGAATATGGCAAAAGTTGGTAAAAAACCCTTAGTTGATGAGGAAGCTGATTTAATATTCCGCAAATTAGAGCCATACTTAAAGAAAGGGTTAAGTCTTAATAAAGCCTGTCTTGAGGCACAAATCCCCAAATCTACAGCCTATGATTTATACAAAGAATATGATGAATTTGCGGAAAGAATTGATACTTGTAAAAATTACCATGCTCTTTTAGTTGGTGATGTGTTTACCAAAGAACTAGAAAGAATAGCGGAGAAGCAAAATAAAAGTCAGAATTTGTCGGCTAATGAACTTAAATTTGTCCAATGGGTTGCACTAAATGGTAGAGCTACAAAGGAGGAATATGGTAGAAAAGATATACCTGTTATGCCAGGAGAAGAGCGCGAGAAAGAAAACTGTAAGTTAGGCATTAGATTTTAGATAAAGCAAAATACACCTTCTGTTAGGGTATAATTCTTTGAAGTATGCTTACGACCCAAGATTTTCTTAAACTTCTCCAAGGTTTACAAGGGCAAGATTCAAGTCAAGATA
>ERZ1292623.1382-Hain-H51-01um-R1-1382-length-23492-cov-5_pt2 | contig 21468 bp, 14 predicted proteins | sample MGYA00564398_ERZ1292623 | MGnify/ENA primary metagenome ERZ1292623 (study PRJEB36523, sample SAMEA6512633) | groundwater metagenome | collected 2019-01-07 | study: AquaDiva: Metagenomics assemblies of 32 groundwater samples | reverse complement strand
CACATGGGTCTTCATACGGGAACACATATTGACGCTCCGTTGCATTTTATTCGCGACGGTCGTTCAGTTGGCGCAATGCCGCTTGAAATTTTCGCCGGCCCGGCTTTAGTTGTGCATCTGCCGCGAGTGAAAGAAATTTCTGCGGCTGAATTGGCGAAAATAAAAGTCCCTAAAAACGTTACCCGGATTTTATTCAAGACCTCAAACTCGGTTTTGTGGGGAAAGAAAAGTCAATTTAAGAAAGATTATGTTGGCCTGACCGCTGACGCGGCTGTCTGGCTTTCGGAAAGAAATGTCGGACTGATCGGCGTTGACTATCTTTCGGTCGCGAAGTTTGACGATGCTGTCGCGGTTCATAAAATTCTGCTGGGCAAGGGAGTCGTGCTTCTTGAGGGAATTGATTTGAGCAAAGTAAAACCCGGGAATTACACACTTATGTGTCTGCCCGTGAAGTTCTCGGCCATGGAAGCGGCGCCGGTGAGGGCGGTATTGACAAAACTATAAAATTTAGCGACCGCGGCCCGTCTTTTTTGAGTTTTCCTTCAAAATATGCGAAACTTCAGGCAATATGAAGTACAAATACAAAGCCCTGATTTCCGCGCCGTATTTTCAGCCCATCGCCGAGCGTTTCAGAGACCAATTTGAGAAAGAGGGAGTTGAGATGATAATCCCTGCAGTCCACGAACGGCTTTCCGAACAAGAACTTCTCGGGGTTATTAGCGACATTGACGCTATGCTTTGCGGTGACGACCGAGTAACCAGAAAGGTGATTGAGTCGGCTCCAAAACTTAAGGTGATTTCAAAATGGGGGACCGGAATAGACTCTATTGACCAAGAAGCCGCCAAAGAACACGGTATTATCATAAAAAACACAATTAACGCTTTTACCGAACCTGTAGCCGACAGCGTGATGGGTTTCATTCTTTGTTTTGCTCGCGACACCATTAACCTGAACAATGATATGAAAGAGGGGGTTTGGACGAAAAAAATAACCATCGCTCTAAATGAATGTACGCTCGGAATAGTCGGTCTTGGCCATGTCGGCAAAGCGATAAAAAAACGGGCCGAATCTTTTGGGATGAAGGTGTTGGCCTGTGATATCAAACCGGTGGCGTCCGACTTGGTTTCGCTCGAAAAACTCCTTGCCGAGTCCGACTTTGTCAGTTTGAATTGCGACCTCAATCCGACGAGTCGACATCTTATAAATTCAAACACGTTGGCGATGGTGAAACCGACGGCTTATCTCATAAACACTTCGCGCGGGCCGGTGGTGAAAGAGATTGACCTTGTTAAAGCCCTTGAGCAAAAGAAAATTGCCGGCGCGGCGCTGGATGTTTTTGAAGATGAACCTTTGCCCGGCACCAGTCCGTTGCGAAAGATGGAAAATGTCATCCTTTCGCCTCACAATGCCAATGCCAGTCCGAAGGCCTGGAATTTTGTTCATCAAAATACGGTCAATAACCTGATTTCAGCGCTCAAGAGCCCGTCTAAATAAACAAAAACTCAAATGAACAAAAAAGATGGCGTTTTGGTGGTATTTGGCAAAGAATTGCCGCCGAATCTGGCTAAATCAGTAAGGATGACCTCGGAGGTCAAGACGGGCGCAGAGCATAAATACGACGTCATTATTGCGTCCAAAAATCTTCAACCGGAAATAGAAAGCGCGGGTTTCAAATGGCAAAATCTCGAGAACTTTGTTGAGCCGGGAAGCATTTATAAAGCCAGCGCTTTTTCGGAAGAATTGTCCCGTCTCAAACTTGCCGACGGGAATCTTTTGGCAAAATCGTTTAAGTATAAGGGCTACGAGATGTGGTGGATGTATTACAACGGCCTTTTTCTTTATTTTTGCCTGCCCTACACCCAGTACAAAAAACTTCTTGAGTATTTAAAAGATTTTAAAAACATCCATCTTTTTGAGTCGCCGTACAAGAGTCTGTTTTCATGTTTTCTGACAGCATATGGTTGCAAACTGAAACTGTTAGCCAAGCCAAGTTTCAAAAGTAGGGCTTTCTTGCCTTTCGGCGTTTTTCTTCAGATTTTCTTGACTCTGATTTATCTACCGGCACTAATGGTAAGCAAGCGCCGGCTTATGGTTTTTATCGGCGATAAATTTGAAAAAAACCGAGATTACGATTTCAGAATGAGATTTATTTATCAGGAATTGCGTCAAAAAAATCTGCCCTTCGTTGAATTTATTCGGAGTTTGGAATCTTGGAAAGTGGTATTACAACATGTTTTTGTCAGGAAACGTCCGGTTATTTACTCCGAGGCGGTGGCTTTTGCCGGAAAGTTTTTGAACATTGTTTCAGGCGGTCGTTCGCGGGCTAGGCGTGAATTCGGTCTTCATATTTTTGGATTTCAGAAACCAGAGGAGAAGTTTAAGTTTTTGGTCGCGACACAGTTTCTTCTTGGTGTGTATGACGATATTTGGGCGACGCGGATTATGAAATGGATTTTACGTACCATCGGAATTAAGGCGGCGTTTGTCGCGGCGTCTTTAGACCGCAATTTTCATGCGGTGTTGGGTTGTAAATTAAACTCCATCCCGACCGTTGGTATTTTGCATGGGGTGGCCTCCAGACATTATAATCTTTACGATTTTTTGCCTGGTTTTAACGGTGATAAAAGTTTATCGGTTGATAAATATGGAGTTTGGAGCGAGTGGTGGAAGGAGTACTACATAAAAAATAGTCAGGCCTATCGTCCGGAACAGCTTTATGTTTCCGGTCCGATGAGGCCGCTTGAAAAAAGCGAAAATGCTTCCGTTCCGGATGTCGTCGTGGACGGGTTAAACACAAACGCAAGCGCCGAGAAAACGACTAGCCCGGTCAGGGTGCTCTTTGTTTCCGAACAACTGGCCGTACCCCATGAAGTGATTCCGTATCTTGAAGAATTGCTTAAGCATTCGGGCATTGAGGTCATGTTTACTTTCCGGCACCACCGAGACGGATTCAGAGAGTGGTTATTGAAAAACAAACCGCAACTTTTGGAACATCCGCGCATAAAAATCGCCGAAAGCGGTTTGCAAAACGCCATTACGAATTCTGACGTGGCGGTCGGTTCGCACAGTACAGCCGTCCTTGAAATGCTCCTTTCGCTTAAGACCCCAATCTTTTTTCAAACTCAAAAGTGGGGGGACTACTATGGTCTTAAGGAATATGACCAGAAACACACTTTCTTTGCGGAAAATCCGGACGAGCTCGTGGCCAAGATAAAAAATGTGCTAAATGTGCCAGTTAAAGATTTGCACAAACTTCAGGAACGATACTTTGGCAACCCGTATAAAAACGGAAGCAAGTGGGTTGTGGCTCAATTGGAAGAGGCGCTTTTAAATGGGCGAGCAACGAAATAGTATCCCAAGAGACCGTTAAAAGACCTTACGATGACGTGTGTCACAATAAGGCCCATAAGTCCAAACATCGGAAGAAGAATCAGAAAAAGAGCTATCTGGATAATGGGAGTAACGGTCCGAAAAACATAGAGCTCTCTTTTCTTTTTGTGAGCTGACAATATTTCATTAAACACCGTGCCGGAGACCGCAAGCAGAGTCAGAGAGTAAACTTGTGAATAAAAAACCGAATCAAGGTATTGAGGAAAGAAAAATTTATAAAAATAAGGAGCGATAAGAGTATAGATGCCAGCTAAAGCAAGAGCGTAAATGGCGAGAAGGATGGCCTTGCGGGGGGCGGATTTTTGCAGTTCTTCAAACGGCCTCCCGCTCATTTTGGGAAGAATCAAAGTGCTAAGTATTTTTTTGCCGCCTTGGAGTTGTTCAACGGGTGCGATGGCGAACGCATAAAGAGCGAGGGGAGCCGCGCCCAGATAATGGAAAATGAGAATTTTATCAAGATGATGGGCGATGTTCCCGATGATATCCATTACGCTCAAGTGTCCGCTGTAGGAAATAAGTCCCGAGTCCTCCGTTTTATTTTCATTTTGATAGGCGCGCAAAGTTCTCCAGTAAAGGAATAGCGGGACTATCGCGCCGACAAAAAAGTAGACGATGATGATTAAAGGGAGACTCTGGCTTAAAATAAGCGTAAGAATGATGGCGACGGCCGGCACGGTGTTCCGAACCATACCGTAAAGCGAACTCCTTTTGAAATCTTTTTTGCCCAACAGATGCGCGCCGTATAGGCCAGCGCTTGCGGTCAACGGAGACAGGATTCCCGCCAAGAGAAATGAGAAAGATAAAATAGCATTCTCGTTTATGAAGTAGTAGGTGCTAAGGGCTAATCCGCCCATGAATATTCCGACGCCCCATTTAAGGTTTAGTCTGAAACCTTGACGAAGCGACCCCCCGAAACCCCGCGCGACTGATTGAACGATTGACGTATTGAGTCCCGTGAAGGAAAATATTCCCAAGATTGCCACCGCCGAGAGAATGAATTTATAAATTCCGAACGATTCTTTCGGGAAAAGATTGGCGAAAGCGATAGAAATAAAAAAACCAGACAGCATGGCGACGCCATGGCCGATGGATAGCCAAAAACCGCCGCGGGATAAATAAACAAGGTCTGTTTTCAGGTATTTCTCGCCCAAGCGTAACCACGGGGAAATTAACCGTTTAATTTTTGAAATCATTAAAGTAAGATTAACCCGCCCATGCCAAGACGGCAACTCGTTGGCGGAATCCGTTTTGTGTTATATTAATCTCTATGTTCGTTAAACAAGGTCTCAAACACGCGCTGACCGCCGGTCTGTTTGCCGTCTTTTTTCTCCCTTTTATCATCGCCGACAGCCAGTTGTTTCCGTTCATCACCGGCAAGGCCTTTGTTTTTCGGATTCTTGTTGAAATTCTGTTTGGATTTTGGCTGATTGCCATGTTTCGGGATGCAGAACTCCGTCCGCGTTTTTCTTGGGTCATGACGGCGGTTTTGATTTTTGTCGGCGTGGTTATCGCGGCGGACATTTTTGGAGTAAGTTTTTACAGAAGCTTCTGGAGCAACTTTGAGCGCATGGACGGTCTGATTTCGCTCCTGCACCTTTTTGGTTACTTTTTAGTGGCCAGTTCGGTTCTCAATACCCGGGCCAGATGGCAAGCATTTTTTAACGTGTCAGTTGTGTCTAGCGTCATAATGGCCGTCTACGCCTTTTTTCAGCTTGCAGGGAAGGTGACCATTAATCAGGGCGGTGTTCGGGTTGATGGCACTTTCGGGAATGCGACATATCTGGCCGTTTTCATGCTTTTTAATTTTTTCATAACCTTGTTTCTTTTGGCGAGCTTATATCAAGGCAAGCAAAATGTTCAGGGCGCGCAAAGTGGTCAAGACGGCCAAAACAAACAAAACCCAAACGGACAAAAGGGGTCAAATTGGCTTCTTTTCGGTTGGTACGGACTGGCCATTATTTTCCAACTAATCGTGCTTTACCATACCGCAACCAGAGGCGCCATCCTCGGTCTCATCGGGGGTCTGCTGTTGACTGCGCTGGCCGTGGCCATTTTTGAAAAGAATCGGCCGAAACTTCGCAGAATGGCAATCGGAGTATTGCTCTGCGTTATTATTTTGATTGGCGGTTTCTTTTCTGTTCGCAATGCCCAATTTGTTAAACACAGTCCGACTTTGAGCCGATTCACCCCGTTCGTTTCTGTTGAAAAAATCAGCACTGAAATCAGTTCGCAAGGCCGGCGATATGTTTGGCCGATGGCTGTCAGTGGCTTTTTAGAAAGGCCGATTCTTGGTTGGGGACAGGAAAATTTCAATCACGTATTTAACAAATACTATGACCCAAGAATGTATAACCAGGAACCGTGGTTTGACCGCGCCCATAACATTGTCTTGGATTGGCTCGTGGCGGGCGGAATACTCGGCTTTTTAAGTTATCTCGGACTATTCGCGGCTCTTTTGGTTTTGGTTTGGAAAAGCAGGACCCTTTCTATCACTGACAAAAGTATTCTCGTTGGTCTCACCGCCGCTTACTTTTTTCAAAATCTCTTTGTTTTTGACAATCTTATAAGTTATATATATTTCTTCTCTTTATTGGCTTTTGTTCATTCAGAGAATGCGCGTGGAAAATCAGAACCACGGTGGCTCTCTCGTTTCTCTGAAAACACTATCCTGACCCAAAAGGTTTTGCCGGTTGTCGCGGTTATCGTCATTGCGTCGCTTATTTACGTATTAAATGTTAAACCGATTTTGGCCAGTCGCGCACTTATCAAAGCCCTTAATTTCAGTCAGCAGGCGCCGGAACAAGGCCTTGAACACTTCAAGAAAATTTTTCAATACGACACGTTCGCGGATGGCGAGGCCGCCGAACAAATGTTCAGTCAATTCAAGAAATTTGACGGCCCAACCGTCAAAGCGGAAACGCGACAGGCTTTTATGTTGCTGGCTGTAGGTAAAATGGATGCTCAAATCAAAAGATTTCCTAACGACGCCCGTTATCTTCTTTTTATGGGTAGTTTGAAAAATCGCATAGGCGATTTTCAGGGCGCCCTGACGTATCTTGAGCGAGCCAAAACAATATCTCCCCAAAAACAGAGCATATCTTTTGAAATTGGCCTTGCTTACTTAAGTTTGGGAAACAATCAAAAAGCGCTGGAGAATCTTAAGGCAGCTTACGATTCGTCGCCGGATTTTGTTGAAGCTCGGATTTTATACGCTGTTGGAGCGATTTACGACAAAAACAATGCTCTAGCGACGGAGCTTCTCGCGCCGACTAAAATTAACGAGAAGACGGTCGCTTCAGAAGAGCGAATTATCGCCGCTTATGCGGCCACTGGTCAGATGTCAGAGGCGGTCAAACTTGTTGAAAAGCGGGTAGCGCTCCAGCCGGAAAATCCAGAAGTCCGTTTCCGCTTGTCGGCCGGTTATCTGGCACTTGGCCAACGCGGTCGGTCAGTAGAAATTCTCCGAGATATCATAAAGCTCTTTCCGCCCTATAAAAATCAAGCGGAATACTTTATTAAAGAAATTCAAGCCGGTCGGAATCCATAAAGGCGCATGTTTTTCTCAAACAGCCCGCAAATGCTTTTTTCCGCAGAAAACGCAACTGCTTCAAAAAGCATTTGCGGGCTGTTTGAGAAAAACTTGACTTTTTCTTGATAATTTGCTAAGCTTGCTCCGTGAGTGCTAGAAAGTGCTAGCCAAATAATGAATGTCTGCGTAAGGCCCCGCTTTTGCGGGGTTTTGCGTGCATGGAAACATTCAAAATACGCTCTTCTCCGAGACAACACGCAGGTCTCTACGAAGAGCGTATTTTGAATGTTTTTGTACACGACTATGAATCTAAACCCTTTTATTCTTCCTTAATGACTTTTTTAACGCTCATAGTGTTGCATTAGAGGCGGTATCCTTTATGATTTAGTTTGTTGCGGTCGCTCGTGGCCGCCGGTACGCACTCATAATAGACATTTATTTGGAGCTAGCTGCCGACGGCCATGAGTTATCGCAACTTTTTGTGACATTAGTCGCGACTTTCATCATGAAGATTACCCATTCTGTTTCTCTTTCAAAACACACGAGCTTCCGAACTGGCGGGAATGCCCGTTTTTTTGTCGCGGTTGATTCTCTGGATGAACTCAAAATAGTTCTCGCCCGCGCCCGAAGTGAAAATTTGCCGTACATGATTCTTGGCGAGGGGACAAATGTTCTGGCCTCTGATGAGGACTTTCCTGGTTATGTTATCCGGCCGATGATTCGGGGAGTGGATTTCAGCGACGGCATACATATCGGCATAAATAGCGACATGAGCCGTGGCGGAATTCGCGGTAATGAAGGCGAGGACGGACTGGTCATCGCAGGAGCCGGAGAACATTGGGACGACGTTGTCGCTCGGACGGTCTCAAAAAATTTGTCCGGTCTTGAAAATCTTTCGTCAATTCCCGGGAGCGTCGGCGCGGCGCCGGTTCAAAATGTCGGCGCTTACGGAGTTGAACTTAAAGACGTTCTGGAATGGGTTGAGGTTTTTGACCCAAAAGAAAACGCGACGAAAATTCTTTCGTGTTCGGACTGCCGTTTTGGCTACCGCGACAGTTTTTTTAAAAGTCCGGCCGGTCGGGATTTGATTATCATCCGAGTGGCCATGAAACTTATCCCAAACGGTCGGCCGAACATTTCATATAAGGACTTAGCCAATTATTTTTCGGCCGACGAAGGGTCACCGATGAAGAAATCACCGACAATCGCCGAAGTCAGGAAAGCGGTAATTCAAATTCGCCGCGTGAAATTGCCCGACATAAAGGAATACGGCACTGCCGGCTCATTTTTCAAAAACCTTGTCGTAACCGACTCAAAGTACGAAGAACTTGCAGGGAAATTTCCCGGCCTGCCATCATTTCCGGTGGAGCCAGTTGATTCAACTGCTTTGACCGCTCACGGCTCCAAAAATGGTTTCAAGAAAATTCCTCTGGCCTGGATTTTGGACAAAGTTTGCAAACTGAATGGAACGCGCGAAGGAGATGTCGGCGTGTGCGAAACCCAACCGCTTGCTCTTGTAAATTACGGACAGGCCACTTCAGCCGAAGTAAAAAATTTTGCCGAGAAAATTTCCGATATCGTCAAAGAAAAAACCGGCCTGCAAATTGAGTGGGAAGTAAATTTAATATAGAACATCCTTTTATTTTCTCCGCCGATTTATTTTTTCTCACCCCGTTTCTTGTCCCGTCAAAATTATTTTTCATAAAGTTGTCCCCCTTTTTTAGGAATTCACGTTGCGCATAAAAAAATTATCAATCATAATTTAAAAAGGTCGGAGCTCTTTGGAAAATTATTTGTTATGAAATTTTTCGGGAGTAGTTGCTAAGTTTGTTTAGTCACGCTAATTAATCACGCGTTCCGCGCGTTCACAATATGAAAAAACGAAAAGCCAAAAAAGTTGCAAAAAGGCGAGCACCGGCTAGAAAAGCCAAAAAAGCCTCAAAGCGAAGACGATAGGTTTTTGTGACAACGATTCCCGGCTTTTTCCGAATCATTTTTGCTCCAAAACAGGAGAAAGTCCGCAAACAATCCTCTGAAATAGAGGATTGTTTGTTTTTCTGTTACAATGGTGAAGTTTCCGGCTGAAATCTCGCTAAAACAATGGCTTTTTTGAAAAAAATTTTCGGCGATTCAAGCACACAACTCATCAAGCCCCTCTTTCCGCTCGTTGAAAGAATAAACGGTCTTGAGCCGTCTTTTGCGGCACTTTCAAACGCTGAACTCAAAGCAAAAACCGAGTCGTTCCGAGCTCGTCTGGCGGAAGGCGCTACCATTGACGATATTCTGCCGGAGGCCTTCGCCACTGTGCGCGAGGCGGCGAAAAGGTCACTCGGCCAGCGTCATTTTGATGTACAGATTATAGGTGGCATGATTTTGCATCATGGCGGAGTTGCGGAAATGAAAACGGGCGAAGGCAAGACCCTTGTCGCCACTTTGCCGGCGTATCTGAACGCTCTTACCGGCAAGGGAGTGCATATCGTAACCGTTAACGACTATCTGTCGCGTCGCGACGCCGTTTGGATGGGACAAATTTATTCTTTACTCGGTTTATCGGTCGGGGTCATCAATCACGAAGAGTCATTTATTTACGACCCGCTTCACAAAAAACAAGGTGACGACAAAGAACTTGATGTCCAACGCGACGAGCTCGGTTCATTTAAAGTTATTCGCGAATTTTTGCGCCCCTCAACGCGGAAAGAGGCCTACGATGCCGACATTACATACGGAACGAATAATGAATTCGGTTTTGATTATCTCCGCGATAATCTGGAATACGAACCGGCTCGTTTGCGCCAGCGAGGTTATCATTATGCGATTGTTGACGAAGTTGATTCAATTTTGATTGACGAGGCCCGCACCCCACTTATTATTTCGGCGCCGTCCGGCGAGTCCGAAAATCTTTACGCGCTGTTTTCAAAAATGGTCGGTGGTTTGAAGAAAGAAACCGACTATACCATTGACGAAAAAAGAAAAGCGGTCAGTGCCACGGACAGCGGAATTACGGCCGTTGAGCGCGCTTTGGGAGTTGACAATATCTACACCGACAAAGGCATAAAATATGTCCACCATCTTGAGACCGCGATTAAGGCCAAAGAACTTTACATTCGCGACCGCGATTACGTTATCCGAGAAGACCAAATTATCATTGTTGACGAATTCACCGGCCGGATGCAGCCGGGCCGCCGATGGTCGGAAGGTTTGCATCAGGCGATAGAAGCCAAAGAAGGAGTAGTTATTCAAAAAGAGTCCCGGACTTTTGCGTCCATCACTTTTCAGAACTATTTTAGAATGTACGAAAAGCTGTCCGGCATGACCGGCACCGCTCTCACATCCAAGGAAGAATTTTTCAAGGTCTACGGCCTTGACGTTGCTTCAATCCCGACGAACAAACCTTCGGCGCGCGCCGCCCACGACGACCTCATTTTTCAAAGCGAATTCGGCAAATTCAAGGCCGTTGCCAAAAAAATAAAAGAGCTTCACGGAAAAGGCCAGCCGGTTCTCATCGGCACCGTTTCAATTGAAAAAAATGAACTTCTTTCTGCCTATTTAAAAACTGAAGGCGTTCCGCACGAGCTTTTGAACGCCAAAAACCACGAAAAAGAAGGCGAAATCATCGCCCAATCCGGTCGCAAAGGCGCGGTGACGGTGGCGACGAACATGGCCGGCCGAGGCGTTGACATCAAACTTGGCGGTAATCCGGCGACCGAGGAGAAGGCGAGCGAAGTGCGCGGCGTCGGCGGACTTTTTGTCATCGGCACGGAGCGTCATGAGGCGAGACGCATAGACAATCAGCTTCGCGGCAGAACCGGTCGGCAAGGCGACTCCGGAGAAACCCAATTTTTCGTTTCATTGGAAGACAGTTTAATGCGAATCTTCGCGCCCGATACAATTAAAAAACTCATGGGCCGGATCGGTCTGGCCGAAGACGAGCCGATTAAAAATTCGCTTATCACCCGAGCTCTTGAGACCGCTCAAACAAAAATTGAAGGCCACAATTTTGACGCCCGAAAATTTGTCCTCCAGTTTGACGATGTTTTGAATTTCCAGCGCAAGACCGTCTATGCTCGCCGTCGGGCGATTTTGACCGGCGACGCAAAAACGATATACGAGCATCTTGATTCAATCATTGACCCGACGGACGATGAGTTCAAAAAAATAATTGGAGAAAAACGAACCAAATTCGGCGACGCTCGTTTCGCTTTTGCCGTTCAACGCGCCGTCCTTCAGACGATTGACATGTTTTGGGTTGAGCATTTGGAAGCCATGGATTATATGCGCGGCAGTGTTCAGCTTCGGGCCTATGGTCAACGCGACCCGCTGACGGAATATAAAAGAGAAGGTCTGCGTCTGTTTAAGACCATGGAGGAGTCAATTAATGACGAAATTTTAAAACTGGTCAAAAACATCGGCGGCGAAATCAATCTGCCCCCGCCCGCGGAGTTCAAGGAAGGTTTACAGCAACCGATAGTGAGCGGTCGCCCGTCGCATGACGCTCAAGCGTCATCCGGAGCATTGTCCCGACCGACAACCTCCAAAGATTCGTCAGTTGGTCGCAACGAGCCGTGCCCGTGCGGTAGCGGCAAAAAGTACAAACATTGCGGTTTGATTAATTCACCGGAACACAACAATAAAGCGGTGCTGGCGACAAAATAACTTTTTTTAATGATTGAATCGTCAATAACTTTTATCCAGACATACCTTTTGCCGCTCGGCGCGCTGGGAGTTTTTGCCGCGGCGGTTCTTGAAGAATTCATTCCTCCCATTCCGTCGCCGATTATAATTTTAAGCGCCGGATTTTTGATGGTATCCGGCCCGGTCAATTTTGACTCGCTAATCGCGCTGACAATGATGGTTGTCGTTCCGGCCGCCGCCGGCATTACAATCGGTTCACTTTTGGTTTACAGTGTCGCGTACTTTGCCGGCAAACCGGTTCTAGTCAGATGGGGCAGATGGCTCGGATTTTCTTGGGATGATGTTGAAAAACTGCAGAACAAATTTCCCGGTCACACTTTTGATGAGTGGTCGCTGGTTATCGTTCGTTCAATTCCTCTTATCCCGAGCGTCGCCATTTCAGCTCTCTGCGGAGTCATTCGTTTTCCGTTGCGCGCGTATCTCGTGTACTCTTTTCTCGGTTCGTTGGTTCGGGCGGCGATTCTGGGCTTTATCGGATGGCAAGTCGTGGAACTTTATTTGTATTATGCGGAAATCATCGCCACATTTGAAAAATTTATTCTCGGGGCGATTGTTATTGCGGTCCTGCTTCTGATTCTCTGGCGAATGCGTCGCTCCAAAACCAAATTTCAATAGAAGGTATCAAGTTTTTTGTCGGTTTCTCGGCTTGGAATCGCGTGCTATAATGTTTGGCAAATGAACATCAAAACACGGCAATTGGGCTTTTTTATCGTTTTCCTCATCGGTATCGCCATCCTTTTTTACCTAATCGCCGCGCCGTATGCCAGCGCGATTTTTTTGGCTCTTATCACGGCCGTTTTGTTCAAAACCCTCAATGAACGAATTTTGAGACGTCTTGGCGGTCGGAAAAACATCGCATCGCTATTCTCCGTGCTTATCGTTCTGGCGATAATTTTTATACCGCTTGGCGTAATTGGCCGTTCGCTAATAAAAGAGTCGGCGGCGCTTTATTCCGAGGTTCAGAGCAAGGACTCGGGCGCGTATTCTCTCGGTCCGGCCGTGTCGCGAATTGAGTCATTTATAGAATCAAAGGGGTTTGGCGGCGACCTGAACCTGAAAAAATTTTTCAATATCGGCCCTTACGCCGAGCGCGTGCTGATTTGGCTTTCAAGTAACTTAACCTCTTTCTTTTCAAGCGTTTTACGTCTTACTTTAAGCGCGTTTCTCTACATTCTGTGCCTGTTTTATCTGTTTAGAGACGGTCGGTCGCTTGCCAAAAACATCCTGGCGTGGAGTCCGCTTTTTGACGTTCACGATACGCTGATTCTTTCCAAAATTTCAACGACTGTCGTGTCGGTTTTGCGCGGACAACTCATGATAGGTCTTATCCAGGGTTTTTTAACCGGCATTGGTTTCTGGATTTTTGGTGTTCCGCATCCTGTTATCTGGGGTTCGGTTGCCGCTGTCGCTTCTTTGGTGCCGGCGATTGGCACCAGTTTAGTAAACGCCCCGGCCGTGATTTACCTCTTTTTGACTGGCGATATGTTTTCGGCTTTCGGGCTCTTGGCTTGGGCAGTTTTGGCGGTCGGTTTAGTTGATAATCTTCTTGGCCCGTATCTTATAAACCGAGGCGTAAAAATTCATCCATTTTTGGTTCTTATCTCGGTTCTCGGCGGCATCAGTTTTTTCGGCCCTGTCGGCTTTATCGCCGGACCGGTGGTGCTTAGTTTATTATTCGCCCTTCTTGAACTTTATCCGATAATAATAAGTGACAAGGCCAAGACATCAAATTAGCGACATTAAAAAATTATCCTAGACAGCAATGGCTCAAGTCGGAATAAAAGAAAATAACGGATTGCCTGAGCGCTTCTGGTACAGAGAAACAATCGCGAATTGTTTCGCGATTTTGGGCGCGACCGAGCAAGGCCTTGATTTGGTTGAAGTCGTCAAACGCCTCAAACAACACGGCGAAAACTGTCTGCCGTCGCCCAGACCGCTTTCACTCTGGAGAATTTTTGTTCGCCAGTTTGAGAATCCGTTGATATATATATTGCTCATCGCCGGCGTGGTCATGCTTTTTCTCGGCGATGTGACGGACACAATCGTAATTTTCGCGGTGCTGTTGATAAACGCGGTTATCGGGGTAATCCAGGAAGGCAAGGCCCAGAATACTCTTTTGGCTCTTCAAAATTTCACCAAAACCGAAGCGGTTGTTCTTCGCGACGGCATTGAAGAAGTGATTGGCGACCGGGAAATTGTGCCGGGGGACATCGTTATCCTCCGAGAAGGCGATAAGGTGCCCGCTGATGCTCGGCTTTTTGAATCCAAAAATCTGCGGATAGATGAATCCGCTCTGACCGGCGAATCAATGCCTGTTTCCAAAATCACCGAGACAATCGCCGAGAGAGCCGTGAACCCGGCTGACCAACTCAACATGATATTTCGGGGTTCGCTTATCGTGGCCGGCACTGCGCGGGCGGTTGTTACCGGCACCGGCATCAACACGATTATCGGCAAAATTTCAAAAAAAATCGTTACGATTGAGACCGACATCCCTCTGGCTAAAAATATCGGAAAATTGTCTAAGTACATTGGAATCGGGGTTCTGTTTGTTTCGGCCGGCGTTTTTGTGCTCGGTATTCTTTACGGCAATTCGGCCAGAGAGATGTTTTCTACGGCTGTGGCGGTGGCGGTTTCACTTGTGCCGGAGGGCTTGCCGGTTGTGATAACTTTGGTTTTATCCACCGGTGCCTATCGGATGGCCAAGCAAAACGCGCTTGTAAAAAAACTCGGCGCGGTGGAGGCGCTTGGACAGGCGAGCGTTATTGCCGTTGATAAAACCGGCACGATTACCAAAAACGAGCTGATGATTGAACAGGTTTATGTGAATGGCAAAACATACATTATTTCTGGTAGCGGTTATGACTCAAAAGGGGATATTCTAGAAAATGGCTCGGTTCTTGACCCCGTGAATCATCCCGACATTATTTTTGCCGGTAAAATCGCGACATTCTGCGCGAATGCTCAAGTAACATATCGGGAGAAAGAGGGTATTTGGAAGGTTTCCGGCGACCCGACCGAAGCCGCTCTTTTGGTGTTTGGCGGGAAAGTCGGATTTCATAAGGACGAACTTGAGCAGGAAGAACCACAGCTCAACGATTTGCCTTTTGACTCCAAAATTAAATATCATGCGACAACTCATTTGGTGAGAAAAAAATCCTTTCTATCGGTGGTTGGAGCGCCTGAATCGGTGTTGGAAATCTCCAATAAAATTCGCCAAGGAAATCGTACCCGCAAATTTACCGCCGTTGTTAAAGAGGAAATTGAGTCCGTTATTCATAAAATGTCCCAATCCGGTCTTCGGGTACTGGCTTTTTCTTACATTCCAAATTTCACCGCCGAACTCGGCGTTAATCAAATTCAAGGTGCGACCCTCGTCGGTCTTTTTGGGATGAGAGATGTTCTGCGGGAAGGAGTGAGGGAGTCAATTGAGACCGCCCGATTAGGCGGTCTTCGGACGGTGATGATTACCGGCGACCATAAAGTTACAGCCGAAACAATCGCTCGCGAGGCGGGAATTTTCCGCGAAGGCGACTTTGTCATTACCGGCAAAGATTTATCCACCATGTCAAAAGAAGAACTGCTTGTTCGTTTGCCGAAGGCCTCGGTTTTTGCCCGGGTTACGCCCGAAAATAAACTGGACATAATTGAGCTTTTTCGTAAACGGGGTGAAATCATCGCCATGACGGGAGACGGAGTAAATGACGCTCTTTCGCTTGTGGCGGCCGACCTCGGCATCGCAATGGGCAAAATCGGCACGGAGGTAAGCAAAGAGGCGGCCGATATCGTTCTTCTGGACGATAATTTTCAAAGTATCACTTTGGCTATTGAGGAGGGCCGTAATATTTATCACAATATCAAAAGAGTCATTCTTTACCTGTTTTCAACAGGCATCGGTGAACTTATGACTATCGTTGGTGCCATGCTGATTTTCCTGCCCCTGCCGGTTTTTCCGACCCAGATTCTTTGGCTGAATCTGGTAACTGACGGTTTTTTGGTGGTTGCTCTGGCTTTTGAACCGAAAGAAAAACTTGGCGATAGAATCGTTAATGGAGGCAACAAGTTTTTCTTTGACCGTTTGGCCATAACGCGAACGCTCCTTATGGGCTTGACGATGGCCGTTGTTACGGTTTCCGTTTTTTCTTATTTTCTGGATATAAATACCGCCAAGGCCTACACGATGTCCCTGACCGTTCTTGCCGCCCTGCAATGGTGGAATGCCTGGAATGTAAAATCGGATAAGGACTCAATCTGGTCGGCAAAGATATTTTCCAACCCATACCTGATTATCGCCACTTTGTTCGTCGTCTTTCTTCAATTTCTGGCGATTTACAATCCGGCTATGCAAACGCTTCTGAAAACAACCGCCCTTTCATTTTCTGAGCTGGCCCTTGCCGTCCTGGTTTCTCTCTCCGTTGTATTTGTTGAAGAATTGAGGAAGTTCGTGTACCGTGTCCGACATGCTGAAAAATAAAACCAAAATTACGATTGTTACCCACGATGGAACCTTTCACCCTGACGATGTTTTTGCCGTGGCAACATTGTCGGTTGTTCTCGGAAGTTCATTGTCAGTCGCTCCTGAAGGCATGACCGAAATTGGAGTCATCCGAACAAGAAGCCAGTCGGTGATAGAAACCGGCGACTATGTCGTTGATGTCGGCGGTATTTACGACCCGGAGAAGAACCGTTTTGACCATCACCAAATTGGCGGGGCGGGGGAGCGACAAAACAAAATTCCGTATGCTTCGTTTGGACTTGTTTGGCAAAAATACGGAGAAAAAATTTCCGGTCCAGATGAAGGCGTAAGGGAATACGCAAAAAAAATTGCGGAAATGATTGACAAAAAATTGGTTCAGCCGGTTGATGCGGCGGACAACGGCGTCTCGGTCGTTAGAGAAATTTTTGAAGACATAAGGCCTTACGATATTCGCTCAGTTATTTCCGCCATGAATCCCAGTTGGAAGGAGAATGCCGATGAGGGCGCAGACAACGTTGACGCCATTTTTTTGAGAGCGGTTGATTTGGCCAAAAGCATATTAATCAGAGAAATTAAACTGGCTCAAGACGAGGTTGAAGCTGAAAAGCTTGTCATTGACGCTTATAACAAAAGCGACGATAAACGAATAGTTGTTCTTGAAAAAGAATATCCATGGCTGAATACTCTTTCAAAATTTTCAGAGCCGCTTTTTGTCATTTACCCGAAAAAAGAAGTTTGGAGGATTAGGGCTGTTTGGAACGGCGTTGTCGCTTTTAGAAACAGAAAAGATTTGCCGGTCAGCTGGGCCGGAAAGAAAGGAACCGAACTCTCATCGGTTACCGGAGTCCCCGGCGGAATTTTTTGTCATAATAATCTTTTTTTGGCTGTGGCCGAAACCAAAGAAGCGGCCATTGCAATGGCGAGAATTGCGGTTGAAACCTAAAAATTAAAATTAAACCGTTCACTCTAACCATCGCATCATGGCTTGCGGTGTCGGCTTATTTTCCGTATAGTCAGGTCTAAATGGCGTCATTTGTTGATGAAATTAAGGTTCATATTAAAGCCGGTCATGGCGGTAACGGCGTTGTGCGCTGGCGTCACGAAAAAGGCAAGGACAAAGCCGGAGCGGCCGGCGGTAACGGCGGTTGGGGTGGGGACGTGCTTGTCAGAGCCGTTAGGAATCTGAACATTCTTGCAAACTACAAACACATAAAAGAATTTGTCGCAAAAAACGGCGGCCACGGACAGAAGAGCAGTATGAACGGAAAGGCCGGGGACGATTTAATCATTGACCTGCCTATCGGCTCATCAGTCAAAAATCTTTCAACTGGAAAGACAGTCGCGCTTCTCAAGGAGGGGCAGACAATTAAAATTCTGGAAGGCGGGCGCGGTGGACTCGGCAATGAACATTTTAAGGCCTCAACAAATGTCAGGCCGAAAGAAAGCACGCCGGGAAAAGCGGGCGAAGAAGCCGATTTTCACATTGAACTTGCTCTTATCGCCGACGCAGGTTTTGTCGGAATGCCAAACGCCGGCAAGTCCTCCCTTTTGAACGCTCTGACAAATGCCGCCTCAAAAGTCGGCAGTTATGCTTTTACGACAATCAATCCGCATCTCGGTCCGCTCTTTGGTTTTATTCTGGCGGATATTCCTGGTCTTATTTCCGGCGCTTCAAAAGGCAAAGGTCTCGGTCATAAATTTCTTCGTCACATTACTCGGACGAGCATTATCTTGCACTGTGTATCCGCTGAAAACGAAGATGTTGCACATGCTTATAAAACAGTTCGCGACGAGCTTTTTGCCTACAACCCGCTTCTGACGGAAAAACCGGAAATTGTTATCTTGACCAAAACCGATACCGTAACCGCGGACGAATTGAAGCGTAAAAAAACCGCTCTAAACGCAATCTGCCAAAACGCAATCTGCCCGAGCGAAATTTGCGAAAATGTCGTCGCCGTTTCAATCCATGATATTGATTCCCTTAAAAAAATTAGCAAGATAATCGTCAGTCGCCTGAAACCGTAAATTGTAAATCACCAATCATGAAATACATCACAACCATTGGTTTGGAAATCCACGCGGAACTTAAAACCAGAACAAAAATGTTCTGCGATTCCAAAAATGACCCTGACGAAGAACGGCCGAACGTAAATATTTGTCCGATATGCATGGGACATCCAGGCGCGCTTCCGGTTATCAATAAAGAGGCGGTAAGACACGTAATAAGAATGGGTTTGGCTCTTGACGGCAAGGTTGCCAATTTCACGGAGTTTGACCGCAAGAATTATTTTTATCCCGACATTCCAAAGGGTTATCAGATTAGCCAGCATAAAAATCCGCTTGTTTTGGGCGGTAAGCTGAACGGTGTCGCGCTTACCAGAATTCATCTTGAAGAAGACACAGCGCGCTCCACTCATGACACAGGTGCGGAAAGTTTGGTTGATTTTAACCGAGCCGGTGTGCCTTTGGTGGAGCTTGTAACCGAACCGGTTATTCATTCTCCGGAGGAAGCGTCGCGTTTTGCAAAGGAGTTTCAGTTGCTCCTGCAGTATCTCGGAGCGAGCGACGCCAATATGGAAAAAGGCGAGATGCGGGTTGAGGCCAATATTTCTGTCGCGCCGGATAGTGCGAGAGGCGAGCATGGCGCGAGTGGCGCGGATGACGAGCGCGGCCGACGCGGCACCAAGGTTGAAGTCAAAAATCTCAATTCCTTTCGGGCGGTTGAACGAGCCGTGGCTTTTGAGGTTGAGCGCCATATTGCTCTCATTGAAAGAGGGGAGAAGGTTCCCCAAGAAACCCGTGGCTGGGACGAAACAAAGGGCGTCACTTTTTCCCAGCGTCTAAAAGAAGAATCGCACGATTACCGATATTTTCCAGACCCCGATTTGCCGAAGATTTATATTTCAGAAATTCCCGAACTTGCTCCGGAAAAAATCAAAAAAGAATTGCCAGAGTTGCCGTGGGATAGACGAGAGAGATTACAGACAAATTACGGTCTTCGCGAGGAAGATGCGGAAATGTATGTTCGCGATAAAAACTGGGGCGACTACTTTGAGACAGCGGCAATGTTGCTTGATGGAGACAAAAAATTGACTGCGACACTTTCAAATTATATGAACTCTGATTTGGCAGGGTTAGTTAAAAATAATCCCGACCGGTGGCAGAGTGCACCGATTGCCGCATCATCAATCGTATCGCTCGCAAAGATGGCGAGGGGAGGAGAGGTATCGTCGCGCGGAGCGAAGGATATTCTCAAGGTTCTATTTGAAAAGGGCGGCACGCCGTTTGCGATTGCGGAGAAACATGGCCTCAGCCAAAAAAGTAGCGAGGACATTCTTCTACCGATTGTGAAAAAAGTGATTGACAATAACAGAGGCGCGGTTGCAGATTTCAAGACAGGCAAACAGGCGGCGCTCCAATATCTGATTGGACAGGCGATGAAGGAAAGCCGCGGTTCAGGCAATCCAGAAATTTTGAGGACTCTGCTGTTGAAAATTATTGGCTAATGTGGAATTTAATACGGCACAGATAATTTTCCGAATGGGCCAAAGGGCGCCCAGAGGAAGATTACCTGTGCCGTATTTCATCTGCTACTCCAAGTGCTTAATCTGCAACTTCATCACTTGCTTTTTGTCTCTTTTTATCGTCAAACGTTTTGTTCTCATATCCTCAATTAACATATCAACCTCGGCTTTTTTATAGACCCGATAATTATTAATGGGGTGGCGCGAGGCGGTAAACTTGCCGTTGTTGTCCCAATTTCTTAGGGTGAGCGGGGAGACACCAATCATCTCAGACGCCTCCTTTATTGTTAAAAATTCCTTATTCATCTTATATAAACATTAATAGGGTTGCATAGTAATAATAGCTTTTAGGAGTGATTTTATCAATGCTAGGAATCCACAGCCCTGCCAAAAAATTTCAATCTCGCATGTCATCCGTAACTGTTTTGATGCCCCCAAACTGCACGCAAAATCATTTTTTTTCCCAAAAATTTCAGATTTGTCGGATATTTTGCGACACTCACATCCGGTGGCTATTATACGGCTAAAAATGACTTTGAATTATCCACAAAATTTCCTCTAAATTCGGCTTTTTTGAAACTATAATTGTGGCATGGGGAATGAGTTACTTTTTGAGGGAAAAAAATATATCTCGGCAAGCCGAGCTTCCAAAATTATTGGCTATAATTCCGATTATATCGGACAACTTTGCCGAAAAAATTCCTTGGACTGTCGGATGGTTGGAAGGACATGGTTTGTTAGCGAGGAATCATTAAAAAATCACAAAGCAACCGCAAGCGTGACGCCGCGCGGACGAATCCCGATTTATAAGAAATCCGGCGGGCTTGGAGAGGGACCCGCTACCGAGTTAGGCAACGCCCCACATCATCCTGAAGCAACTGGCACAACAGGGTCCGCACGACCGGAATTCGCATTTCACTCAGCCAATTTCAACTGGACTGACTTCGCAAACAGGCGTGGCGACAAGTTGCGGGTCAGAAAATTTATTGACAAGGTCTGTCTTGGTGTTGCAATTGTTGTTTTGCTTGTGGCCGCCAGCGCCGATTTGTTTTCACCGCAGTCGCTGGTGAATTTGGATACGATGGCATTTCGCGCTGATGAAAATCTCGGGGTCGGCGGAATTTTGGCCGTAAAAATTTTGGCTGTTAAAAATGAAATCGTGACAGCACTTACGACCGCAGGATTTTCACGTCACGGAATGGGCGACTCGCTTTCATATTCCGCAAATGTTTTTGAGTCCCTTGGCGTGTCTCTCGGACAAAAAGCCAGTGACGCAATTCGTGACGCAACTCATGGCGTGTCCCGCGGTCTGGTGTATGTCAATGATTTTCTGGACGGCGCCGCAACAGAAGTTCGTTTGGTCGTTTCCAATATTGGTCTGTTGGAAGGTATTTTTGATAAGCCGAAGGAAAGAATGGGAGTTGCGGTCTTGCCGTCGGCCGAGGATGTGAGTGTTAACGAGCAGGTCAAGCAATATGTTATCGGCTCGTTCTCCGACGAAACGGAAATTATTCCTGATGAGTCGGGCAATTCCGGATTGATTCGGCCGGTGTTTAAGGAGAGAAATGACCAGGAATATTTATATGTTGTCGTGCCGGTAAAAGAAGACGGGGGTTAGCAGGACATTTGATGAAAGGGTTCCATGCGAGTAGCGAGGAATCTTTTCATCAGGCGTTCTGCCTGTAGGTCGAGAAATTATAGTAAATTTATTAGTAGTGTGAAAAATTAAAATTAAAATTAAAATTAAAATGAAATCTGTTTATCTTAAGGTTTATCTCAAGGAATGTTTAGCGGGCGCGCTTGTTCTCAATCTGGCCCTTGGCGCGATGTTTGTCATGGCCGAGCCAACTCTTGG
>ERZ1292623.1599-Hain-H51-01um-R1-1599-length-21469-cov-7_pt1 | contig 21469 bp, 22 predicted proteins | sample MGYA00564398_ERZ1292623 | MGnify/ENA primary metagenome ERZ1292623 (study PRJEB36523, sample SAMEA6512633) | groundwater metagenome | collected 2019-01-07 | study: AquaDiva: Metagenomics assemblies of 32 groundwater samples | reverse complement strand
TAGAGCGCTCGACTGTTAATCGAATGGTTCTTGGTTCGAATCCAAGCGGGGGAGCCATAATCGTTTTAAGCCTCAAAAATGATATGAAAGACGAATTTTTCGCCAAACTTAAAGAGAAACTTCAAGGTAATTTCCCAAATGTAAATTTTGAAACCGAGGGAACTAAATTAATTGCAAGAGGTATTTCAACGCCTGTAATTCCTAAGGAGGTAAATCAAATCATAAATGAAGCAGCCTCAGATTTTAATCTTCGAAAAGGTCAGGTGGCTTATTTGTCTAAGAATTCTTCGATGGAAATAGTTCTTAATCTTGACTAAGTCATCCAATCTTAAAGATTTAAGAAAGACAAAATGGGAATATTTGATTTTTTAAATAAGAAAAAGCAATGGCGCGGGGATTACATATTAGAGTTAGAAAAATCGGGGCAGGGGGATTTAGACTTTGTAGCTACAATGGACTATCTTAGGAGGGAGGGGGTAACCGATGAAGATATCAAGGTTTGGTGGAATATGCCGGATGAACAACAGGAGCAATTAATTTCTGAAGACGAAGTCTATAAAACTGCTATTTTCAAATCCCTACTAGATGAAAAGGTAAACAAGGAAAAGGCGTTAATTAAGCTTAAGAAATACATTCCTATCTATTGGAGCCCTACCCCAGGACATCTGCCTACAGAAGATAGCCCCTTACCGTATGAGTTAAAACCTAGGATCAATAATTATATGAACAGCTCGGCTAAAGGACTAGAGAAATTTAAGAGTGACTCAGAAAAATTCACTTCAATGAATGCATATCTACGATCCAAAATCGAAAAAAGGGAAATATAGTATTTCTCTGCAGTTCATTATAGCCTCATTACATCTTCAACTTTGTTTATCGTATTTTATCATTTTATGGTAAAATAGTGAACAGTGAGACCGGCAAGGTCTTTGTACTCAAAGTTCTTACCGGAGGAGCAAGATAAAGTTGCTAAAGGTAAACAAGTTATCTATGGAATTTCTTCTTTTTCTTTTAGAAGTCGGGTTATTATTTTTCGTAATAATCAAATTTGTTTTTCCATTGATAGCTAGATATCTAGGATTTCTTGTCAAGCAATTCAGAAAGGGGCTAGATAAGAAATAGGTATTTTTGCGCAATGGATGTTTTTACACTTGATGTATAAGCTTAGTTCTAATTTACGATCGTTTCTAGCCACATAAACACTAGTCCTTCCTGCTAAGTTCTCTCAAAACATCTTCTAGCTTATTAATAATACTGCCAACATTTCCCTTAAATTTATCTGCAGCTCCTGCAATTTTATCGTTGTTTCGACCCTCTCCGTGGACTTGAGAAAATTTGTCGTAATCTAGTATCGAGTTATATTCAGCTATAAGAGTATACGTATACGGTAAGTCTGCCTGTAACTTTTGAGGGAGAAAGGAGGTGTTGCCTTTGTAGATTGACCAAGCCTCCCGACTCATCACCACATGCTTAAAAGATTTATTGGGCAATTCTTGAGCTATTGACAAGTTTTCTTTCAGTTCTTTGATTAAAGCATGGACAACTGCTAGATTCTGTTGTCGAGACTCAAATAGCCTTTTCTCTTTTTCCTGCTTATATAAGCCGTCTAAACTTATCTTGGCAGCTTTAAGGGTGGATCGGGCACCTATAAATGCACCTACTAGCGATCCTATAAGACCGCTAAGTAAATTGGTTAATAAGCTATCATCTGGTATCTGTATTCCCATATTATGCTCACTAATTATAACAGCCTGAGTTGTAATTTAGGTTTAGTGAAAATTGGGTAGCCCAACGGGTAAAGCAGGGTTTTTAAAGTGATATAATATGTTCTAATAGAGTCTATTAGGTGGAGCACTTCGACGCGCTTTGCTTGCTCAGTGCGAGCAAGGCAAGTCTAAGTTTTCGGGAGGATGAGAAGTTTACCCTGAGCGAAGCCGAAGGGAATCCTACCGGGGGAGCCAGCGTGACGAGAAGCGTAAAAAGCTATCTTGTCAAAGGGATTTATCCAGTCGTATCGGGCTATTTTGCCCTTCAGCTCCAAGTTCTGAAGCGGGTTTCTGCCTTGGAATTGGCACAAACATACGGAATCTCGGTTAAAACCATCTACGGGTGGCTTAAGGTGGAATACCACAAACAAGGTAAGCTGGCTTGAATATGCAAAGTTAAAGAGATTATCGGGGTGCTCTACCTTGGGGCAGAATACAAAGCACAAGCTTACACAAATCTTCTGGAAAGTTTGGAAGTAAAAATCTCAATGAGCAAAAAAGCCTCTCCCTGGCAAAATGGCTACCAGGAGAGTTTATTGAAGCAATCCACCAAACCATCTACTATTACAACACTCAAAGAATTTATACCAAGCTTAAAATGTCTTCTGTCCAGTTTAAGAGAAGATTCCTAAACCCAAGCGTCTAGAGAAAGAGTGTGCAACAAAAGGGGTACTTGACATACCGACGGTAACGGAAGATTAGCAAGGGCACTATTTTACTGGTATTTACTTAGAAAAAATTATTGGACTTTTATGTATCTACCAATCTCTATGGTAATCAAACGAGCCCTGTCCAGGCCCCAACTATTCCGAGTCGTAGCTCTCGCAATTGCTTGACAACATGTTGTACAACATGTTAATGTATGCATATGTTAAAAAGCTACATCTACTTTCCTGATGACCTCGACAAAGAAATAAATCAGATTGCTAAAAGCCAAAAAAAGAGTAAAGCCGAAGTTGTTCGTGAGGCTACCGCAAAAGGGGTGAAAGTTATGAAACAAGAAACCAACTCTGGCCTTGAGGCTTTCCGCAAACTCGCGGAAATAGGCAAAAAGTACGGCATCAAATGCCCGCGAGATGGGGCCATTAATCATGATTACTACTTATGGGGTCTGCCCAAAAAAGATACTAAAATCAAGCCGTGATAGTTATAGTTGACGCCGACACAATTATCGGACAAACAGATCCTGCAGACGCCCTCCACACAAAGGTCTCAGAAATCTTTGAGAGACTGGCTAAAACAAATACTAGACTACTCTATCCCGTAACAGCCGTAGCCGAGGCCAATGCCTATATCCAAAGAGTTTCAAAAGGTACTGCAACCACCCATGACACAATCAAACTTCTTGTCTCAGAATCAGAACTTGTAGAAGTAAATGGCAATACAGTGAAAAACGCTTTAAAATATTTCAGCCCAACAACTAGCAAGAAAAATACTTTATTCGATTGCATCGTTGCAGCCATTGCAGAAGAAAAACAAGCCGACGCCATATTCAGTTTCGACAAGTTCTACAGAAAAAAGGGCTTTAAGCTTGCTTCTGAACTCTAAAATCCTGGCATACTTCCCTCGTGTCCAAGCCCCAACTCTTCCGAACCATAGATGACATACAAAAATAATCGAAAAGTAGTCGATTAGTAGCCGATTCTAGGCTCACAACTTGACAAACCATAAAGTGTTACTTTATACTTTATGGTATGAAAACTAAGCTCCAAGAACTTGCAAACAAAAAGCGGCAGCTTGACGCATTAAAACCCTTGCCCCAAGAACTACAAAACCAACTGGAAGACTGGCTGAAGGTCGAGCTTACCTACTCTTCAAACGCGATCGAGGGTAATACTCTAACCCGCGCTGAAACAGCCGAGGCTATAGAAAAGGGCGTTAGGGCAACAATAAGCGGCAAGTCCCTAAAAGACCAGCTTGAGGCTATAAATCATGCAAGAGCCGTCGACTATATCCGTAGTTTAGCCAAGAAATTACGAGGGCATCAGTTCATCTCCGAAAAACACATCTTGTCTATCCACAAATTTATTCTCGGTGGAATTGACGACAATTGGGCTGGTCGATACCGAGAAACAGAGGTGTTCATCCGCGGTGCAAATATTATCTTGCCTCTACCCCACAAAGTACCTTACTTAATGGACGAGTTTGTCCAGTGGCTTGAAAAACAGCAAAAAGAGCATCCCGTAAAAGTTGCAGCCCTTGCCCATTTGAAACTTGTTACAATCCACCCATTTGTTGACGGAAATGGAAGAACGGCAAGGCTGATGATGAATTTGATATTGCTTCTTGGTGGTTATCCCGTGTCAATCATTAAAAACGAAGATAGAACTGACTATCTAGACGCTCTAGCCATAGCGCAAACAAAAAACAATATAAAGCCCTACTCAAATCTTATCGAAAATGCAGTCGAACGCTCATTAAATGTTTACCTGAATGCAACGCAAAAAAACCCCACATTATCTCCGTTCCAGGAGAAAAAAGGTGATCTATTAAAAATCGGTGAGCTCGCAAAAGAAACAAACGAAACTGTTCCCACAATAAGATTTTGGACAAATGAGGGTTTGTTAAAAGTCGAAAGCCATACCAAAAGCGGGTATCAGCTTTACGACTGGTCTATGGTTGATCAAGTCAAGAAAATACGCAAACTCCAAAATCAACGGTTAACTATTGCCGAAATAAAGAAAGAGTTGCAAATTTTAACCTGACATACTCTACTCCAAATAGTCGGAGTTATTGGTTGGTACCAAGACAATGTTAACTTTGCTAATGTTGCCATGGGGGACAAGGAATGGGAACTTCACTTCTAAAAAAGATTGGCGAAATAAGCAATTCCTCAAGAGTCTTCTTAACGCAATCTATCCTATGATCTGGGCACTATAACATCGTGAGCTTGCGACTCCCTCATCCCAGCCGAGTAATCCTAACAAATTTCGCCTTCTCTCAAAATTCCTAAATATTTCTCGCCCCAGAATAGCCCAGAGCCGACCTTAGATTAGCTCCAAAATATTCACAACAAGGTCGGGCTTGGAAGCCATGCCATCACAAAAAAACAGTTTCCGTCATGGAGATGTTGTGGGTGCTGGTGCAGGCTCAGTTGTGGTTGTTGTAGATGTTGTGGGTGCTGGTGCAGGCTCAGTTGTAGTTGTTGTAGTCGTGGATGTTGGTGCAGGCTCAGTTGTAGTAGTGGTGGTTGTAGTTGAAGAAGAGCCACCCGAGGAAGCACCATCAGACATACACCAACCCCCATTGTCACTCATCCAGTGATACCCTGAAGGACAAGAACCCGAAGATGATGACGTGGTTGGTGTAGTACTAGTGCTACCGGTTGAAGACTGGCGACAAGTGCAAGCACCAGAGTCCCAGTACCAGCCACTCCCGCAACTAGATGCAGATACGTTATAGCACCCTTGTGACGAAGCTGTTTTACAAGAGCACGTCCCAGAATCAAACCAACCACTACCACATCCGCCGGCAGGAGGGGAACAACTGGAACTTCCAGAATAACCACCGCCTTCGCTGTAGCTGCTGCTTCTACAGGAACATGAACCATAATCCCAGTAGTTATTGGAACCGCAGCCGCTTGAAGGGGGTTGGCAATAACTTGTTGATCTGGCTGTAGTATCCAACCAACCCGGACTTTCATATCCGCCTGGTGTACACTTTGCGCCATCCCAATAATAACCAGGAGTACAGCCATACTGGTATGAGCTAGGAGAATAAGTAGTACTGCCTCCGCCAGAATAACCTCCCCCAGAATATCCTCCTGCAGGTGGAGTGGTTGAAGTAGTAGTACCGGCAGGAATATAAGTTGGTCCATCAGACATACACCAACCACCACTATCACTCATCCAATGGTATCCAGAAGGACACTGCCCAGGAGAAGTTGGCTTGGGGCCCGAGCCCGGGACAGTACCCGCAGGCGGATTGGTGGTGTAATAAGTTGGTGCTGTACCATAATAACTTGGTGCAATGTATGAATAAGGCGAGGAAGGATAATTGTTTCGACAGTTACCTTCTTGACCTTCTCTGTAGAAAGCGAGAGCACAGTCATTATTAGGATAACCGTAAGTCGCAGGAGGAGCTCCGGGAGCAGTGTAGTAAGGACTATAAGGCGTATAACCTGGGCCAGTACCGGTTGGTGTGTAATTATAAGAGGAACTGTAACTGCCACTGTTTGACATACACCAACCGCCACTATCATACATCCAGTGATAACCATCAGGACAAATCCCAGCCTTTTCAGCTTTTGGACCTTGACCATAAACTAAGGGTTTGCCATCTTTGTCAACAGAGCCAAAATCATCTGAAGGGCCGAACTTGCCTGGTATGAACGGGTCTACTATTAGCCTTGGAAATCCAACATATGAGTTAATAGGAATGGCTGCTCCCGGAGCCGGACAAGGAGTATTGGCCGGGAAAGGCGGAGTAGGTAGGAAACAAGGTCCTGCCTGGTTTCTAACACCAAGGCTGTATGATAAAGCTTCAATCCTAGCCAGTTCAACCGGCAAAGCAGTATTGGGATTTCTTCTTCTAAAATCTGCTACCTGCTGGAAAGATTCTTTGGTTGGCCGGAACTCTTCTTTAAGGGTGGCAATTGCAAGCACCACGTCTTTGCGATTTTGAAAATCCTCCAGTCTTACAATATCCGGCCTGATAGTTTGGGTGACCTCATTAATTCTGGTTAATTTGACGTATGGACGAACATCGGCTGGTACTTCCTGACCCGGCTCAAAAGTTCTCTCAAACTCGGCAAGTTTTTGGGCAATGTCTTCATTTTTTTCTACCTTCCCCAAAGCCTCATCTTTTACTTGGGTAATATCAGCAATTTCCTTAAGCTTTGCAAGTTCTTCAACTTTTATTTTAGATTGAACATCGACTGAGTCAAAATCCTCATTCAAAAAAGCGATGTCAGAGGCATTCAAACCACCACTTGCTACCAACCCGCCAATAGCTAGTCTAACTTCCACTCTGGAACCAGACTCTAAAAGCTTTTTCTTGTCTTCCTCCAAAATCATCTTTTCCGGTAGTCCTTCGATCTTACTTTTAACCTCATCGGGAATAGGTGGCTCTCCAGCAAAATCAGCTGCTTTGTCAACACCTAGAATGGTAGCTGAAGTGGCAGCGCTAATATCACTACCCTGCTCTTTAGAAGCCCAAGACGACAATTTTGCCAGCAGTAAATTGTTTTCAGCCGACTGTTCGCTTAAGTGTTGCCCAATTTCTTTTTTAGCCCCTTCGGTTAATTGTTCTTTGGATACATCAGCAACAATATTCTGCATCGCAGAAGTATAGTTTGCGAGAGCTTTCTTAAAGCCCTCCTCATTATTGTTTTTCAAAGCATCGGCAGCTTCAACTAATCTTTCTTTCGCCTGAGACAAGCTAACCCGCTCTCTGGCTGGAGCAGTAAACGATATGGCCAACTGAACTCTTTCAGCTGCCTGTTTAACAAAATAAAACGGACTGCCTGGCGCAATGAAAGGTGGTCTGAATTCATCGATGATGATAGCTTGAGGATCGCTTACTCCACCTTTACCCAACGGAAAAACAGTCTGAATACATTTCCCCTCATTCCAACTCCAAAAGCTGTCCGCCTCTTTACAAACGGGCGTTGTGTTGTTGGGGTAAGGTTGTCCTTCTTCAGGATTAGCAACACACTTCCCTTCCTCAAATGAGTAATATCGCCCGCGACCACACCTATACTGTTCGTCATCATAAACGGATTTGCCTGTTTTATCCCAAACACAACCGTTAGGTGGTTGGTAAGAAGAACCCACTGCACAGCTCTTTGATCTTTCTTCCCGCTCTTTGTCATTTATAGGTTCTGGCTCAGGCGAAGGGCTAGGAAAAGGTAAAATTCCGCCCGTAGAAGTTTGGCAACTTTGTGCTTGCCAACTCCAACTATGACCCACCGGACAAATAGGCTGGGTATCTTCACTGTTCCATCCCTTAGTAGAATCATAAGCTACACATTTTTTGGTGGCGAAAGAGTAATATTGCCTTGGTCCTTCACACTTGTATTGATCATAGTCATTAATTTTCTTGCCAGAATCGGCCCAAACACAACCTTCAAACTGTTTAAAAATAGCCCCTTCTGGACAAGTAGATAAAACAGCATCATTTAGTCTTGGAGTTTCGGCAAGCTGGGCTCCGGGAGTAGCCTCAGAACCAAACTGTCCGCTATTAATTGGACGGGGTAGCAAAGACAACTTCTCATAAGCTTTGACAAGATCCTCCCTGCCACCAAGATCTTCCTTTTTAATGGCTGTTGGATCAAAGGAACTAGTTAAAGCGATCTCTTTTTGATCTAAAATAGAAACTGTGTTTTTAAGAGTAGGTGTTTGTGCCAAGTTGGTTTGGACTGAACGCAAAGACTGCAATTCTTCCACCTTTCTGACTTCCACCAGTTGGCTATAATCCGAAGCAGAAGTAAAAGTTTGAGCCTCATCAAGCTTTTTAGCATCTGCTAAAGGAAAGGTGTTTAGTTCAATCAGTTTCCTAATCTTTTCCCTTGTTTCCACTCTGGAATTGGAATTAACCAGATCTTCTGCTTCCTCAGGCAAAATTAAACCCTGGGCTTTCAAATCGCCCAATCTTTGTGAAAGAGCAGCAGGCAAAGCCGGACGCTCAAGCGCGTCAGCGCTTTTATCCATAGCATCTTCTGTAGTTCTTATAACTTCAGCAACCAGTTCTGGGTTATCCGAAGGAGTAGGTAATAAACCTTTCTCAAAAACTACTTCATGCCTGGCAGCTTGTGCCTCGAGTTGTTCTGCCACCATATCAGCTTTGGGAGAATCTTTTAATTGGCCAACCAGCTTTGAGGCATCAGCTAAAGTAGATTGATAGTTTTGCAAGGTAGACTTATAAAGGCTTGTTTTCTTTGGATCAGTCGACAAAGCCTGGGCTTCAGCCAAACGGCGCTCAGCCTGTTGTATCCTTAAACGAACTTTTTCCGCCGGATCAAAAGTAAATGCATAAGTCAAGCCTTCTGTGAAGCTTTTTACAATATATGTAGGATCGCCAGGTATAGCCCCCTCAGTATTTACCAGATATGGCTCTGCCGGAGGTCCGCTAACTGGCGGAGTTGGAGTAGGCACAGATGTGGGAGTAGGTGAGCTATCAGCAGCATCCGAAGGCTCAGGGCTGGGAGTTGGTGTGGGAGAAGGGAGAGGAGAATAAGTCTGGTTTTGCGATACAGCCTCAGGATAGAATTTAACCAACTCCGTTTGTTGTTCCTGAGAAAAACCAGATAAATCAACTTCCCCGGCTAAATCCTGTGCCCTACCGTACCATAAGTATGGTTTGATATCATTTGAAGGCGGGATTTGAGGATTATCCTGCCATTTCTTTAGTTCGTCCACGAGTTCGTTGTCTGGTTGGGGTAAGCTTTGGTAGTTTTTCAATTCTGCTGCCTGCAAATTAACTGCAAGTGTTTTATAAACCTCAGGATATTTTTCCTCCACAGCCGTATCCAGCTTGGCAAGCTCTGCAATCGGAAACTGGCCAGAGTTGGTCAATTTCTCCAGTTCTTGCCTAACTTCCGAGCGGGTTCCTAAACCATATATCTTATTACTCTCTTCCTCAGACAACAAACCACTTTCCTTAAGTTCTTGCAAACCTGAAGATAGTTTTGCCGGTATAGCCGGATCACCTTGAGCTTCGGCTGCTTCATCCAAAGCTAAAGTTGCACCCCCTAAGGCTTGGTTCCAAGCTTGGGCTTGGGCAGGGCTAGAAGACAATGCAAAACTTTGAGCCAGAATTGCTTGGGCTGAAGCTGTTTCTTCTACTTTTACTGCCAAATTTTGGGCTTGTGCATTATTTTGCCCCGCCAAAACAGCCAGGCTTTGGGCTAAAGCTGACATGGCCTGGCTGTAATCACCAAGAGCGGTAGAAGCTGCTTCAGTTTTGCCTTGCTCCATTAAAGTTTTAGACTCCGATAACCTTTCTGAGGCAATATCTAACCTTAATATCTCTTTTTGGACAGGATCAAAACTAAAAGTCAGCTGGATATTTTCAACTGCTTTTTCCAAAGGATAAAAGAAATTGCCTGGAAAAACACCACTAGCTGTGGGAGGTATAATACTGTCAGGAATCTGAGGAATAGGTAAGTTTTCTAAATTAGAAAAGGAAAAACCCAACACCTTAGGTTGGGCATCATAATACGGACCGAAGTCGTAATATTTATTACTCAAGGCAAAGACAGAATTCGGAAACAAAACCCCCAGAAAAAAAACGAGAAAACAGACGAAAAATTTTTTTGGGCTGGACATTTTTTTATAGCAACCGCCTACATACATTCAGATTAATACAAGTGTTCTGTTGTTGTCAATATCGCAAAATTTTCTTCTGATATACTCTCCTTGCGGATTCTATGACTAAATATGACTAAACTTGTACTATATTTCCTCCCTCACTACTTGCCCGTTTCCATTTGTTTTCCTCTGCCATACCTCATCGTACCATATTTCAGCTCGATAAATTCCTCCAAATAGAGTATCCTGTAACGACGAAAGGAGGCAAAACAATGAACGGAACAATAAAAACAAAAACTGACAAAGGTTACGGATTTATTGCGCGTGTTGGTGAAGAAAAAGATCTTTTCTTCCACTCAACTAGCCTAGTCGGTGTTTCTTTTGACGATCTTCAAATCGGCGCTAGCGTTACATTTGACGTTGTTAACGGCGAAAAAGGCCCAGCAGCAGCAAACGTAAAACTTGCGACTAACGATTCTACAGCACCAGCTGCTGAAGAAGAAGCTCAAGCTGAAGAAGCTGAACCAGAAGCGGAAGCTGAAGCGCCTGTTGCTGAAGAAGCAACTGAAGAAGAAAAAGCAGCATAATCGCCGCTTTCAATCCTCTTTGGGTAAGATTTAAGCCTGGGTAGATTTTTACCAAAAGTAAATCTAACCACCCCGGCTTTTTTCTTCTCTCGCGCCTGTTGCTCCTGCCAAGCCTCATACTTTTCCTTAGACAAATGCATCGTACCGCTGCATTTTTTACTTCCACACTTACAAACGTGTGCCGTTGGCTTTGTCCCGTCTTCTGGGGCAAACAAGTAGGATATTGTCAACTCTTCCCCTGGCTCGATCTTTCTCAATGCAAAAAATAGGGTATGCCCCTCGTATGTGTGGATCCAACAATTTGGTTCGCAAGAATGATTAAAAAGATGCAACCCGGGTTTCTTCAAATCCGGATAGATCGAAGCCTCATCTGTTAAATACATAAGATATAAACCTTCCTTATCACGATCCAGGTCGTATTCTGCAGTTTTTATTACCCGGCCTAAATAATCTCCAACCACCGTCCCAGCAGCAATCCCTTTCTTCGCAAAAACCCCTCGCCCTTTCTCTTTCGTTTCTCTTACCTCCCAATAATCTTTAGATATCAAAAACATGTTGCTATAATACTACCAATGCAAAAAATCGTCCCTCATCTTTGGTTTGATAAAGAAGCAGTTGAACAATATGAGGTAGACTTGCTCGCTAATACAGCTTTAGGGAGAAGATTAAGGAAGCACTTTTCAAAAGCCTACAATGACGCAAGAGTATTCCATAAAGAGAGCTTTTTGCTCATTAACAAAAGGATAAAATATCTGACTTTAAATGATTTTGATTTCATAAGAAGGCAACTTAAAAGCCCTATAACCATCAAGTCTTAGGCATACTTATATTGTGGGTCTGGAATGTTAAGGTTAGAATATAGAATTTTTAGACTTTCCAGGCTATAATCAAACTCAATCTCCCTGTTAATGAATATGTCCTTCAGGGGGAGCAAATTGGCAAAATGGCATCCGACTACTACCAGAATGACATACTCAGAAAATTTTCTAAACCTTTAGTTGGTTGGAGGGAATTGTGTAAGAAGTACTCTGAATCACCTATCTTCTGCGAACTCCTTGAGCCAGAAAAGTACACCTTTTTCTCTTGCCTCGCTAGCAAGCGTTTTTACCAAGACATTCACAGAAAAAGTTGGCACAACAGTCACTTTTATTAAACAAACTGCCCCGACTTTGACCAGCTCTCAGTCGGAAATGAGTACTCTTACACTTTTACTAAAGCCGGCTCTTACCCCTACCACAATTACATGGTTCCAAAAGACACCGGAACTATACTTGTTGAGTAAACTACTCCTACTGAGTTTCCGTATATCCTGGGAAAAAGTCTGTTTTAATCTTGGCTACATTCATCTTTTTTAAGAGCATTTTACCGATCGCCTCAACCATCAGCTGAGGACCCGAGATATAAAAGGTCCTCTTTTGGTAATCCGGTATTTTTTCTCTTATCATCTCCTCGTCTATATGCCCATCCTTTGTTGTATTTATGTAAAAAGTTTTTACTCCTACGTCTTTTGCTTTCTCAAAAAGCTCCTTAAAAGCACTTTCTTTTTCTTCTTTGTTGGAAAAAAGAAGGATTATGTCTCTTTTTTCATCTTTGGCAAGCAAATGGTTAACCATACTTCTAAACGGAGTTACCCCTATCCCGCCGCCGATAAAAGCCAGGGGGATTGTTTTGTCTTTTGTCAAAACAAAGTCTCCTTGTGGACTTGAGGCAACGAGCTCCTCCCTTACTTTGAGATTCATAAGAGCGGACTTAAAACTACTTCCTTTTTCGGCAACTCTTATTATCAACATAACTTGCTTCTCCTCGGGCGAGGAGGAAATTGTGAAATAACGCCTAAACCCCCTTGAATCGGGATTTTTGTGTGGTAGTGTCCACTCCAAGTATTGTCCGGGAGTAAAGGTAAGTTTACTCATAGGTTCAAAATAAAAGGCCCAAGTATCCTGGGCAACTTTCTTTTTTTCTCTCAAAGTCAAAACCAAGTTAAAGGAAGGAGAAAGAGCAAGATTTAGAAGATTGCCAAGCAAAAGCGCGGTCTCCAACCCATAGGCGTAACCCGGAATTATCTTAGGAAGAAAAACGTAAGACAAAGCAACCGCTGCTCCAAAAATCACCTGTTTATTCCGAGTTGAAGGCGAAGTTAGTGGTTCAACTAACATCACGAAGACAAAAAACCAAACGGAGGGAGCAAGAAAAGAATTGATCGTAAAGTTTCCGGAAAGAAAAGCTGTGCTTAAAAAATAAATTAGAAGAAAACTCCCAACTAGCCCAAATCTTTTAATTTTAGTTAAGACCAAAAGCCCGCCAAGGATAACTACAGAAAGTGTATATATACTTCCACCCCACCAAGAAGCTCCGCTGTTAATAAAAATTGCCGATAAAAATACCCCGAGTGCAGCCGGGTTAAAAACATGTTTCTTCTTTATAGCTAAAACATACTTGGAAGCCATAGAGACTACGCCAACGAAGGTTAACGCGAAGAGACTTTCGGAAAGGGCAAGAGGGCCAAATATCAAAGATAGAATGAGTGCCGTAATCGAGGCAGATTCCAAATTTGCCCTAGCCTTAAAAATTCTAGCTAAAAAGTAATTGGCAAGGTTGCAAACTACCCCCAAATATACACCGGACAGAAGAATGTCAACTGGGTTGTAAGGCAGATAACCAGCAAACGACAGGATCACCGATGTAGCCCAAAGCAACAGCAAATAATAAAGCATCAACCTGTACATGGTTATGCTGTTGAGAACTCTTTTCAAAATACCTGGCATAAACATAGTTTACACCGCCTTATAAGAAGATTCTCGCACCTTGCTGTCAGACGCGAACACAATTCGATATTTTTTCTTGGCCATGTTCGAAAGTATAACTCAAGAAGATCGACTTGACAACATGTTGTACAACATGTTATACTTCAGTATGTTAAAAACCTACCTCTACCTACCAGAAGAGCTCGACAAGGAAATCAATCACCTTGCTAAAAATCAAAAGAGAAGTAAGGCCGAAGTTATAAGGGAAGCCCTCGATAGTGGTATAAAAAACTTACGAAGTCAAGGTTCTGCTACTTCTCTTCTCAAACTCGCCGAGATAGGTAAAAAATATAATCTGAGAGGGCCGAAAAACAGCTCTCAACGAATTGATGAGCTGTTGTGGAGCAAGGACTGGAGCAAAGATGAGTAATCAAGTCGTGGTAGTAGCCGATGCTGACGCAATAATTGCTCAAAGTCAGCAAGATGACGCAAACCACAAAAAAGCACAAGAAGTCTCTACTCGCCTAGTCGAGCTAAACGCTCGTGTAATTTACGCGACAACAACAATAGCCGAAGCAGCAACACACATGCAAAGAGTTTTGAACAATACTGCTAGCGCTTACGGTACTGCCCTAGAGGCAACAACAGCTTCTATGGAAGTAGCCGAAGTGAACCAACAAACCCTCACAACAGCTCTTAGGTATTTTAGCCCCACAACAAGCAAGAAAAACACTTTCTTTGACTGTATCGTTGCGGCTGTAGCAGAAGAAAAACAAGCCGACGCAATATTTAGCTTTGATAAATTCTACACAAAAAAGGGCTTCAAACTCGCCTCAGAACTCTAAAAATCCTGATATACTTCAGGCAGGGATGTATATTTCAAGAAAGAAATTACCTACAAATTCAAAGAGGGGGAATTCAAATTTGCAGTCGCGAATAACTTGTTCTCTACCTTCGATCTCGACCACGGAACTGATGTTTTAATTCGTGCAATTACTCCAAGTAATCCTAAAAGCATCCTTGATCTCGGTTGCGGGTACGGACCTCTTGGAATAATGCTTGCCAAAACAAACCCTGATGCACAAGTAATCCTAGTCGACAAAGATCTGCTCGCAGTAAGATACTCAAACTACAATATCGAGAAAAACAGAGTTACAAACGCAACAGCTGTTGGAAGCGTTGGAATCGAAGCCGTAAAAGACAAAACATTCGATTTAATCGTTTCCAATATTCCGGCAAAAATCGGAGACGACGCTATCGAAAAAGAGTTTATCCTTAAACCCTACTCTCTACTCAACCCCAGCGGAGAATATTGGATCGTTGTAGTTAGTATGTTAAACCGACTTATCCCCGAGTTGGCGAAAGACACAAATTAAACGTTAAAGAAATCAAAAAAAGAAAAGGCCACGCTGTTTATAGGATTAAAAAGCCATAAATATCCCCCCGATTCACTTGTTACTAAAATCATACAAGTTTATGAACTTCTACAAAGAAGTCTTCAGCGGGGAATTAGAACTCCAAACCGTTGGCGAAACCCCCCTGGGCAAAAGATATGCCCGAATCGGCGACAACGTCTCGATATGCTTAGTTTGCGAAAGCAAAGAAGAAGCAAAAGAAGTCTTTATGCCGCTTGACGAAACACCTTTCGAAACCTTCGCCATGATTACCGACAAATTCGGAACCGAATGGATGCTTCAATTCGATAGCAAATAATGCCTTCCAAAAAACGCATTCTCTGACAAAGTAACTTCATCTTAAAAAATAATACAAAGTTAAGCTGTAAACACTGGAAAATACCACTGCGCCTATCCCAACTTTTCTATATTCTTTAAAGCTCGTACATATTGCCCCCAAAAAGATAAGTGGAATAAAATACCAGTACAAAACTAAACTTGTCTTTGTTAAAAGATAGACCCAATACAAAATTAGCAAGCCAAAGATTAATTCCCTAATCCCCCCAGCCGAACAGTAGAATTTCCAAAAAACAACCAATGAAACCAATATAAATATCATTGTATTTATTTGAAAAGAAAGCGCGTATGACCCCAGCAAAATTTCGCCCACATATATTCCAAGTGCAGGACTAACGTATTGACCATTGTAAAAAGAAACTAAATAGTCAAAAGTTGAGAAACCTCCCCAAAGCGGCAAATACGCCAAGACGACAAAAGCACCGCCCACTACACAAGCAGAAACCAACTTCCTCCAACCTTGTTTTTTAAGGGAAATCAACCAAAACGGAAGAAATATGGCCGTGTAATACTTGATCAGGATTGAGGCAACAAATACTATAAAACTCCCGATATACACCTTCTTCAAAAGCCATATAGACACCAGCAACAGAAAAATAATTAAAGATTCCGTATGCCCGTTTCCTGAAAGCTCGAAGATTACAAGGGGATTAAGTCCGTACAAAAACACTGCCCTTTTGCTTTTTGTTAATTTCCAAAGAAGATATACCGCCCCAATATTTGCGCCAACAAGCACAGACTTAAATATCAACGAAAGCAAAAATAGGTTATTTTGCCCTATTAGATTTACCAAAGCGCCGAGATAAATAAATAGCGGCCCGTATAGGACAGTATGATGTGCCCAAATTGTCTCAAGCTTTGCATAAAGAATGTCATGTGTGAAAGAATCATATGTAACAAAGTATGGGTTCTCGCCAAAAATTGAAAATACCCGACCTGTAAAAATATAGGAATATATATCGTTTGAGCTAATAAACAAGTGCTCAGCTGACAAAAAAAGAGGTGCAAAAAGAAGCGTTAGATTAAGAATAATTGAAGCTGCAATCAGCCTAAAAGCACTTACCTTACCCCATTCTAATCTTTGGTAAGAAAAAAAATAGGCAACAAATAAAATTGCCAAAGATCCTATGATCAAAAACATATGTTTATCGTTGTGCAAATCCAACATACCCACTTCTTTGGCTTTAAAAGACAAGAAAAGATAAATAACCTCGCTGACTAGAAAAAAAGCAAAGAACATGTGTCAATAATATGACACAATATACCCACTATGGAAAATACAAAGTTCAAAAAAATCTTGGAGCAAGTACCGCTTGACTACTATCAAAGCACTGTCAGACATAACCTACTACAAAGATATTGGCACACAACCAAGGTTAATTTTGCCTTAAAACTTCTCAAAAAAATCCCCCTTAAAAATTGTTTAGATGTAGGCTCGGCAAGTGGGCACATGATTTCCCAAATCGCCAAAAAGTATCCCAAAGCTCAGTTTTTTGCCGTTGACGCCTATAAAGAAGCAATAGAATACGGAAGGAAAAATTATCCCCACGTCACGTTTATATACGCCGAGGCAGAAAAGCTCACTTTTAAAAATAACCAGTTTGACCTATGTCTTTGCTACGAAACAATTGAGCACACTCGAAACCCCAAAAAGGCTCTAAGTGAAATGAAAAGAGTTTTAAAACCAAACGGTACGCTTATCCTTGCTATGGACTCGGGGAATTTAGCTTTCCGAATAATTTGGTTTTTCTGGGAAAAAACATACGCAAAAGCATGGCAAGGCGCACATCTCCATCCATTTCACCACAAAGATCTTAGAAAATTACTCCTAAAAGCCGGCTTCAAAATCCAAAAACAATATTTTACCCACTTCGGCCTGGAAGTAGTCTACATCCTCACAAAGTAAGCTCCCTGCAAAAATTACCCTCAGATTTGTAGTTGACAAACATGTATGACCATGGTACTATGACCATAGTTATGCTAAACACAGTCTCAAAATCCCAATTTAAAGCCAAAGCTCTTGAGTATTTACGAGAAGTCGAAAAGAAAAAGAAGAAACTTGTGATTACTCATAACGGCGAGCCTGTGGCTGACGTAATTCCCCACAAAGAAGTTACCGACCCTCTTGAATCCTTACAGGGGACGCTTATCTTCTATAAATACCCCAACAGACCCGCTGCTCCATTAAGCGACTGGAACGCTCTAAAAAAATGATTCTCTTGGACACTCAAGCGCTCATCTGGTGGAGCACAAACCGTAAGCTATTAAGTACTAAGGCCTTTAATAAAATAAGCTCTGAGATCAAAAAAAATAAGGTGCTCGTCTCTTCAATAAGCATCTGGGAAACTTATTTGCTAGTCAAAAGCAGGAAATTCGGCCTTGAGATAGATATCGACACCTGGCTTGAAAAGTTAGAACAGACCCCATATTTAGAATTCATTCCGCTAGATAACTCAATTGCTGCAAAATCAGTCATGCTCCCCGATCCTCTCCATCGAGACCCCGCCGACCGCTTTATTATTGCAACAGCTCGGGAACATGGGGCCATCATAATCACAAGCGACAAACAAATCAGAAACTACCCCCACGTTCAAACCCTTTGGTAAATCTTGAAAACTATCTGCCCCCGCTAACCCCAAAGAAAAAAGTCGACAAATCAATGTTTGCAAAATGCAAATACCACTCATTCCAAAGCTTGTATGCCAAAATTATTCCCCAAACCAAAATAAAATGCTTTTTGTAGGTTTTGTATGCCTTCTCTTCATTACCCTGTTTAAACAAAATCAAGGAATAAACCATTACCAATGGCTCCAAAAAGTTTTGAAAATAGAAAAACATCAGCTCATTTCCAGTTTTGAAGTATAAAAACTGCCCGATTGTCCGATAAACAAAAAGTGCAACAATAGTTTTCTTTATTCTCCACCTCAAACCCAAAATCAACATAAAAACATAAGAAAACCAATCTGCAACCTTATCAATTGTTTGATATGTCGGATCAGAAAGACCTAGCTCAAGAAGAATATCCCCGTCTATTACATCCAAAAAATAATTCCCCCAAACGGCTTGAAATGGAAACCAAAGAAGAAGTACTGGAACTAAAAATTTTAACAAAATTACAAACTGGATCATTTCTCTGTTTTTATAAACTCGCTTTTAGGAATACGAGCGTAATAATGCGCAGGTTGCTCATACTCCATCCGGTCTGCTCCAAGCAAAAGCACATCAATATGCTTTGCCTCGCCACTTCTCCCCGTCAAATATGGGTAAATAGACTTTACCCCACCTCCAATATCTAGCTTCTCCCACTCCCCGCTTCCAACCCTAGAAATATAAACCTCGCTCCTTGAAGTCCCTAAGTAGTATAAATCTCCCGACACTTCCACAACCTTCACCCAATTTAAATCCTCATTCCCCGCATCTGCTCTAGTTTTACTCCACCCATCGTCCCCTTTAACCAAGTGCCAAATTGAAGAGGTCGTCCACCAATCCTCCTGTGAAGATAAAAATTCTTTATATAAAACATGAACTGTCTTCCTGCTATCTACAAACAAATCGCTTTGCTCAAGAAGCCTTGGTCTCTCACTAGCCATCTCGTGATCCGTTAAATCAACTAAAATCTCCCTCTCCCAAGCACCGTCCTTATATTCAAAGTACATAATTTTCTGGTAAATATTGTCATAAGTTTTGGGGTTTCCGTCATTAGTATAATCATCTTGCACAGCAAGCATGTAGTATTTACTGTTTGATGCAACTATAAACGGATAATAAAAATCATGTCCAAGATTCTCTCCTGCAATCAGATGCTTCCACTCTTTTTCTTGGGGTTTCTTGAGATACAAATGCTCCGAGTGGCCATCATATAGAGGGTTAAAGGTAGTTAGCCCAAAACCAATAGCCATAGTGTCGTCTGTATTAATATCGGCCCCAACTCTAATGTTTACCGTTTCAACCCCATCTTCCGCCCCAACAATCTCCTCCTCTTCGTAATTTACTATGTCCCCACTTGCCGAACCTGGAAACCAATAGTGCGCCAGTCTTCCTTGAGAGTCGTTTTCCTCAACATTCGTGGGCTCAAAAACAAACGCATGTAGAATCCCCGTGCTGTCAACCAAAATATTCCCAGGGCGAGAAGTTGGGAAAGAAGCTCCTTTCTCCCAACTTGAGTCTCCCTTTTTCTTGTAGACTACAAAATTTGAAGACGTTTTGTTGCTGTCATCCACGTTTTCAACCACATACATATAAACCGTATTCTCAAACCTTACAATCTTGCTTTGGTTGTAGCCCCACCAAGTCGCGTCAGGCCCATGAAACTTGCTCCCGGGTATCTTCTCCCAAAAAATCTTTTCTCCTGCCTTTTGTGTGACCTTAAAAGGCAAGGAACCGTGTGGTTTAATCTTTACTAATGCAAAAAACCCCAAAAGAACTGAAGCCAAAATTAAAACAACTAAAACGAGTGAAAAACCGCTCTGTCTAGACATCAATTAAACTGTAACACACCTCGTGTGATGTGGTAGAATAATTTCATAGTGAAAGCCAAAATCCTTCCAATTCTTCTTGCCCTCATAATAGGCCTTGCCGTAGGATACTACTTAGGCTACGACATAGGTCTTGAAAAAGGCGTAAATCTCGTTAAGTAAATTGTGGTACAGTGAAATATGCCCCGCCCAAATCGCGGTTTTGCACCCATTTTAACAATTGCAATCCTGGCAGCAGTACTACTAGCAGGAGTCGTTTTTTTGCTCGCTTCAAACAAAAAGGTTCACTTCCCTCTTCCCTATTCGACTCAGTTCAGAGTAAACAAGTCGAATGGCCAGCCCTCTGGGGCGCTCCTGACAATAAATCTAAATGTCAAAAAAGGGATAATGTTAAGTTTTCTGCCTCGCCGATAGTAATTGACGACATCTCCTTCATTGAACCAATAGGTGAGTTAAGAGAAGGGCATATTATTCCAGGTGATCATGGAGGATTTGATTATAAAACAAGTCCCAAAAGTAGTCCTGTTAAAGTATATGCACCTGCTGATGGGTTTTTGGTTGGGGTAGAAAAGCACGCGTATACTCCACCGCCTGGGTATCCTGCCTTAAAACATTACCACTTCTATCTTGAGCACTCTTGTACATTATTTACAGGTTTTGTTCATCTAACAGAATTTACACCGGAGATTCTTGCTGCAAGCCCAGAATTAAAGCAACTTGATAATAATACCAGCGAACAATTTAAAAACATAGCACCTCGTATTCCAGTAAAAGCCGGGCAACAAATAGGGACAGCTTGGTCATTTGGGCTTTTGGGCTTTGTTACTGTTGATTTAACTCACACCAACAAAGGATACCTCAATCCTGAAAGCTATAGAAAAGCAGAAAATTGGCGAGCCCATTCTGCTTCTGGGTTTGATTATTTTACAGAATCGCTCAAATCCCAGATTATGGCGAAAAATCCAAGAACAAAGGAGCCTCGTGGAGGAAAGATTGATTTTGATGTCGAAGGCAAACTGGTTGGTAATTGGTTTGAAAAAGATTCAGGCGGACTTCGAGACACAAGTGTTGAGCCAAAACAGTGCGGCAATTTTCCTTGTCCTTATTGGGACGGGCATCTTGCCTTTGTTTACGATTACGTGGATCCAATTCAACTTCGTGTATCAGTAGGTCATGATTGGGGTCTAACTGGCAGAACCCCTTTTGGAGTTAAAGGAAATAATCCCGATTTTAAAAATATTGGTGTACCAGATGGCTTAGTTAAGTATGAACTGGTTGGTTTAAAAGATATTAGCCGCGAAAAAGGCTATGACGTTAATAGCAGTTTGATTACCATAAATGATGAAACAAGAATTTTAGGAACACTTCTTGTCCAAGTTGTAGATACAAATACTATTAAAGTAGAAGTTTTCCCGGGAAAAACCAGAGATCAAATTAGTGGATTTACATCTAATGCCAAAATGTACGAGAGGTAACTACATCTCTATTTTTCTTTAATCTCAACATATTTCTTAAAGTGATAAAAACAAAAGGAGATTTGCACCTACTCCTAAACTTCTCGAAAAAGCAACTTCTGCCATGAATTCTTTTCCGGCTGGGATTTGTGCGCCACTACCTACAGTGAAGAAGATTTTTCTACCATCCTCTAATTTCAAACCTAAAGCTTTTGCATCATCTGAATGGAACACACTAAAACCTGCTCCTGAATCTATGTAAGCATAAAACTCAATCCATATTCCCTTTTTAGATTTAATATCCAAAGGAACGATTGGTTCATCATCAACATAGGGAAAGATCATACAAGAAGGTATTTATCTTCTTTTCGAGGAACTGAGAAAATACTGTACTGGCCACCTAGATAGAGAACGGTTGTCCTCCTTTCTGATTAAGATAGCAC
>ERZ1292623.1598-Hain-H51-01um-R1-1598-length-21471-cov-11_pt1 | contig 21471 bp, 24 predicted proteins | sample MGYA00564398_ERZ1292623 | MGnify/ENA primary metagenome ERZ1292623 (study PRJEB36523, sample SAMEA6512633) | groundwater metagenome | collected 2019-01-07 | study: AquaDiva: Metagenomics assemblies of 32 groundwater samples | reverse complement strand
GTAGTTCAGTGGCAGAACGCCATCTTGGTAAGATGGAAGTCGCGAGTTCGATTCTCGCCTCCGGCTTTCGGTAATATATAAAAATAAAATGAGTCAAGAAAATTTGATACAATTGAAATGCAGTGTTTGCAAGCGGATCAATTATTATATTGGCAAGAGCAAAGGCAAGGATCCGAAAGGGGAGAAGAAATTGGAATTAAAGAAATTCTGCAAATGGTGCAAGAAGCATACGGTTCATAAAGAATCAAAAATTAAAGGAAAATAATTCCGGGAGCATAAGCTAATGGTAAACTGCTCGCCTCCAGAGCGAGACTTGGGGGTTCAAGTCCCTCTGCTCCCGCCAGCTAAAACAGCCCGATTTATAAGGACTGATTTTGGTAGGAGAGTGGGACAACCGAACTCTTTTGAGAAAATAACAGTGAGTAGCAGGGTGGGGCAACTGTGAATTACTGCTATTGTGTGGTTTATTTTTTTAGTTTATCATTTGAATAGGTATGCAAAAGAAAAATCTCAAAGAGATTAAAAATGAGCTGAAATACCGGAAGGAACTTGTTCAGTGTGCCGAAGAATATAATTTAGTCGGCGACCCGACCCGCCTTAAAATCTGCTATCTTCTGTGCCATCACAAAGATCTTTCAGTCGGTGAAATTGCTGAAATTATCGGGGTATCCATATCAGCCGTATCGCACACGCTCAAAAAACTCAAAAAAGCGGAGGTGGTTGAGAGCCGCAGGGATTTTCGCAATGTCTATTATCAACTTAAAAAATCGCCTCTTGTTAAAACAATCAGAGAGCGGTTGGAAACAATATGACCCTTCGACAGGCTTAGGGTCATGGTGAGCAGCGTCGAACCATGAAAAACTTTGACCTTATCATTATCGGCGGCGGAGCAGGAGCATTTGCGGCGGCTATCCGTGCCAATGAATTGAAAGCCAAAACCGCAATGATTAACGCTGGGCTTCCGCTTGGCGGAACTTGCGTGAATGTTGGCTGCGTTCCATCAAAAACGCTCCTTTGGGCAGGAGAAATTCTACATACCGCAAAAAATCACAATATATCGGGCATTGATTTGGAAGTTAAAAACTTTGATTTTCAAAAGATTGTTCAAGACGAACTTGCTTTGGTGGAGCGTTTAAGAACTGAAAAGTATGAGAAAGTTTTACAGCACTTGGAGAATGTAACGGTTATAGAAGGCAGGGCACAATTTGTTTCTCCGAATGAAATTGAGGTTAATGGCCCCGCCTTCGCTAAAGCTTCGGCGGGCAAGGAAAAATTATCGGCAAAGAAATTTATTATTGCCGCAGGTTCAACTGCCAATGTTCCACCAATTGATGGTATTCGTGATGTTGGCTATGTAACCCACATTGAAGCCCTAAAACTTAAAGAACAACCAAAAGAACTTATCGTAATCGGTGCTGGTGCGTTGGGGCTTGAGTTTGGACAGATGTATTCCCGATTTGGGACAAAAGTAACGATTTTGCAAAGAGGTAATTCAATCTTCCCGCAGACCGAAAAAGCCCTAACAGACCGTCTCGCTGAAATACTTACCAGAGAAGGAATTACTGTCAAAACAAATGTTGAGATTAAAGCCGCACGAAGGCAGAACGGCAAAAAGATTGTCTCCTTTATAGTTGACGGCAAACAAGAGGAAATCGTAGGAGACGAAATACTTTTAGCCGCAGGCAAAACCCCTAATACTCAAGGGTTAGGAGTAGATAAAGCTGGCGTTGAAATTGATAAAAAGCAGGCCGTTGTAGTAAATCAGCATTTTCAGACCTCGCAACCGCATATTTTCGCAGTTGGCGATGTAACCAATCTGCCATTGCGTCTTGAGCCAACCGCAGGACACGAGGGAACGCTTGCCGCCGAAAATGCTCTAACAAATTCGCAAAACAGCATTGATTATAACTCTGTGCCCTATACGGTATTTACCGACCCGCAACTCGCAGGTGTAGGTTTTACCGAAGACGAGCAGATGAAAAAAATGGGGGTGTGTGCTTGTCGCACCGTTTCCTTTGAGGATGTGCCAAAGGCAATCATTATGAAACGAACCGAGGGCTTAATTAAAATGGCAATTCACCCACAGACAAAACAAATTTTAGGCGTTCACATTCTTGCACCTAATGCTAGTGAACTCATCGCCGAAGCGATGATGTTGGTGAAAAATAAAAATACCATTGATGAAGTAACAAGTTCTCTCCCAATGTTCCCAACGCTCTCCGAAGCGATAAAATTAGTTGCCTTATCATTCACGAAAGACATTTCCAAATTAAGTTGTTGTATCTAAATGACAAAATTATTTACATCAATTAGCGAGTGCCGTCGCTCTCCGCAGGGTGAATGTACTTTTCATAAAAAAACGACTATAAACAGGATTATTCTTCTACTTATTGGCATAGAATTGTTTTTTGTTTTCATATTTGCTTTTTCTGGTCCATTCGTTTCAGTATTTATAGTCAAAGGGATTACTGGCGCGACAGTTTCTATTGTGGGTATAGCGGCTATGATTTTTCTAGTAACTAAATCCACCCTTCAAATCCCTTTTTCGCGGTTGGTTGACAAAGCGGCAAGTGAAAACAAAGTTATTGGTGTTTACTCTATTGGCCAAATCATTATAGCGCTCTGCCCCCTCATTTTGGCTTTCAGCACAAATCAATGGCATATTTTCCTTGCTCAGTTTTCCTGTGGTTTTGGCAACGCTCTAACTTATCCTTCGTATAACGCGCTCTTTACTCAACATATTGATAAAGAACAAACTGCATTTGAATGGAGTTTCTACGATACGATTATTGGCTTTGCAGGCGCGGGTGCGGCAGCACTTGGTGGAGTGATGATAGACAAGTTCGGTTTTAAAATTGTATTTTTAATAACCGCTGTGATAATCCTTTTAGGTTCGTTTCTGCCGCTATTTTTCTATAGGCGTTACGGCAACAATCATCAACATATATGAAAAAAATCCGCATAGTAATCAACGGCTTCGGCCGCATCGGTAGGCAATTTTTCAAAATCGCGTTTGAGCGGCCTGAATTAGAAGTTGTGGCATTCAATGATCTTGGCGATCTTGATAATCTCGCCTATCTTTTGGAGTTTGATTCGGTTTACGGCAACTATGATAAAAAGATTGAAGTTAAGGATGGTAATCTTGTAGTTGACGGCAAGACAATAAAATATATCAGCGAGCCCGATCCGTTAAAACTTCCGTGGAAGGATTTAGCTATTGATGTAGTTATTGAATCAACGGGGAGATTTGCTTCTTATGCTCAAGCAAAAGCCCATCTTGATGCCGGAGCAAAAAGGGTTGTGCTTTCTGCGCCTGCGCACGATGAGGGCGAAACGATAACCGTTACTCCTAATGTCAACGAGGCAGCACTGGCAAAATCAAAAATCACCACTAATGCTTCTTGTACGACAAACGCCGTCACGCCGGTCGCCGCCGTTATGATCGTAAGGCCGGGCATTAAATATTCGCTCCTTAACACCGTTCACGGGTATACCGCAGAACAAAATCTTGTTGACGGTCCCATGCCCAAATTGCACAAAGATTATAGGCGCGGCCGAGCCGCTGCCTGGAACATCGTGCCAACTACAAGCGGAGCGGCTATCGCCACTGCTAAAGCCATACCCGGAATGAAGGATAAATTTGACGGCATGGCTCTACGGGTGCCGGTTGCTTCAGGGTCGATTCTTGATTTCACTTTTATCTCGGAAAGAAAAACTTCCGTTGAGGAAATCAATAATATCTTCATCGAAGAATCAAAAAAGCCGGAGTGGAAAGGCATTTTAACTGTTACTGATAAATCATTGGTATCTTCGGATATTTTGAAAAATCAGCACGGCGCCATTGTTGATCTTGCTTTAACCAGAGTGGTCGGTGGAGAATTGGTGAAAGTAATGGTCTGGTATGACAACGAATGGGGGTATGCCAGTATGCTCGTAAGGCATGTTGTTTCCCTCATTCCCTTTATTGATTAAAAAGGTATGAAAAAAATTATTACAATTGCCGGTATTTGTTGTATCTTGCCGATTATAATTGTGGGGGTTTTCTTATTGTCCGACCGAAAGGATACATCGCCACAACAGACAGCAAATACACCCGCCCCAGCAACTGCTCAAGAAGTTCCCCTGGTCGGAACCTTATTCGCTGATTTTAACCTTACCGAAGTGGGTGGTCAAACTGTTACCAGAGATTCGTTAAAAGGCAAACCGGCCATTATCTGGTTCACCACTTCATGGTGCGTGCCATGCCAAATCGGCGCTCGCGATGTGTCAAAAGTAGACGATGAATTGGGCGGCGAGGCGTTTAATGTATTGGTTGTTTTTGTTGATCCAAAAGAAAGCAGGGATGATTTAATAAATTGGCGCAAAAACTTTGCCAATTCTGACTGGATGGTGACGTTCAACCAAGGACAGCTGGCAGAACGAATTGGGCTCAAATTTTTGGATTCAAAATTTATACTGAATAAAGATGGTGTCGTAAAAAACATTGACTTCAAGCAAGCAGACGAAAGTTATCTCAACACTATAAGACAAGTAGTGAAAGAAGGCCTATGAGCAATATGCTAATATTCAAAATCTGGCGGCACAAACTTCCCGCGCTGGCGGCTTTAGCGACAATTATTTTTATTCTTCTTTGGCCATCGATACCATTACGGGGCATTACAAAATGGCTTGAGTTTTTTTATTACTATGCCCCGCAGAATTATTTTTATGCTTTTCTATCAATGCTCTCTGGCACTTATGTCGGAATATATGTCTATAACAAAAAGGTTGCGGCCTGCTGTTCAGTAGAAAATGTAAAGACAGGCGCGACTGGCTCAATTGCTGGGATTCTTCTGGGAGCATGTCCAGCCTGCATTCCTGTATTAGCTTTTCTTCTGCCCCTATCAATAACGATAGTTTTGAGCCGTCTCAGCTTGATATTTCTCATCATCGCCATTCTCATTATGCTTTTTTCCATCTATCACATGAATGGATTTAAACGTTTCCCTTAAGATATGACTGTACTTGCCCAAACATACTTTGCAATCGCAACGGTACTCAAAAAACGGAACTATGTTTTGCTCGTTTTAACTGTTTCTATATTTTTCTTCGGTCTATTTGTTCTTATCCCGCTCATCACAATCCCCGGCAACGATCTCCAGTTTCAACTAGGTATTTTTAGGACTGGGGATTATATCCTTATGGCATTTCTTGCGCTATTAGTCGGGTTCAATCTTGCTCTACGGGCATACAGCTTCAAGCAGAAAAGAGAATCACAAAATATTTCTCAATCCGTTGCGGGCGGTGCGGCATCTGGCCTTTCGGGGGTTTTTGGCGCAGTGGTCGGAACTGCCGCATGCGCCTCTTGTCTCGCGTCGCTATTTGGTCTTGTTGGTTTAGGAACCGGCAGTGTATTTTTTGTCTTGCAAAATCAATCCTATTTTCTCATTGGAGCCATTGCAGCAATGCTCACTTCGCTTTATTTCGTGGCTAGAAAAATTAATAAAGTTTGTATTTCGTGTTAAAATAGCTTTATGCGAAACCTCCTCAAGAAATTATTGGCAACGTTATCTCCAGTGCTAGGTGCTGGGGCAATAGGGGTCTGTCCGCTTTGCTGGATTGGCTCTGCCTCGCTCCTTACCTATCTGGGTTTAGGAGCTTTAATACCAGTATGGCGATGGGTTGCGTTCGGGTTTATCGCTCTTGGCGCAGTTGGATTTATTCTTGACTACCGTGCACACAAAAATCCAAAGCCGCTTATTTTATTGATCATCGGCGCAGTTCTTCTTTATATTGGCCGTTATGTATTTTTAAGCACTTGGGGTGCGTGGCAAATTTGGGGGGTAGGGGCTTTATTGATTGTTGGAGCAGTAATCTACAACAAATCGCTTTTTCGAAAGCCAAAAATGCAGATTCAAAAATAGCGAGCAGTGAAGTGAGGTAAGATTTGGTAAGAAAAAATTACTGGTGGAGAGGGCTTCCCGCTCCCAATCCAAGAGGGTAGTTGGGAAACTACCACCACCTCAAATCAAAAATCGAGCCGCGAACGGCTCAAGAAGGACGGGATAATGCCCCTGCGCTATGGCAATCCATAATCGGTTATGGATTTACTAATACAGATATACCAAACGACAACGATTTTAGTAGAATATTGTCGCTTTTAGTCGTATGACAAGAGATGATACAGTGCCTGACACGTATATGACAGAATACGCTGGGCAATAACGAACAATAACGCTATACTACCTGTGCTGATTCCGCACTTAATTTCGGGATGAAAAACCAGTTGTCTGGGTTCTCCCAATAGGTTCGAACATCAGTGCATAACCTCCGCAGTGACCAACCAAGACCTTATAGAAAAGCTGATTTCGGAAAAGAGTCTTTTATCTCCTAAAATCATAGACGCCTTTAAAGCCATTCCACGAGAAGACTTTGTTTTACCCGAAGACCAAGGCAAGGCTTACGAAGACCGGCCGTTTTCGATTGGTTATGGCGCCACCATTTCCCAGCCGACCACGGTGGCTATTATGCTCGAAGAATTACAGCCTGAAGCCGGGCAGAAGATTTTAGAAATCGGCACAGGCTCCGGATATCTGACTGCGCTTCTCGCAAAAATAATAGGGGACCCTTCGACAGGCTCAGGGCAAGTAGGGCAAGTTTTTTCCATAGAATATATTCCGGAACTTAAAAACTTGGCAGAATCAAATTTGAAGAAGTATGATTTTAAAAATGTCGAGCTTTTTGTCGGAGATGGCAAGGCTGGCTTGAAAGATTTTTCGCCTTTTGACAGAATAATTTCGTCGGCCTCGGCAATCGAGATCCCGGAAAGTTGGAAAAGGCAATTGGCCATAGGGGGCCGGATAGTTGTTCCCGTACAGGAAAATCTGGTAGTATTGGATAAAGCATCAAAGAATAGATTTAAAGAAAAAATAAACACAGGGTTCTTGTTTGTTCCGTTGAAATGAATCCCGAACGATGAATATAAATTTTTTAGGAAAAGATATAATTGGGGGAGAACAAGTTTTTTTTAGATACACTCGGTGGCTGATTTATATACTCGTATTTTCCGTTCCTTTGTTTTTCCTGCCCTGGACCAGCGAAGTTCTTGAGTTCAACAAGCATTTTTTAATTTTTGTATTTTCTGCGGCGGCTTTAACTCTTTATCTTGTCCAGGTGGTTCGCTCCGGAAAACTCACCTTTAAAAAGAATCCGCTTAACTATCCCATTTTGATTTTTATCGGGGCAATTATCCTGGTTTCTTTGTTCTCCGATTTCAAATATCAAAGCATATTCGGCGGCTTTGGGGCGGGATTTTACGAAAGCCTGCTAAGCGCCATAGCTTTTGCCGTATTGTTTTTTGTGGTTTTGAATCTTTTCGGGCAGAATTCTGGATCTGCAAAGACAGACGCTCTCAAGCTTTTTAATATTTTCAGTTTTTCTTTGTTTATTGTCCTTGTTTTGGCAATCTTGAATTTATTTGGAGTTCCTGTTTTCAAATTTTTTGGTATATCGCAGAATTTTTTTAATACTTCCGGAACTTTAAACAGCCTTGGCGTATTGGCCGCGGTGCTTTTGGTTTTTTCTATTTCAAAACCAAGTTTTGACGGGGGCGGCCAATACTTTGGCTACTTAAGGCCGTTTTTCATAGCTCTTTCTTTGTTTTTCCTTTTAATCTTGAACTGGTGGGTTTTATGGGTTATTGCCATAACGGGTCTGGTTTTTACCGTAATTATCGGGTCAATGCGCGACTGGAGAATTTCGACCTACTTCTGGCCCTTGATAATTATAATGGCTGCCGTATTGCTCATTCTTTTAGATTTCAACCTTTCCTCAATTTTGGGGCTGAATATGCCCATTGAAATTTCGCCTTCTTTTTCGACTTCTTTTGATATTGCTTCTCAAACTTTGATGAAAGACCCGTTGTTTGGAACAGGGCCTGAAAATTTTGCGAGAGCCTACGAGCTTTATAAGCCTGATTCGATAAATAATACCGATTTTTGGAATGTAAAGTTTTCAGAGGCTTCTTCAGAGATGTTCAGTATGCTGGTTTCCTACGGTCTCGTCGGATTTGCGGCTTTGGCCTTTCTTTTATTTGCGGCATTTAGGCTTGGCTTCAGGAATCAGGAGTTCTTTCCTGTTTTTGGGACATTTATCGCGGCCTGGGCCCTTTATCCCTATAACATAACCATAGGTTTCGGCTTCTGGATTCTGCTTAGTATTTTAGCTCTTTCGTCTTCGAAAAACGAAGAAATTTTCGTTGATTTGGAAAAATCCCCGCGCCACTCCTTAATTACTTCTGTTTGTTTCGTTTGTGTTCTGATTTTAACTTTAGTCGGAGCTTATTTCGCAGTGGTTCGGTATGCGGCCAATATTAAATATGTCAAAGCTCTAACTTTGCAAAGCGATTCCGAACGACAAACCAGGCTTTTAGTCGAAGCAGTGAATTTATCTAAAAATGAAGATTTGTACTCCAGAGTTTTGGCTAATTTTTTGGTAGCCCGGATAAACAGGGGGCTCGAAAATTTGAAAACAGCAAAGTCAGTCGAGGAACGTCAGGCTATTTTGTCCCAAATCCAAAATTATTCAGCCACCGCCATAAATTTAGGTATTCAAACTACGGATAGAAATAAAACCAATTCTGTAAATTGGTTTTCCCGGGCCTTGGTTTACGAAGGATTAATTAATGTGGTTGATGGCTCTGACCAGTGGGCGATCAGAATGTATGAAGAATACGCAAAGGTTTCGCCCAAAGACCCGGAGCCATACTTGCGGATAGCCAATATCTATCTTTCCGTGGCTGAAGCAGTAAGACTGAATTCGCAAGTTCCACCCAACCAAGTTATCGCTTTTTTTAAGTCAGCTGAAGAAAATTATAAAAAGGCCCTTGGGCTTAAACCTAACTATGTTCTGGCGATTTACAATCTGGGAGTTGTTTATGAGAGGCAGGGGAGAGTTAAAGATTCGATCAATCAGCTTGAAATTTTGAAATCAGCCAATCCTCTTGATGCGAATCTAGCCCTTCAGCTGAGTCTCCTTTATTACCGCGACAACCAAAAATCTAAATCGTTCAGCGAGGTGCAAAGAGCCATTCTGATTTTCCCTAACTTCTCCAATGCCCGCTGGTATTTGGCCTTGCTTTTGGAAGAAAGGGGAGAACTCAACGCGGCCTTAGAACAACTTTATAAAATAAGAGAGTTGAATGAGGATAACAAACTTCTTGAGGGGAAAATAAAAGAACTTAAGGCTGGAAAGCGATCACTGCCTCCAGAAAAAGTCACTGGATTTAAACCTCTTGAGACGAAAAGCCGGGCCCAATAAAGAATCTTATGCCAAAGTCTTCAGGCTATATAGCCATAATAATTTTTTTGTTTTTGATGTCATTAATCTTCTATTCAATAGATGAGATTTTTATTACCCGCGCTCTTTCGAAGCAGGAGACTTTTGAGATAAGAAAAGGAGAGAGCGTTGATTCAGTGATCGCCAGACTTGAATCAAAAAAAATGATACGGAATTCCTTTATCGTCAGGAGCTATGTGATTGCTTTGGGAATCGATAAAGAAATTAAGCCCGGGGTTTATTCGATAGATTCTCCGTATTCGGTGAAAGAAATTTTCGACGAATTTACCAAAGGCACGGGGCTTGAGACCAGAATAAGAGAAGGGATGAGCGTAAAGGAAATTGCCAGGCTTTTAGAAGAAAAGGGAATTGCTGACAGCTCAAAGGATTTTGAAATAGCGGCCTTGGCTTTTGACAATTCAAACACCAGATATGAGTTTTTGCCATTCGGCAGCAAGGTAAATTTGGAGGGCTATCTTTTTCCCGATACTTATAATTTTGAAGATAAGTCGAGCCAGAGAATAATTGAGACAATGCTCGATAATTTTGAAAAGAAAGTTTATTTTCGTTTTGGAAAGTTAAGCCAGGCAGATTTGGCTCGGACAATAATTATGGCCTCAATGCTGGAAAAAGAAGTTCGGACCGAAAAAGATATGAGGTTGGTTTCCGGAATACTGGAAAAGCGGCTTAAGGCCGGAATCGCCCTTCAGGTTGACGCCGCCTTGGTTTATATAAAATGCTCTATCCGTCAGCTGGCGGATTGCCGTTCTTTGTCGAATGCGGATAAAAGCCTTAATTCCGCCTATAATACCTATTTGCACAAAGGCCTTCCGCCGGGGCCGATTTCGAATCCGGGATTAACCGCTATCAGTTCGGCTCTTTCTCCGGAAGAGAGCCCTTACTGGTATTATCTTTCAGCCACGGAAGATGGGAGAACGATTTTTTCAAGAACTTTAAGTGAACATAATTTAAATAAGGCGGTTTATAGGTAGCAAACTTCTTTTCGTACTTAGAGCTCTCGGGTATAGCCTCCTTCTTCTCTCTTTGTTCGTAAAACAAATAATCTTCATATTCATTCAATTTGCGGAGGCGATTCCAACTTCGTTGGAACCTTCGCCTTGAGACAAAATCTCGGTTTTCGCGTGCGGCAAAATATCTGCGATTTGTATAAGATGTTACCGGCAAATTTTCACTCACTTCAGTTATTTGTCCGGTTTCTGTTTCTACAGAAACCTATTTACTCACAAAAGTTTAGAACTCGGCTGTACCCTGCGGCTCTAAGTAAGCAAAAGCTAAATGTTTGTGGCTAGTAGCGAAAAGAGCGAGGCGTAGTCTTTCAGGAACTGCTCACCAATTTTTTATTGAAAAAGAAAGCGGGGCGATGACATCAAACCGCTTTTTGTTTTTTTGAGAAAATTATGATAATTTGAGATTATTAATATTGAATATGAAAAAAGTTTTTATCATTCATGGTTTCGAGGGCAGCCCTAATGGCGGTTGGCGGCCATGGCTTATGGCAGAACTTGAGAAGAAAGATATTTACGCCTGTGCTCTTTCTATGCCTAATCCAGAGAACCCTATTTGTACCGAATGGGTAGAGGAAATTTCAAGGCATATTGAAAGAAATCAGAGTGATAAAATATATTTTGTGGGCCATAGTCTTGGCGTTCCAGTTATTTTAAGATATTTAGAAGCTAATTCTCCTAAATCTATAAATGGTGTTGTTCTAGTCTCTGGCCCTTGCGAGAAAAATGATAACAGAAAAATATATAATTTTTTAGACAAACCATTTGATTATAAAACTATAAAATCAAAAGCAAATAAGTTTATCATTATTCATGGAGATAACGATCCATATGTTCCTCTAAACAATGCAGAAATATTAACTAGAGAATTAAGTGGGGAACTTATTATTGTAAAGAATGGTGGGCATCTTAACGGTTCAAGTGGATGGTTTTCGTTTCCACAATGCCTCGATGCTTTACTTCGGGTTTAATGACTATGATCACTGGAATTGATCTAAAACAACCAGAGGTTGCTCCAAAGATTATAGAAATAGTGAGTATAATTAAATAATGATGGATAGACCGCAGAAATGATCGTTGATGTTTTAGATTACGAAGGTAAGAGAGTGGTATTTACAAGAAAAAAGTGGTTGCAGAAAATAAAGATTCATCCAGAACTTGGCAGGGACAGCTTTCTTAAAAATCTAAAAAGAGTTATAATAGACCCAGATGAAGTATGGCAGGACTATTCAGACCCAAAAAGGAAAAGGTGTTATTATAAGAAATACTCGGCTCATACCTATATTAAAGCTGTTGTTTGGATAAAGTCTAACCCTTGTAATATAATTACAGCTTACGAAATTAATTTAATAAAAGAACAAAATTATACTAACTTGAAGATAGTTTATAAAAAATGACAACGGCATTAAAAGAGAAAAAGAAAATATTTGATTTTATTTATAATTTAAGCGAAACCATCAAAGAAGAGAGGTGGGTTTCTTATTACGATGTTGAAAGCGACTCATTATCTATAATATCGCCGAAGCTGTCATTTAGTGCACATAAAAAATATATAGATAGCGAATTTGCTTTTTATTTTACTCCAAATAAAGATATTCAGGGCGTATTTATAGAATACTTTAAGACCAACTTTCTTAAACACCATAAAGAGGTAAAGAAACTGCAAGAATTGATAAAAAATATTATAAAGCCGGAAAAGAAAAAGGCCGTAGTAGAAATTAAGGAACAGATGGTTAAAAGGTTAGCTCCAGAATTAGAATCAGCTATAAAGGATTCTTTAATTCAAAATATAGAGATTAGGTCATCGCTGAGAATATAAAGCAGTTTTGTACACCGAGAGCTCAAATTGACAAATAAACTTTGATAGGTAATAATTAAGGAAAGCCGTAGAAAGTGAGCCGGAATTCCGTAAGTCTCACAGAGGCGGAACAGACGGCTTTTGCCGTTTTTTTAATGCCCAAAACTAAAGCCCAAAAAGCAGAAATAATCGATAAAATAGCCGAAAAAATAAATAAGGCCAAGATTTTGGTTTTTACTTCTTTTAATCAGCGGGGCAGGAAAGGCTTGGATTTTCCGACAATGGAAAAGTTAAAAAAGAATCTTAAAAAAATCGGGGCAGAGTATGCTGTTTTAAAGAAAACTATGCTGAAGCTGGCTCTTGATAAAACTTCTTTGGGCAACGAAGCTAAAGTGGATGAAATGCAAGGTTCGGTGGCTGTGATGTTTGGCTATCAAGATATGGTTGAGCCGCTAAAGGTTTTGCATAAATTATCAAAAGAAAATGAAGCGCTTTTGTTTTATTCAGGATTGAATTTGGATAACAGAAAAATTATTTCAAAGGATTTATTGGTCGAGTTGGCCAATCTGCCTTCCCGCGAAGTGTTGCTTGCTAAGGCCGTGTGGGCGATCCGTTCGCCGCTAAGCGGTTTGGCTAATGTTTTGCAGGGGAATATAAGGGGATTGGCCGTAGCTTTATCGCAAATCAAAAAGTAAAAACAAATTTTATGGAACAAAAATTCGAAGATTTATTAAAGCAGATAGAATCAATGTCAGTTTTGGAGCTTTCCCAGTTCGTGAAAGCCATTGAAGAAAAATTCGGAGTTTCGGCTTCGGCAATGCCGATGATGATGTCGGCTGGCGGAGCCCCGGGAGCTGCTCCAGCTCCTGAAGAGGAAAAATCGATATTCAACGTGGTCTTAACTGATGCAGGAGCAAACAAAATTCAGGTGATAAAGGTGGTCAAAGATGTCACCGGCAAGGGGCTTAAAGAAGCCAAGGATATGGTAGATAACCTGCCGTCGACATTGAAGGAAGGCGTGAAAAAAGAAGAAGCCGAAGATTTAAAGAAGAAAGTTGAAGGAGCCGGAGGAAAAGTAGAACTCAAATAGGTAAAACCGCAAGCATCAGAAAAGGCTTAGTTCGGCAATATCAATTTCTTCTCTCTTTGCCTTTCGTATCGCTGAACAAATAATCCTCACTCAAACTAAAATTCAATATAATCTTTCGGGTGTCCCGCCTCGGGGAGGCCTTGGTCCCAAAAGATTATAATTATTGAATTTTCTGTTCTCGTTCGGTTATTTGTCCGGTTTTTGCTTCTACAAAAACCTATCAGCTCGCAAAAGTTCAGAAATTAATACAGCCAAACTTGCCTTCAATCTTAAAAGATAGGCTTGCAGTTTTTCATTATAAAAAATAAAGCGCGAGGGTACGCCAATTTCTGAACTTCAAGAGAATAGAATACAAATAACTGAAGAGAGCGAAGAATTTACCGGATTACAATTAGTTTCTTTGATAATAACAATATAATGGGGTAGGGGTTCCCTATTATATTGTCGGTAATTCTAGAAATCTGAAGATTATTTGTTCTATTCGGCTTGAGAAAAGAAATCGGCGTACCCGAGGGAAGCTTTATTTTATACTAGATCTTCAGACTCCAAATCTGGGAAGGGGAGAGGAGATAAAGAGTTCTTGATGATTTGTCAAAGAAAGAATCTTTTATTTGGTCGATTTTGGATAAGTTGTAGCTTCTGACCAGTTCTCCGGAATCGTTAATCACTCTTGCCAATTTTGATTCCTTATCAATCACCATAAGTTCTTTTTCTCCTAACTTCACTATTTCTGTTCCTGATTTAACGTCAAAGTCCAAATTTATAGTTTTTGAAACTTCTCCTTTAAATAGGATAACTAATTTTCTTTGGTCGGTTAAGGCATAAATAGTTGAATCAAGATCAAAGGAAACCAAATTTCCTCTGATTTTTTGGGCTTCTCCGGACTTGAGCCATTCAAGTTCTCCGGTTGGACTTACGAGAGCGTTTGTTATCTTATAAATATTTTTCTGGCCGATGAAATACAGATTATCTTCGTAGTTTTTGAATTCAACCGGTTCAAAATTAAATTTCTTTTTTATTTCGATTACTTTATTAGTTTCCAAATCAATTACTTTTATATTGTTTCCATACACGGCAAATTTATTTTCTTTTATCCAGCTCAAAATTATATTCGATGATTCTGGCAGGGGACTAGCTCCATTTTCTTTGACCAAATAGAGCTTTTCGTTGTCATTTAGAAAAATCCTGCTGTTAGCAGCCAGTATATTTTTCATTCCCGCCAGATTGCCGTTAAATTGTTCTGATAATAATTCTGTTGGTTCAGCCGAAGTGTTTATCTTTTCAATCTTATTTAAGAGGCTTAAAGCGGCAAGCTGGGCTTTTTCTTTATCTTTGTTATCTTCAAGAGAATTCAATTGACTAGTGGCCTCTGCCAGAGATTTTCTGGCTTCGTAGCTTTGTTTTAAAAGGAGTTTTGATTCTCCGGCCCGTATTTTTTCATTCACCAAAGCCAAGGCTTCCTTAAATTTCGAATTGCTTCTGCTAAATAGAACAAGACCGCCTACTATGGCCAAGCCGATAATGGCAACAATTAAATAGTTGCTCGCGCCCCGCGGCTTGATCAATCTCCAGCCTCTGTTTGAGTTTTCAGGATTGCCCATAACCATTTCTTTGAATTTTTCGGTTGTTGCCTTCAGCTTATCGCTTCTTGATATTTTTGCAACTTCAGTGGCCACGATCGGCATTTCTTTAATTTGGTTTGGCAACGGTTCGTTTTTTTTATGTTCGGGCTCTCGAGCCACTTTTTTCAATTCTTCTTTTATTTCAAAGTGGATTCCGGCAAGAAAGGCCGGGGCAGTAATTATTTTCTTTACATTTTCAGAAAAGGTATTCTGGTTATTTTTGGAAAGATTCGCGCTGATCAGCTTTTGCTTGAAATTAAGCTTTGTATTCGGGATAAAAAAGAAGAACCTGTCGTCTTTTTTAATCTCCCCTGATATTAGATTAGAGAATCTTTTGCCGCCGCCGGCTGATTTTGCAGCTTGGGCGTTGTCGAATACGTCGAAAACATCCCCTGTTTTTGTCCGATAAGTGAGCAATTTAGCTTTTCCAATCTTTGAAATAGCTACTTTTTCTTTGTCGATATAGGCAACTCCTAAATCAAGTTTTAGCTCGTTATTTTCTTTTAAAAGGCTTTCGATAAGTTCGTTTGCTTTTTTAAGGGATTTTTCAACCGGCTCTTCCCAATTGCTTTCCGAATCAGACCTGAAGTTATTTTCAACCTCTCTTTTTATGAAGCTTGCAATAAGATTGGGAATGTAATCAGAAGATGAATCTTCGGACTGGGTTTGGCTTACTATATAAAGATATTTTTTCCCGTTTGCTCCATTTGTTGAATACGAGTTATGTATTTCATAGCAAAAAGTTTCGCAGAATACGCTGCTATCTTGAGGCCGGATTATCAACTCTTTTGATTTGGGGATTAGTTCTTTGATTTCCATTGGAAACATTCATGGGGGTCCTGTCGCTCGTCACCCCCATAGTGCTCAATTTGCTAATTTGCGCCCTATGGTGGACCCCCACTCGCGCCACCCCCAGCTTGATTTAACAGATCTGTTATTATAATATCCCCGATAATAGAAATTAAACAAGTGAATATCTATTTAAGATGACAAACCAGATATTCGAAGAATTATTCGGTTCAAAAGCAAGGGTAAAAATACTTAAATTTTTCTTTAGAAACGAAATTGGTTCCTTTGATTTGGGCACAATCGCCAAAAGGGTGCAGGAAAGGAGACCGGTTGTGAAAAAAGAAATAATCCGGCTTTTAAAAATCGGTTTTATTCAAAAGAAGAATAAGCCGAAAAACGGGAAATAATATGGCAAAGAAGAAGAAAAAAAGAAAAATTAAAAGAAAAAAGAGAAAGATTTTGAAGAAGAAAAAGGCTTCGAAAAGAAAGTTTTTGAAAAAAACAAATAGCGGAACAGGAAAGTCTTATTATGGCCTGAATCCAAGATTCGAATTTTTATCTGATCTTCGAGGCTTAATGCTTACCCCGCCGCCGGCTTCATTTACCAGAATGGAAAAGAGGATCGCTTCTTTAGGCAGAATCAAGCTGGCCTTGGTCTCGGGAGTTTTCTTGAATAAAGAAAATGTCGCCGATCTTTTGATTGTCGGAGATGATGTGGATCGAAGAAGGTTCAAGAATTTTCTAAAATCCCTTGAAGCCGAGATTGGAGCCCAGATTGTTTATGCTATAATGGATAAAGAGGAATTTAATTATCGCAGAGCTATGTTTGACCGCTTTGTCCGTTTGATGCTCGAAGGTCCGCATGAGGTTTTGATTGATAGGATTGGGTTGTAGTGCGAACATAGCGAAGCTTGGACGGTTAGTTCAGCGGTAGAACGCTGCATTCACATTGCAGAAGTCGCAGGTTCAAATCCTGCACCGTCCATTATTACAAAAACCCCTAAATTTCGGGTTTTTTGATTTTTATAATAGTGAAAAAGCTGTGCATAATTTGTAGCTAAATTAAGATAAATGCAGAATTTGCGGCCTAAAAAGGCCATTTTTAATTTTGCGCATAAAATCTATTGTTTTATTTAAACAAAGTGGAATATAATGTAATTAAAGTGGATAAAAGTGGATAGTTCTGTTGATATCTAAGACAATTAGTGGATAAGTCCTTTTCTACTGCAATCTATAAATTTATGTTCATCGGCGAATACCTCCATTCAATTGATAACAAAAAAAGATTAGCTATTCCTTCAAAGTTCAGAAAAGACCTTGGAGAAAAAGCAATCTTAACTCGAGGCTTGGATAACTGTCTGTTTTTATATCCTTTGGAAGAATGGCAGAAATTTTCAGAGAAGCTTAGCCAGCTTTCAATGGGCCAGGCGAATACCAGAAGTTTCGCCAGACTTATGCTCGCCGGCGCCAGTGAAGTTGAATTTGATAATCTTGGCCGGATTCTTATTCCTGACTATTTGAAAAACTATGCCGATTTAAAAAAAAAGATCGTGGTGGCCGGCCTTTTGAATCGCTTGGAAATTTGGGATCAGGAAAAATGGGAAATATACAAAAAAGAAATTGAAAAGAATACGGATGCAATTGCCGAGAAATTGGGAGAGCTTGGGTTGATTTAGGAATGCCTCACATACCCGTACTTTTAAAAGAAGTAATTCAATATCTGGATCCAAAGCCCGGAGACAAAATTATTGATGCCACTTTTTCAGGCGGCGGCCACAGTTTGGCTATTCTGGAAAAGACAGTTCCGGAAGGCAAGGTGCTTGGCATCGAATGGGATGAAGAACTATTTAAAAAGGCCGAAGAAAAGTTCTCATCTTTAAAAAATTTGGTCTTGGCCAATGGAAATTTCCGGGATTTGAAAAAAATTGCTGAAGAAAACGGTTTTGATAAAGCTGATGGGATTTTGATCGATCTGGGAATGTCGAGCTGGCATTTGGAAGAAAGCAAAAGGGGATTCAGTTTCAGGAGAGACGAGCCGCTGGATATGAGGTATTCGGAAAGCGAGAGTCTGACTGCTAGAGAAATAGTCAATCAATGGCCGCCTGAAGCAATCCAGAAAATTTTAGAAGACTACGGAGAAGAGAAATTCGCCCGCCAAATTTCAAAAGCCATTGTTGAACAGAGAAAGAAAAAGTCCATCATCAGCACATTTCAATTAGTTGAGGCGATTAAAAGCGCGGTGCCAATTTGGTATAAGTCCGGCCGTCGGATCCATTTCGCTACAAAAACTTTTCAGGCTTTGAGAATTGCCGTAAATGACGAACTCAACAATATTGTTTCCGTTCTTGATGCAATGAATCAAGTTTTGGCGGCGGGCGGCAGGGGAGTGGTAATTTCTTTTCATTCTCTTGAGGACAGAATCGTTAAAAATAAGTTCAAGGATTTTGAAAAAGCGGGGATTGGCAGGATTTTAACTAAAAAGCCGGTCCAGCCCGCTTTTCAAGAAATAAAATTAAATCCGCGGTGCCGCAGCGCGAAAATGAGGGTCATAGAAAAAGTTCAATGAAAAATGAATTAATAAAAAAATATTTGAATATAAATACAGGCTTGCTGGTTTTAGTTTTGTTTCTTTTCGGTTTTTACATTTACCAGTCCGTATCAATCTCTTCAGGCAAAGTCGCGCTTATTAATCTAAAAAAGGAGTTTTTGGAAAAAAAGAATAATTTGGAAACAGAAACCGCGAATCTTAAAAAGACAGCCGAATTTAATCCGGATTCAATTAGAGAAAACTTAAAAATGGTTGAAATAGAAAAATTCGATTACATCATTATCGGTCCTTCGGAATTTGCTTTGACAGAAAGTGATTTGAACGCCGAAAGGCAATGAGGCTTAATTTTCTGATAGTTTTTTTCATTGTTTTGTTCTCTTTTGCCGCTTATAAAGTTTTTGATTTGAGCGTGAAGCAAAATAGCTTTTTTTCACAGGTGGCGGCAAATCAGAAAAGCTACGGCTCCCAGGATTCGGCATTAAGAGGCGAAATTTTTATAAAAGACGGCTTTTCGGGTCGGTTAGTTTCATTGGCGACAAGCCGGCCCGCTTCCGCGTCTTTGGATTTGTACTCGCGATTTTATCCGGAAGGAAAATTGGCTTCTTCGGTAGTCGGTTTTTTGGGATTTCAGGGGAAGCAAAGACTGGGACAATACGGCCTTGAGGAATATTACGAGCCCTGGCTTTCCGGCCAGGTTGGTTTTAAAAATTTTTTAAGCCGTGTGGGGCTGGCTGAAACTTCGATTGCAGGCAGTTCGCTTGTTTTGACAATAGATAAAAATATCCAGTTTTTCATCGAAACCAAGCTTGAAGAGTTGGTTAAGAAATGGGGCGCTTCGGGCGGCAATATAATTATTCAGGATCCGCAAACAGGTGCCGTTCTTGCGATGGATAACTGGCCTGATTTTGACCCAAACCAGTATTCAAAATATCCGCTCGAGAATTTCATAAACTCATCGGTTCAAAACCCGTTCGAGCCGGGTTCTTCGTTTAAATCAATTACTATGGCCGCGGCTTTGGATTCGGGCGCGGTAAAGCCGGAGACAGGCTATCTTGATTCAGGCGAAATAAAAGTCGGAAGCTCGACGATCAGAAATTATGATTTGAAAAGCAACGGCTGGCAGACAATGGGTCAGGTTCTTGAAAAATCAATCAACACCGGGGCGGTCTTTGCGATGCGCCAGACCGGACAGGATAATTTTTTGGAATATATAGAAAGGTTCCGCTTCGGAGAAAAAACAGACATAGATTTGGCCGGGGAAGCGAAAGGCGATATCAAAAATCTTTACTCCGGCCGGGAAATAAATTTTATCACCGCTTCTTTTGGCCAGGGAATTTCAATGACGCCTCTGCAGCTGGCCAATTCTTATTCAGCCATAGCTAACGGCGGGAAATTGATGCGGCCTTATGTGGTTGAAAAAATCATCAAGGCAAACGGGGAGAGCGTTGAGATAAGGCCGGAGGTAATCAGCGAACCGATTACTCCAGAAACCGCAAAGACCTTAAGTTCGATGCTGGTTTCGGTTATAGAAAACGGTTCGATTAGAAAAGCCAGAGTGCCGGGATACAAGATTGCCGGGAAAACCGGGACTGCCCAGGAAGCCAAACCAGAGGGGGGATACTCTGATTTTTTCATTCATAATTTAGTTGGCTTTGCTCCGGCGGAAAACCCGCGCTTCACTATTTTAGTGAAGCTTGACCGGCCCCAAGGAATTGAGACTGCGGCGGTAAGTTTGGCCGACTCTTTTGGCGATATTTCAAGGTTTCTGATAAATTATTATGGCATTCCGCCGAACGAGTAGATTAAAATTAGAAAACTTCCTTCGGCATAGAGAAAATAAGTTATGAAAAAAATATTACAAATCATACTTAAATCATTAAGCAAGGCCACGATCAGGAAGTATAAGCCCGGGATTATCGGCATTACCGGCTCTGTGGGCAAGACTTCGACTAAAGAGGCGATTTTTGCGGTTTTGAAAAATAAATTCCGGGTTCGGAGGGCGGTGGGGAGTTTTAATACCGAAGAAGGCCTGTCCATAGCGATTTTAGGAGATTGGAGCGAGGAGCAAGTAAAAATTGTTTCCAAATTCGGCCCTTCTGGAAAAAAATTTCAGAAATTATTTTTTTGGCTCGGGATTATTTTTTCAGGTTTTTTAAAATTAATTTTTTTGCCCAAGTCGCTATATCCTGAAATTTTGATTTTAGAATACGGTTCTGATCGGCCAGGCGATATAGACAAATTGAGCAACTTTGTAAGGCCTCAAATCGGAGTGGTCACCGCAGTCGGAGAAATACCGGTGCATGTTGAGTTTTACTCGGGCCCCGAAGAAGTGGCCAAAGAAAAATCAAAACTGGTTAAAGCTCTGCCGCCCCGCGGCCTTGCGGTTTTGAATTTTGACGACAATGCGGTTTTGAGAATGAAAGATGCGACCATAGCCGAAACGATCACTTACGGATTCGGCGAAGGAGCTATGATTCGCGCTTCTGATGTTTCATATTTCATTGACCCCGAACGAAGCCGCGAGGGCCCGCAGCGTGCCTCTGCTTCGTACGGGGTTGATTCAGGCAATGATGTTGCCGGCGGCCTCTCATTCAAAGTTAATTTTGATAAAAATGTGGTTCCGTTCCGTTTGGCTAGCGCCCTTGGCAAGCATCAGATTTATGCAGCCTTGGCTGCAGCAGCAGTCGGGATCAGATACAAGATGAATTTAGTTGAGATTTCCCAGGCTCTAGAAAAAATGGAATTTCCAAAACAGAGAATGAATCTGGTAAAGGGGATGAAAAATTCCATTATCATAGACGATTCTTACAACGCCTCTCCGCTATCAATGCACGCCGCCCTGGATGCTTTAAAAGAATTCGGAGATAAGGCGATTTTAAAAAGAGCAAGCGGCCGCAAAATCGCGGTATTGGGAGATATGAAGGAGCTTGGAATTTTTACGGAAAAAGCCCATCAGCTTGTAGGAAACTTGGCTGGCGAAAGAGCAGATTATCTTTTTACAGTCGGCCTGGCGGCAAAATTCATTGCCGATTCGGCTTATAATCAAATGCCCAAAGAAAATATTATAAGTTTTAATGATTCAGCCGAAGCAGGGGAGTATTTGAAAGGGTTTATTGGCGAAGGAGATATTATTTTGGTAAAAGGTTCGCGGGCGATGAAGATGGAGAAAACCGTTGAAGCTTTAATATAGCGAAAAAGCTACCCTCGGCATAATTATAATCAGAGCCTTTCGGGTACAGCCTCCTTCTTCTCTCTTTGTTCGTAAAACAAATAATCCTCACTCA
>ERZ1292623.1597-Hain-H51-01um-R1-1597-length-21472-cov-5_pt1 | contig 21472 bp, 22 predicted proteins | sample MGYA00564398_ERZ1292623 | MGnify/ENA primary metagenome ERZ1292623 (study PRJEB36523, sample SAMEA6512633) | groundwater metagenome | collected 2019-01-07 | study: AquaDiva: Metagenomics assemblies of 32 groundwater samples | reverse complement strand
TTCAACAAGGGCTCCTCGCAGGTGAACGCGTTCTTCGAACCCTCGACACGTACGAGCTCAAGCTTCGACCTCGCCGCCAAACAGCTCTCGATGGATACAGCGGGCGTCAGCTCGAATAGCTCGGTGGAAAAAGGGGAAAGCTATCTCGACACGGTACAGACCATCGACTCGTACAATGTGAAGACGATAGTCATCCGTTCCAAAGAAAGCGGGGTGCCCGCAGTGGCCGCGCGATACACGCAGGCCGCTATCGTGAACGCGGGCGACGGCTGGCACGAACATCCGACGCAGGCGCTCCCCGACGGCCTCACCATGCTCGACCATTGCAAGTCGAAAGATATGAAAGGCCGTGTCGTCGTCATCGTCGGCGACATCATGCACTCGCGCGTCTTCGGCTCACTCGTGCGACTCCTCAAAATGTTGAAGGCCGAGGTGCGCATCAGTGCACCGCTCACGCTCATCCCCGAAGACGTCGAGAAATTCGGTGTGAAGTGGTACGGCAAAGTGGAAGAAGCGCTCGCGGGGGCCGATGTAGTCTACGCACTGCGGGTGCAAAGCGAGCGCGGCGCCAACGGGTTCATTCCGACCCTTCGCGAGTACTCAAAAATGTTCGGTATCTCGCGCAAACGCCTCGACCTCGCCAAGAAAGACGCCATCCTGATGCACCCGGGCCCGGTTATCCGCGATATCGACGTGCACTCTGCGCTTGCGGCAGTGGACGAGCAGTCCTATATTTTGCGCCAAGTGGAGAACGGCATGGCGGTGCGCAAAGCCCTGCTCTGGCTCATCGTCGACAGAATGGACGGCAAGAAAAAGACGTTCACACGCAAATAGCATATGAGCACACTTCTTATCGCCGGCGGACACGTGATAGACCCGAAAAACGGTGTCGACGGTGTTGCCGACGTGTTCGTTCGTGACGGCAAAATCGTGTCGGTCGGCAAGAATCTCAAAGAGAAAGCCGACAAGAAAATCGACGCAAAAGGACTCACCGTGACGCCGGGGCTCATTGATATCCACGTGCACTTCCGTGAGCCGGGGAGGGAAGACAAAGAAACGTTTGAGACCGCTTCCAAGGCGGCTCTCGCCGGCGGCATTACCGCCGCGGTCGCGATGCCGAATACCAATCCCATCGCCGACAATCAGACCGTCGTCGAATTCATATTGAAGCGCTCGCGTGACCTCGGCCTCATCAACATCTACCCGACCGGCGCCATCACCAAGGGGCAGGAGGGTACGATGCTCTCGGAGATAAACGAGCTCAAAAACTCAGGTGCTGTCGCGATTACCGACGACGGTCATGATGTGCAAAAAGAAGGCGTGCTGAAGCGCGCGATGGAATACGCGCGCACCTGCGGCGTCCTCCTCATGAGTCACTGTGAGACCAAAGACCTCACCGAAGACGGGGTGATGCACGAGGGTTGGATTTCCACACAGCTCGGACTGCCGGGGAGCCCCGCGCTCTCCGAAGACATGGCCGTCTACAAAAATATTCTGCTTGCGGAGAAAACGGGCGCGCGGCTCCACCTCATGCACAATTCGACAGCCGGCTCAATGCGCGCTATCCGCGAAGCGAAAAAGCGCGGCGCAAAAAATATCACCGCGGAAGTCTCGGTCCAGCATTTCGCGCTCACTGACAAAGAGTGCATGGGATACAACACGTTCGCCAAGATGTACCCGCCTTTGCGCTCGCAGGAACACATCGACGCGATAATCGCGGGTATCAAAGACGGCACCGTGGACGCATTCACGACCGACCACGCGCCGCACATCGAGCCGGAAAAGCTGAAGGCATTCCAAGATGCGGCATTCGGCACCGTCGGGCTCGAGACGAGCTTCGCGGTCATGAACACGTATCTCGTAAAACCGAAACACATTTCGCTGAAGCAGGGCATCGAGAAAATGACATCCTCACCAGCGCGTATCATCGGCATCAACAAGGGACATCTCTCGAAGGGAGCGGATGCGGATATCGCGATTTTTGATACAGAAAAGGAATGGGGCGTCGACGAAAAGAAATTCTTCTCAAAGGGCAAGAACTCCACCTTCATCGGCAAAAAGCTCCGGGGCAAGGCGGTCTGCACCATCGTCGGCGGCGTCGTGAAATTCGATAACGGGAAAGTTTTATAAAATTGACGAGCTCATAATAAAGCGATATCGTTGGCACCCGTTCTTTAACTGCATTGCGGGAGCCTCAACAGATGGATGAGTTCTACTATCGGGCAATCTTGACGATATTTCTCGTTTTCAACGTAGTCGTCCGGAAGCGGTTTGATTTTGGTCGCGAAACGCAGGATGTCCGCAATCCGCGGGCGTCGATTGCAGGTTTCGGCGTACCGCTTGTGCTCGGCCTGGCGCCTGTTTGCGGTCTGCAGCTTGCAGGCATTGATCCGCTTCGCATAACGCTGGGTTTCGTGGAAGGAAGCGTTATCAGGTCGCTTGGGCTGGTACTCATGCTTGTGGCAACGGTCGCTTTTTTGTGGCCGCGAGTCATGCAGGAGCGTCGATATGCATGGGCGGACCCGGCCACTTCGCGAGAGGACATTGTTAACCATCAACTGGTGACGCATGGTCCTTACCGATTCGTGAGACACCCGTTCTACGCGAGTGTCGTTATCGGTTACTTCGCTATCCAGCTCGTGTTTGCGAGCTGGTGGGTGTTGCTCAGTCCGCTTATCGCATGGCCCATCATCAGGACCATCAGGGCGGAAGAAGAACAATTACTCGAAGACTATCCGCAAGAATACGCCGCATACATGAAGCACACGTGGCGGATGATTCCGTTCGTCTACTGAAGCTGTAATCGAAAGTCCTGAAGCCCGGCACGTCGCTGGGCTTCATTGTTTTTGTTATACTACGCCGTCATGACGGACCGCTTCGACAAGCTCAGGGCGAGCAACAACAAAAAGGCGATTGCCTTGCACAAAAAGCTTGGCGGAAAAATCAGAATTGAACCCGCGGCACCGGTGCGCAACCGCGCCGACCTCGCGCTCGTCTACACGCCGGGCGTCGCGGCGGTCTCAAGTCTCGTTGCGAAAAATCCGAAGCTCGCGCGCGAGTATACGATGAAAGGCCGCATGGTCGCGGTGATTTCCGATGGTTCGGCTGTTCTCGGCCTCGGCAACATCGGCGCGCTTGGCGCTCTGCCGGTGATGGAAGGGAAGTGCGCCATTTTCAAGAGCTTTGCCGGCGTGGATGCGATACCGCTCGTCTTGGACACACAGAATGCGGATGAAATAGTGGAGACGGTGCTCCGCATTGCGCCGGCATTCGGCGGCATTAATTTGGAAGACATAGGTGCGCCGAAGTGCTTTGATATAGAGCGCCGCATCATCGAAAAATTGGATATTCCCGTCATGCACGACGACCAGCACGGCACGGCGGTCGTCGTCTTGGCCGCGCTCATCAATGCGTTCAAAGTAGTAAAGAAACAAATAAAAACCGCGCGCATCGTCATCTCCGGCGCCGGCGCCGCGGGGACCGCAATAGCCAAGCTCCTCAAAGTCGCCGGTGCCGAGCACATCATTATGATAGACAGCCGCGGGATAATCGACGGCACGCGACCAGAATCGCACAAAAAGCACCTTGCTTCATTCACCAACCCCGACGGCATCAAAGGCGGATTGCGCGAGGCGCTCGTCGATGCCGATGTATTGCTCGGCGTCTCCGGCCCCGGCCTCGCGACGGCCGCCGATATCCGGCTCATGAACAAAGATGCGATAGTACTGGCGATGGCAAACCCGACTCCCGAGATAATGCCGGAAGAGGCGTTGCGCGGGGGAGCGAGGATAGTCGGCACGGGACGCTCGGACTACCCGAATCAGATAAACAATTCACTCGCATTTCCCGGCATTTTTCGCGGCGCGCTTGACCACCGCGTCTCCAAAATCACCGACAAGCACAAACTCGCCGCGGCACGTGCGATAGCTGCGCTTGTGAAAAAACCGACTGCCCAGAAAATCGTCCCCGACATGTTCGACAAGCGGGTTGCCCCCGCAGTCGCAAAGGTCATTCGTTGAAATTCTTTGCAGGAGTTAGTACCGACGGGTGCTATAATGTGTACTACCAACACCTTGGTACGATTATGGCACGACACAAGGACAGAGCGGCCGCAAGAACGCTACGCAAGCAAGGTAAAAGTTATTCCGAAATCAAAGAATCACTTGGTGTCAGTAAGAGTACACTGAGTGGCTGGCTTCGGGACATGCCCCTATCTGAAAAACGCATTCGTGAGCTGCGTGCGCTTAGTCCGAGACGAATAGAGCGTTTTCGCGAAACAATGCGTAAAAAACGGGACTTACATTTGGCGGATTCATACTCGAAGGCCGCAAGAGATATCGGAACGCTATCCAAGCGCGACATCTTTATTGCTGGCTTGCATCTGTATTGGGGGGAGGGGACGAAGTCAGCCCCCGGAAGAGTTGCGATTGCGAACACCGACCCAGATGTAATAAAGGCATTTATGCGCTGGCTTCATTCGATGGGTGTGTCGAACCGCCGCATTCGTGCGCGACTCCATTTGTACCAGGATATGGACGTACGGTCGGAAACGTACTTTTGGTCTCTCTGGTTGGGACTACCCATTTCACAATTTAGAAAACCCCACATCAAAAATACCTCACGTGCTGGGCAGTCATATAAAGGTTCCTATGGACACGGAACGTGTGATCTTTCCTTTGATAATGTTGTGCTATGGAGGTACATTACTATGGCGCTCAAGTATCTCCGTGAGCAGCATTCCCGCCTGTAGCTCAGTTGGTAGAGCGGTCGTCTTATACACGACTGGTCCCTGGTTCGAGTCCAGGCAGGCGGACAAAGTTTCAACTGTGTATACTGAACAGTATGGTCGAATGGGAAACTCCCTCACTTGGGGAAATGGGAACGCCGGTGGTGTCAGTTGTGTTTGGTAAAGACTTGAGCTCGGAGGATTTGCAAATCATTAACGCTGGCAGAAAACAGGAGTTCAATTCTCAAACTCCTATCGCTCCTGTCCCCACTGATGAAAACTGGGACAAACCTTACTTTTTAGTCAGAGATGGAAATGAACTTGTCGCATTTGGACGCTTACATGAGGTGAACGTGCAATTTCAAAACGAACGGCATTCTGTCCTTGGCATAGCTACCATTGTTGCAATCAAGAAAGGTGAAGGCTATGGAAAGAAGTTAATGGAAAAGATGAGAGAATATATTGAGAGTACCGGCAAAACAGCCATCGGTTTCTGTGGTTCTTCGGTGTCGGGATTTTACGAGAAGAGTGGCTACGGAATCTTGAAGGGTGGCGTTAAGCGCGTCGTTTATCAGGACGACTCAGGACGATTACCATCGGCAGTGGGCGAAGATGTGATTTATATTGAGGGCAAAGACGGACTCATTGCGAAAATGACAATGTCGCCAGATGACAAAATTATTGCCCATCGGGCACCTTGGTGAACTACTTGTTTCCACTCCTTTCATGCTTGGGTAAATTTGTCCCAATCGCTTGTAGTCAGATGGACAAACAAAACCATGTGCTACCATTTCGCAATGGCGCACATCCACGAGAAGATAGATTTCACCGCGAGCGTACATGTCGTGCGCGACGGCAAAGTGCTATTGCATAAGCATAAGAAACTCGGTATTTGGTTGCCGCCGGGCGGCCATATTGAACTCGACGAAGATCCGAACACGGCGGTCGTGCGCGAGGCGAAAGAAGAAACGGGTCTCGAGATAGAACTGATCGGCGAGGCGAAAACATACAGTGATTCAGCCTTCAGTGCGCGCGATCTCGTGGTGCCCAGGTTTCTCAACAGGCATTTCAGTGATGCATCATGTACTCATGAGCACGTGGATTGTGTGTATTTTGGCCGCGCTAAAGACGGGGAAGTACGGCCCGAGGAAGAGGGCGGGGAAGTGAGATGGTTCACAAAAGAGGATATAGAGAATCCGAAACTCGATATCTTGCCTGATATACGGGCGCACGCACTTGCAGCACTCGAAGAATTGGCGGAATAACTTCATTAAGAAGATGTGTGTATAGGCGCGTTGCGTCGTGGCGCCCGCATGCCACAATGTGTGTATGAGAAAACTCACCCGTTTCGCGGTTGCCGCGATTATCACGCTTCCTTTTATTACGAGCGCTGCGACCTCGGCAGAATTGCAAGCGCAAGCACAGGCGCTTCTCGCGCAGGTGCAAGCGCTACAGGCACAGCTCGCTGCGCAGGGGATTACAGGAGGCACGGGCACGGGAGGCACGACGATACCGGTCTACACCGGTACGTCGGGTGTGAGCCCGGTTACCCCCGGCGTTAATTCAAGCGCGTGCCCGCTCATCGGTCGCGCACTCGGACTCGATGCCTCCGGAGACGATGTGTCGCGGCTTCAGCAATTCCTCGCACGTGACCCATCCGTGTATCCCGAAGCCAGAGTCACCGGCTATTACGGCGCTCTCACCGAGGCGGCGGTGAAGCGTTGGCAGACAAAATACAATATCGTTTCGTCCGGCTCCGCGGCTACGACAGGCTACGGCGTCGTCGGTCCGCGCACCGCGGCCGCGATTTCGCTTCAATGCTCGACCATGACGACTACGGGCGGAGGTGGCTCGACCGCCGGTCCGGTCAACACGACGCCGGGGATTATGGCCGGATTCATTCAGGTGACGCCGATTTCCGGCAATGCGCCGCTCAATGTCAAAGTGACGGTCACTGCCAATACTGCGGGCTCATGCTCGGGTGGCGTGTACCAACTTCAGTGGGGAGACGGCAGTTCGGTGCCGCAAATCGTGGTACCCGCCGGCAACTGCGGAACCGTCGTGCAAAATTACGCGCACCTCTATCTTTACGGCGGCACATACATCATCAAACTCTCTGCGGGAACGCACTCGACGAGCGCGACCATCGTCGTCTCGGGTCCCGGTGCTCCCGCCGTAGCTTCGCAATGGGAGACATTCAACGCGACGCCGACCAACGGCGACGCGCCGCTTACCGTCACGTTTAGCGGCACGGTCACGGGAACCAATCTCGGCTGGTGCGCGTCGGGATGCTCCAGCGCGCTTGAGTTTGGCGACGGTGCGACCGGCTCGGTACAGCTCCCGATTGCGACCAACGGTGTGGCCAATTATTCTCTCCAGCACACCTACTCGACGGGCGGCACGTACACCGCGAAGCTTCACCAGGGATCGGTGTCCTCGTCGCGTCTCGTCGGCAATCCCATCACGATATCGGTGACAACGAATGCCGCGACGTATTCGTACTCTCCGCTCGCGGTGACGCCGATTGTCAACGGTAATCCGCTTGCAGTGACCGCGCGGTTTGACCTCTTCTCATCCTGCACCGGCTACGACCTTTCGTGGGGCGACGGCACGGCGCACGTACTGCAAAACGACGGCGGCACCGCATGCGCGGCGACTCCCGTCACAAAAACGTTCTCGCATGTGTATGCAAATGCTGGCTCGTACACGATTTCGTTGAAACGCGGCCCGACCCTCTCGCGCGAGGACAGCGTCGCACTCGTCATCTCAAATCAGTAACCGATTTCATGGGACGTCACAACACAGTGCTCGCGACGATAGTGGTAGCCATGTTCATGCCGTTCACCGCGGGCGCCATCACTACCGACGAGGCGCTCGCTCAAATAGCGGCCCTGATCGCGCAAATAACACAGCTGCAGGAACAGGCCGCAGCGCTCAATGCCTCTTCCGGTGCCTCGACTGTACCCGCAGTCGCTCCGATACGCGACACCGTGCCTGTCGCAACGGGTCAGGCATGTCCGGCACTGACTCGCGCGCTCTCGCGCGGTGCGACAGGCAATGACGTCCGTTCACTTCAATCATTTCTTTTCTCCGCGGAATATCTCGGTGCCGACGGTGTCACCGGATATTTTGGCGCAATGACCGAATCGGCCGTCAAATTGTGGCAGAAGAATAAAGGCATCGCTTCTTCAGGCACCCCCTCGACGACCGGGTGGGGTTCCGTAGGGGCACAGACCCGCTCGGCGATATTTGCTTCATGCGATCCGGGCGTTCCGCAAAACGATAAGCTCTCCCTTACCGAGCGCGGACTTGCGGTGACGATAGATACGACGGTCAATGCTCAAAGGTCTTGTAAAGCGATGGAGTACACACTCAATTACGGAGACGGTTCGCCGGTGCAGAAGATATATATACCCGCAGGCGCCTGCCGCCCGTCGCAACAAACGTTTGCTCACACCTATCGTTCGGGAGGCCGGTACACCGTCGTGCTTTCTTCGGGGACCAGCCGCATTAACGGTTCGATAACTCTTGTTGCCCCGCCGTCGTGCGGTGCGCCGGTGTTCGCGACGGATGACGTTCCGGCCGGCGCTGTCGGCGAGCAGTGGACGTTCCCGCTCCTCATTTCGCTGAACTATATCGACAACATTTCGGTGAACGCAACGGGTACACCTCCGGGCATCGTACTTGCGACTACGACGACGGGCGCGACAAGTACGGGTAATTTCTACCGCAGTTGGATTCTCACCGGCATACCTACGGCAACAGGTACATACAATACGATACTGAACGCCAGGAATTTCTGCGGCACAACGTTGCACACGTTCAAAGTACGGGTTGCAAGCACGTCGCCAGTGAGGAGCTGTACCACTATTTCGTGCGCTCCCGGCTACCATGCTTCCGGTCCTATATGCGAGGCCTATCAGACCTGCATTCCGAATTAAAATTCATTCGCCGGATATTTGTTCTCCATGCGACCCGGATTCGGTGTTTTTGACACGAGTGTCATCCGGTAACGGCTTGTTTTTTTCTACTACGCCGAATACCCCGCAGCTTGCTGCGGGGATGAAGGCGAGAGAACCCTTCGTAGCTTTAGCGGAGTAGGGTTGGCGGCTTCGAAGAATTCCGCAGATACCTCGCAGCTTTGCTGCGAGGAGCTTCATTGGCTCCGCAAAGCGCCCGTCCGGCTGTCCACCTGTGCGGCTATCTTTTGTGACGGGACGTAAGATAATGAATGCATATCCGTCTCTTATTAAACAAATAGTATGAAATTAAGATACATCTCGGCAGTTGCCACGTTAGCCGTCCTATTGCCGTTTGCGGCGAGCGCTCTCACGGCCGACGAAATCCAACAACAGATACAGTCACTCCTCGCGCAAATCGCGCAGTTGCAGGAGCAACTTACACAGATTCAGAAACCCAATCCTGTCACAATTACTCCCGTTCCCCCGCCTTCTACTTGTCCTATATTCAACCGCACGCTCGCGCAAGGGGCGACCGGCGACGACGTGACACAGCTTCAGCAATACCTCGGCGTTTCGCCGACAGGCTACTTCGGAACCGCGACCGCACGAGCCGTCACCGCAGTACAAGCCGACGCAGGTCTCTCGCAGATCGGTATCGTCGGCCCCGCGACGCGCGCATGGATTTACAAGCGTTGCGGCGGGGGAGGGTGGAATCAGAATTTCTCCGCCTCGCCGACATCGGGCCAAGCACCGCTTGCCGTACACTTTTGGGCGACCGTCAGTGGCGGTGAATATAAGGTTGACTTCGGTGACGGTACAAGCGGAGGCCTCTCCGGCGGCTGGTGCCCGCCGAATCCTGCAATGGGCGCTCCTTGCTCGGCTCCCGGAGCGGATCACACCTACACTTCCGCCGGCACATACACGGCCCGACTTCTACAAAGGTCGACCTGCGCGATTGACACGACGTGCTGGGTTCCGGTTCTGGGAGCGTCTACCGTGACAATTACGGTGGTGACGGGAAGTTGGACCGACAACTGCCTAAGCGTTTATGGTTGTTCTTATCCAGTGCCGCCGTCGCAGTATCCGAATGCCACGGTAGTAGTGGGTCAGACGAGTAGCGGGTCCACGCCGGTAGCGGGCACCGGCGGCTCATGCGTCTACAACGGGCAGACATATCCGAATGATGCCGTCATGTCGTCTGCCGGTACTTCGTGCACAAACCCCATGGGGTGCGGAATAAGCAGTACCTACCTCGTGTGTCAGGACGGCCGCTCGGTCGTCACGCTCAGTCCTCCTACCACCAGCACGAGTGCCTGGCGATAACAGAGCAGCGCGACTACTCTCCATGTAGCTCCGCTCCGGCGCCCTCGACTCTCTTCGCGAGCGCCGGATAGTTTGAGAGTGTCGAATCACGCGCGACGAGCGCATGCGCCTCGTCGCGCGCCGCTTGAATGAGCTTCACATTCTTGAGCGCCTCCATGCCGAGGTCGCTCACGCCCCACTGTTTGCGGCCGTAGAGGTCGCCCGCGCCGCGATTTTCGAGGTCGGCTTCGGCGAGCTTGAATCCGTCGTCGGTGCCTTCGAGCGCTTTGAGGCGCTTCATCGAAATATCGCTCTTGGTTTCGGGCAGGAAAAAGCACAGCGGCGGGTGTGACGAGCGCATCACACGTCCGCGCAGCTGGTGAAGCTGGGAGAGGCCGAAGCGCTCCGCGCCCTCGATGAGGATGACGGTAGCGTTGGGCACATTGACGCCCACTTCTACGACCGATGTTGCGACGAGAATATCGATGTCTCCGGAATTAAATTCCTTCATCACCGTATCTTTCTCAGCGGGCTTCATCGCGCCGTGCAGTAATCCGATGCTGTATTCGGGGAAGACATCTTTCTGCAGTCTCTTCGCTTCTGCTTTCGCGCTCTTGGCGATGAGCGCATTGATTTTTTTCGGGTCGGGCTCTTCGATACGCGGACAAATCACATATGCCTGCCGGCCTTTCTTGAGCTCACTACGCACGGCGTCGTAGGCTTCCGCACGCTTTTCCGGCTTCACAATTTTCGTTGTTATTTTTGCGCGTCCGGGCGGCAGTTCGTCGAGGAGTGAGATGTCCAAGTCGCCGTACATGGTGAGTGCGAGCGTGCGGGGAATGGGCGTCGCCGTCATCGAGAGGAAATGCGGCGCGGCGTCACCCTTGTGGGCGAGCTCGCGCCGCTGACGCGTACCGAAGCGGTGTTGTTCATCCACTATCGCGTACGCGAGATGCTGAAATTCCACCGACTTTTGTATCAGCGCATGAGTGCCGACGAGCATCGCTATCTCGCCGTTTTTTATCCACTTGAGGAGCTGGGCGCGCGAGATGTCGGTCGCCGCGCCGCGCACGGATTTTGACGGGAATTTCTTACAGCCGCTACCCGTCATGAGTGCGATATTGACCGGCAAATCTTTGAAATATTCGATGAACGACTGGAAGTGCTGTTGGGCGAGAATTTCCGTCGGCGCCATATACGCGACTTGGAGCGTGCCGCTTTGACGAAGTTCGCCGGACGTCTGCGAAGCAGGCGTCTTAGGCGGACGCGAAGTGACGACTGCGAAGGCGCTCGCCGCCGCGACGAGTGTTTTGCCCGCGCCCACATCGCCCTCGAGAAGCCGCGCCATCGGGTGCGGCTTGCCGAAATCACTCACTATGTCGGCGATGGCGCGCTTCTGTGCGTGCGTCGCGGTATAGGGGAGCGCACTGAGGAATTTCTCCGCTTGCGTCCCCGCGCTTTGTACTTGGAACGACGGCTCGGCGTCGTTCTCGGCCCGTTCGATTGCCCGCGCGACTTGGAGCACGAAAATCTCCTCGAATGCAAACCGCTTGCGTGCCGCTTCCGCGTGCGGCTGTTTCTCCGGCGTGTGTATCCAGATGAGTGCGGTGGTAAGGTCGGGAAGATTGTATCGCTTGCGGACATCCTCGGGTATCGCATCTTCCATGTTTTTGAGCACGTCACTTCCGAGAATGCGTTCAAGGGCGTGGAAAAACCACAGGCTCGTGATGCCGCGGCTTTCCGGATACACGGGGAATATCCGCGGTCTCTCCGCCGGTTTCGTTTCGTCGGCGAACATTCCCTCCGGCATCATGCCAGCCGGCACTACCTCAACTTCCGGATTCGTAATGTACGGGCGTTCGGCACTTCCTCCCACCGTGCCCGTGAGTTTGACCGCGGTGTCTTGTGCTACATACGAAGCCATGTACGGCTGGTTGAACCACATCACCTTGACCTTGCCGCTCGAATCTTCGAACCATCCCTCGGTCGCGTTGCGCCGGCTCTTCCAGAGTTTCTTTGCTTTGAGGCTGGACAGCGAGCCGAAGAGCGTTACCTTTGCTCCGGGCACGAGACTCTTCGCTTGTGCGGAGCTACCAGCGGTCTCATAGCGGGCGGGGAAGTGCCGGAGAATGTCTTCGATTGTGCGGATACCAAGACGTTTCAACGCAGAAGTTTGTACAGGCGTTAGGCGAAAGTGCTTGGTGACAAGGTCGTTCGGCAACATGCGGCCAGTATACCGAGCTTATTGCGGCTAGCGAGGAGCGGGATGTGAGCTTGCTCACATTTCGTCCGAGCGAAGACGCAAAAAGTCACCTGCGGTTTACCGTAGGTGACTTATTCACACCCCCTCTTTTTTCAATATTGCATGCGCCTGCCGGGTGCGTACTATGTCTGTGTTCGGTGTTACAAAGTAGTTTTTACGGATATGGCATTTTACGAAGATGAAGAAAAAGAGAAAGAAGCGGGCACGGTGAGCGAAGATGCGCTCGGCGAGGTGTTGGGTGTGGATGAGGACGCCGATGATGAAGATACGCCAATTGTGCCTCCGGTAGAAGAAGACGAAAAGTGGGAGTAAGGGGGCGCTCGGCGGGACGAATATTTTCCCGTCGCTGTCTGGCACTGCTGTGCCAGCGCTCAATCTCGGCCCCGTCGGGCCTACGAAGACGGGAAAATATTCGTCCCGCCTCGCTTGTGGTGGTAAATAGAGTACAATAATTCCATGCATACCGTCCTTCGCTACTTAGGGACAGTCGCCGCGGTGGCGCTCACCGTCTCCATCGTGCCCGGTGTCATGATTACCGGTGGCTGGGAGACGACGCTTCTTGTAGCACTCGTATGGTCCGTCATTACGATGGTCATTCGTCCGGTTCTCTCGATACTGACGCTCCCCATTACCATCATTACGTTCGGTATCTTCAGTGTCATTCTCAATGCGTTCCTCTTTTGGGCGATGACGCTCATCGTGCCGGGGTTTGTCGTCGCCGGATTTTTCTCCGCGCTCTTGGGTGCACTCGTCCTCTCGATTTTGAGCTGGTTCATCCACCAAGTTCTCTAGAAACACATCCGGAGGCAGGTGTTACAATCCGTTGATGACGGATTTTTGTTATCTCAACGGCGAAATAGTGCCGCTCGCCGAAGCCAAGGTGAGCGTTAACGACATCGGCATGCTACGCGGCTTCGGTATCTACGAAGGTCTCGTGACCCACAACAGGAAGCCCTTCATGCTCAAGGACCATCTGGAGCGCTTTCACCGTTCCGCGGAGATGATGATGCTCAAAGTCCCCGCGACGGATGCGGAGATTGAAAAGGCAATCAACGAGCTCGTGAGCCGTAATGTGCCGGAGGGCAAGGAGGCGCTCATCCGCTTCATTCTTACCGGCGGGCCGACGGCCGGCGTCATTGAGTACGACTATGAGACGCCGACATTCTACATGCTCGCAACGGAGTTTGTGCCGCTCGAAGAGCGCTACCTCAGGGAAGGGTGCTCCATCGCGACGGTAGATTACCGCCGCGAGCTCGCGGAAATAAAATCCATCAACTACATCAAGGCGGTGCTTTTGCAGAAAGCGCGCAAGGAGCTCGGCGCGCTCGAGATGGTCTATGTCAAAGACGGCGTTGTGTACGAAGGCTTGGGCAGTAATATTTTCATCGTGAAAGACGGCACGCTCATTACGCCCAAAGAGGGAATAGTCTACGGCATCACCCGCAAAGCGGTGCTCGACCTCGCGCGCCAATCTTTCCCCATAGAGGAGCGGCAAGTGTCGGAAGCTGAAATGTATGCGGCGGACGAAGTTCTCATCACGGGCTCTTTCAAGGAAGTGGTGCCGGTGGTGCGTATCAATGACAGGCAAATAGGAAACGGGGCCGTCGGCCCCGTTTCCGCCCGTATCGTGGAACTCTTCCGCGAGTTCACGCGCACGTACTAATTTTGTTTCGGCTGTTCGCTCATACCTCCGGTGAAATCGGAGATTTTGGCTCCCGTCACCGCGAAGAGGTAGATTATCTCGAGAATACCGAGCGTGTTGATGACAAGGAAAGCGATGAACCACCACTTATCCCCGCGCTTGGCCGACCGCCAGAGCGCGAGCCCCTTCCACAGCAAACTCCAGATAACCAGTAAAATGATGAGAGAACCGAACGCCGGAGCAACGGCACTCATCATGCCGAAATCCCCGAAATTTGAATAATTCATCCCGTTAGAAATAGGACGCGGACTATCAAGTCCTGCACCCCACTTGGCTAAAGTAAATAAAGAAGACCTTTATGAACCCCGATTTCGCGTGCCCCGTTAGAGGCACGGCCTCTAACGGGGCACGTCCGCGCTTTCTAACGGGATTCATATCCCACCAGTATAGACCTTCTACATACTGCGGCAATACGCCTAGCCGATGAGCCATCCACCGAAGACGAGCACACCAACGGACACCGCTTTCCATTCCATGCGCGAGCGCCCTATTTCGTGAGTATACGCTTGAGGTATTGCGCACCGCGCATGACTGACAAAACGCGTTATGATTAAAACCTGTTCGTTTGTTCAGAGTTAAACAGAAACCAAGATGCCAATACTTCTCACTTGGACTATCGCCTACGTAATACCTGCGCTGACAGCCGATGCCTTGGTGAAATTACTTCCGAAGCAGCGAGGCACGTTTCATATCCGCAATGCCGCAATCATGCACGGCGCTCTTGTGCTGTCGGGACTAGGTAGTCAGTACGCGATATATTATTCGGGGCACGCGTTCCCCTGGGGGTCGAGTCTTACTTCTATCGGGCTGTATGTTGCGGCAATAGGTTGTGCGTATACGGTTATCGGTAAACTCGGCGTGTGGTACGGGCTTTCTTCGCTCGTGCAGGAGTTCGCGTTGCTATCCATCGCGTTTCTGCTTCTTTCGGCGTACTCATTTTTCACAACCCTCTTGCTCATTGTGTCCATTTTCACTTTCTCTCATCTACTACACGCCAAGCACTGGCTCATACGCGTAACAGTAATTTCGCTCTGGGGCGTGACGTCAATAACCTTATTTCTGCTATCTCACAATATATGGGTCATCGCCAGTCTGCATGCGGTGTTGGGCGCTTTGTTCATCAAAAAGGAAATCCTCTACCCCTCAATTCACTTTCGAAAAAAGAAGACATGAAAATTCTCACGGCAAATATCGCATACGGATTCAAGGGGATGGACCGATTCGCTTCGAGTGTTTGGCATCAATTGCATATTCACGGCTGGGGGATTTTGACCTACGAACTCTTACCCGAGTTGCGCGGTATGAGTCCGATGGTTTTGGAGGCAAAGCGGGTTGCCTACGTCAAGAAAAATCAGCATTTGGAGCCGGTGTTCGACTTGATACGACACACTGCGCCCGACATTTTAGTTCTTAACGAAACATTGTACGAATTGTATCGAGACGAGATAGAACGAGAACTCCGGACGATGAAGTTTCAAACGATTGCGTGGGGCGTGAGCACTCACTACCCAGGCACAAGTATCTCAACCTTGCTCGCGACCAAGGAGTTGGGTGAAGTAATACCCTGTACGATGCCACAACGGCCAAGTATGGGTGGTGGTGCGGGAATGGCGGGTATTCGGTTGGATGCCAGGTCACTGAGCGTCTTTGGTATGCATCTAACCTATCGCAACCCTCCTATGTTCAAGAAGCAACTCGCGTACATCGCGGACATGGCTAAAAAAGAACAATTACGCGGCAACATGAATATGCTCGCCGGCGACTGGAACGAAAAAGAAGCCGTGGTCTGTGGGAACCCAGATTTCGCACGTCTCGGTCTCGTTTCTGCAGACCCAAATGAAAAGTTGACTTGCCCGATGTTTCTTCCCAGTTTTTTACAAAAGTCACTTGACCATATTTTTATTCCCGCTCATTGGAAAATTGCTTGTGCTGAAGCTATCGCTTTCGGTTCCGATCATTTGGCTCTGCTGGCCGAGGTGAGTAACTCAACCGGAGTGTGTTCAGACGCCCAGTCAGAAAAACCGATATAGACCATCTTCCGAAATAACCCTCTCCAGAGGGGTGTATTATGGGGGAACGCTGGTCTTTATGAGTAACTACGGTGCCACAATAAAAGACAGAATATGAAGAAAACAGCAACAGTGATTATCAGCTCGGTACTTGGAATGTCACTCCTTGCGGTCGCTCCCGTGTTTGCGGAGCAAGGACCGCGGCAAGACGGCAATCAGGGTCCGCGCGGCGGCACGATGCGGATTTGGGGTCATCGCGGAGACGACCGGATCCGGGCGGAGATTCGTGCGGATATACGGGAAAACAGGAACACCGACGACAATAACAATGAGAACGGAAGTGAAGACAGGGGAAATTCCACTGTCCGCGGCATGGTGGACCGCCCGCTCCAAGTGCTCAGGGGCATGGGGCTTGTGCGCGGTCGCGGCGAAATGATAGGGCGTTCGCTCGGCGGCAAGGTGACCGCCGTGAGCGCGCCGAATTTCACGCTTGAGTTGCCCCGCATTGGCGACAAGGCGACAACGAGCGTCACCGTCACGACGAACGCATCCACGACATTTTTGCTCGGCAAAAACAGCGCATCAATGAGCGATGTCGCGGTAGGAGAGTTTGCGCTTGTCGCAGGCCCGTTTGCGAGCTCAACGAACACCATCACAGCACTGCGTGTAAACATTTCGACTTCGACACCGGCTCGCGGTCAGGAAGTGCGCATGGAAGTGCGCGAGGCGGTCACTGAGCGTCTCGACGACAGATTCGGGACTTCGACGCCGCGTGGACTTGTGAGAAATATCGTGAACTCGGTATTCCAAGGCTTCGCGCGTTTCTTCGGGCGATAATCTCGAATTACAGAATTACAAACAACAGCCCGCTTGTAGCGGGCTGTTGTTGCGTGATTCTGCGAGAGCGGCATGTTATGGTGGTATCTCACGGAGAGGTGCCAGAGCGGTCGAATGGAGCACACTGCTAATGTGTTGAACGGGAAACCGTTCCGAGGGTTCGAATCCCTCCCTCTCCGCAGATAAATTAATCTATGTCAAAAATACTGACGAAGAAAGAAGCAGTTGTATATCTAGGTCTTGATGAAAAGACTTTTGATAATTATTTTAAAAATGCGGCAGAATTTCCATGTCTTGAAAGGAAAGGTGGCAGAGGACGTTTTTACTTTGACGAAGATGCATTACGAAAATGGAAAGATAGTCTGGCGTGGAGAACTGTTGATTTGAATAAAGACGATTATGCTCTATGTTTAGATTTTGCACTCGCACAACACTTTCGTAATTATGTGCAGTCAGACTTTGGTACTGGGCGACAAAGAGAGTTTGGACAAAAAATAACAAATTGGGTCAAAGGACAACTCGGAGAAGTTGCCGTGAGGAAATTCTTTAAAAGAGAGTTTAATGTGGACGTCGAACTCGATTTTGATATTCGCGGTAAGATTGTTTTGCAAGACGTTACAGCCGTTAAGGAGAACGGAAAGATGAGAACGCCAAAAATTGGCATAGGTATAAAGTCATCTAAGCCAAAAAGTGCTTTCTTGGTACTCGGAGAAAATGAAATACGCATAAAAGAACGTAGATCAGATATTTATATTTATTGTCGCCCAAATATCCCCGATGACCATCTTTTGAGGCTCACAAAAGAGGAGGTGAACGAAGCGGTAAAAGACAAGCCTCATTATTCCAAATATAAAGACTTAATGCCGGACTTTATAAATATACCCTGTGAGGTTGTGGGTTGGTGTCATTACACCGACTTGAGAGAGGCAAAATCAATTCCCGGGCAAGAATTTGACGGTACACGATTCGTCAAAGAGTCAGGTCTGTTGAGAAAATCAAAGAAAGATTGGGAAGAACTTATAAAACAACTGTAGCCCCTGCTTCTAGCTCGGTAAATAAACTCGCTGTCTCTTGCGCGTTAGCTTCTCCGTTGGTCATTTTTGATTCAACAAATTCATAAGGAATTCCTGCAAAAGTTTTTAGTACGGCGGAAATTACAGCCTGTGCTCCAATTGGAGGCACGGCCATACCGATTTGTTTTCTCGCGCTTTCCTTCGAGCCTTCAAATACAAAACTATCAGGGAAAGATTGCAATCGTGCTCGTTCTCGGTTTGTAAGGGCGCGATGTTCTGACCAGTGATAAACATGCGTTCCACCCCCTCCGCTTCCGGTGATTGTGTAGGCGGGTTTTTTGGGATCTAATCGTTTATAGATTTGACTCATTCGAGCACCTTTTACGTTTAGTCTCAGGCGTTGAGGTATTCCCTCATACCAAGCATTTTCTCCTGCGGGGATATGCTTTAACCGCTCAACAACCCCTGCGGATTGCTTGGTAAGTTCGTGATTTTGCGCGTCGTCTGATATTCGGGGGTTTTCTATTGCTTCACGCGCACTCACATAATTATTCTTTGTAGTTGGGGCAGGAACTTTGAATCTCAAGCCTAGGTCTTTTCTTATACCAATAATGACAATTCGGTGTCTTTGTTGCGGTACTCCATATTCTTCAAACTTATACAAGTGTGGTGTGAGAACATAACCTTTTCCCGCTGAACCAAGATCTTTTAAGATTTGCTTGAAAGCATTTCCGCCATTAGCACTCTGTAAGCCGCTAACATTTTCAGCAATGAACCATTTTGGATTATGTGTATTTATTGCTCGGACTCCATGAGAGTACAGAGGTCCAAATTTTCCATCGAATCCCTTCTGTTCCCCGACTACACTAAAATCGTTACAAGGAAACCCAAAAGCAAGAACATCGAACTTCGGCACCTTTTTAAAATCTATATCTTGAACCGGAGAGCATACGACATTTTTCTCATTTCCATTATGAATATTGCGAGCGTATGTTTTGCAAGTATCGGCATCATAATCGTTTGCCCAAACGGACTCGATACCGTAGATAGTATCTTTATTTTCAGCAAAAGATCGTATTGCACCAAGAGCGAGGCCACCTGGGCCGGAAAATAATTCTGCGAGTTTGAATTTGATAACCTTTTTATTCATAACTTTCTTTTCACTACACCTATAATCTTACCATTGACCATAAAATTATCCGCGTTCGAAATATGAATTGACTTATGTTTTGGGTTCTTTGATTCGGAAACAAGTACAACGTCTCCTGTTCCTTGCTCCCTTTCAATTTTTTTTAGATTCGCGCAACCATTGATAATGGCTAGAACGTAGTCCCCATTGTTCGGGTTTCTATATTCCGAATCAATGATGGCCAAATCCCCCGACTCCAGACTGTTTCCTCCGACGTTCGCTTTGTTCATTGAATCACCCTCGACCCTCACAGCAAAAATACCCGATTGTTTACTAACGATGGCGCGAGATACCTTCTGATAAGACTCTATGTTTTCTTCTGCAAAAATTGTAGCCGGGCCGGCATTAGCGGAACCAAGAACAGGGACAAGCGCAAAGCCGCTTCTATTGGCTCGCGTCAAAAGTCGCTTCACGCTATCGCTTCTATCAACACTGAGTGAGCGCGTCTTGTGCTTCGTTCTGTCTAGGTATCCTTTGGATTGGAGGGCTTCTAAGTGCTGATGGATAGTTGCCACGGAACCAAGTCGAAAATGTCGACGAATCTCATCAATCGTGGGGGAAAGTCCGTTTTTCTTTGAAAACTCGGTAATGAAATCGAGTATTTGCTTCTGTCTTTTTGTCATCATAATGTAAGTATACCTAAATACCGAAAAAGTACCGAAAGTTATCCACAGGATATCACCAAAGCACTTTCGGTATATTTTCGGTACTACTGCTATAATGAATTTCCTCTGAAGGTCGGCGGAGGTATTATCAACCAAGTTAGTAAATTCTCATGGCAAGGAATCGCAATACAACTCGTGATGGGTATTCTTTCGACGCGGCGACCATAGAGACTGTGTGGAAGAAAGGAACCCCGGAGTCATACGAGAGCTTCCGAACGGACGTGTGCGGCGCAAGCATGCAACGCTCGAAGTATGGAGAGACAGTGCAGTGGGGTTGGGAGATTGACCATATCAAGCCGGTCGCCTTGGGCGGCTCGGACGATTTGAGCAATCTGCAACCGCTTCAGTGGGAAAACAACCGCGCAAAAAGCGACGAGTACCCACAGCGAACATGCGCAGTTAGAAGCTAATATCTCAAAATGGCACACAGAAAAACAACCAGCCCGCGTGTCGCGCGTAAGGCCAGCAGTCTTTTGCGTAGCAAGCGTTCTTCCTCGCGCGTAAAATCAGTCGCGGCAAGCGCGCTTTCACAGAAGCATGGGCGTGGCCGTCGCCGTAAGTAATCGGTGCTTGGAAAACGTGTCGATGCAAATAGAGCCTGCGTACTTGATACGACACTCGGAACTTCTGACACGATAGAACGGCACGCACAAAGGCGATTGGAAGGCACACCATCCAACAAAAACGCCCGGACAGGGCGTTTTTGTTTTGCCGGAGTGAGACTACTTAGTCATCATCGCCGAGACCAAGGCGGAGACCGCCGAAGAGATTCAGGTCCTTGCCCTTACCCTCGTTTCCGTCCTTGAAGCTGGCATTTGCGTTCCCACGTACTTCTGCCTTCGCGTTGACCTCGTGGTCTTTATCCTTGTCCTTGCCACGGTTGTTGTCGCCGCGGTTGTTGTCCTTGTCGTCGTCCTCGTCATGCTCGCGCACAACTACATTCGTCGCAGTGACGACAGAGCCGTCAGCGTTCGGCGTACCCGAGACCTTGACCTCATCGCCCGCTTGCACGGATGCGAGTGTCGTGGTCGCTGAGCCGTTGAACGTGATAGTGGTAGAGGCGTTCGTCTGCACGGTGATGGAACGGTCGCCCTTCTTGATGACGAACGAGCCGCCCGCGCTGTTCACGCTCGAGACTTTCCCGCCAATCACATGCTTGAAGGGGAACAGCGATTTCGTGATGTCGCGGACCTTGCTTGCCGCGACAGTGAACGGGGAGCTAGTGCCCGTAAGCGTGCCCCTGAAGCTCACCTTGTCGCCGACCGCGATGCCGGTCGTCGAAGCGTTCGCCGTACCGTTGCCTGAGACCTTGGTCGTCGCCGAGATGTTCACAATCCAGCTGAGGATTGTATTGCCGAGGGTGGTAACGGCGTTGACGACACCGTTACTTACCGCGGTCACATCCGCGCCGATGACGCGCACGATACCGTTGGGGTTGATAATGACGCCCGTGGTGCTCGACGTATTGAGCGTCGCGGCGCTGGCCGCAAACGGCATAAGCACGAAAGCAGCCGTAAGAGCGGCAGAACCGATAGTCGAATTCATTTTGTTCATAGTATTTTCTTTATCTGCTAATTAATTGCGAGCCTGTGCCCGCATAGGTACAGACGGATCAAACGCCGGAACCTTACATCACTTTCAATGCAGTGCGCCACTTCCGTTCATCCGAAGAGCAGGATAGTATATGCAGGCCGTCGGTTGTGCATGTACGTAAGAAAGCGGTCCTGCGTACGTCTCAACTAACAGGCGGAACTATGAAATCTTCCCAAGAAATAGCGTTTCTCGAGGCGTTTGAAGCGCACGC
>ERZ1292623.1399-Hain-H51-01um-R1-1399-length-23345-cov-7_pt1 | contig 21476 bp, 28 predicted proteins | sample MGYA00564398_ERZ1292623 | MGnify/ENA primary metagenome ERZ1292623 (study PRJEB36523, sample SAMEA6512633) | groundwater metagenome | collected 2019-01-07 | study: AquaDiva: Metagenomics assemblies of 32 groundwater samples | reverse complement strand
GTAACGCGCAAAGCACCGGCTATGGGCTCGTCGGCCCGCGTACTCGCGCGCTCATCGCCGAGCTCTGCAAAGCAGGGAAAGCGGGAGCATCGGGTACCACCGCGCAGTCTTCCAGTGCGTCATCCACGCTTCAGTGTCCCATGATCGCCTCGCTCGCGGCGCCGACGAGCGCGTGTAGCGGCAGATGGGAAAAATTGATGAGTCTCGGCTGCCACGTCGGCTGGCGGTGCAATCTTTCAGGCTCTGGTGCGAACAAGCCGCCGGTCATCACGAGCGTCGAGGGGCCAACAACGCTCGGAGTCGGCGCATTCGGCACCTGGCGGATCAACGCGAACGATCCGGAACAAGGGACGCTTTCCTACAGCGTCACGTGGGGCGACGAAGGGGCCGCGGATATTTTGAGCGCGCTGGCGGGTCTTGGCGGTACCTATACGTCCTCGCCAACAATAAGTCACTCGTACTCGAAGAGTGGCACCTTCACCCTGAACATTTCGGTGCGCGATAGTGCGGGGCAAGAAGCATCCGCGACATATACGATCAGCGTCTCAACAGGAGGGACGGGCACGAATACGCCGCTCTCCTTCCTTCCGCCGCTTGCAACGACGACGGTTTCGGCGAGTTGCGTGACGCCGTGGGGCTCGCAGATCGTGCATCACCTGGGTACGACCGTCTGGCAGCCGTTCTTTACTGAAGGATTCTATTTCAATGCGACCTCAACACCCATCATGCGCTGTGAGAATGGCAACTGGCGCAAGTGCGATTCCACGGGTGCGAACTGTCAGGCCTATGCGGTTGCGACGTCTACAACTCAAGGATCGCTTCCCAGTTATACGGGGACTATTGGCCAGCCGTGCCCGCACTATGGTGCTACGATGGTCGTGAGCGTTCCCATCGGGACACAGCTCTGCCAGTGGCTCTCGTGCACGGTGGCGCAGGAAGTGCAGACGGTGACCTTGAAATGCGAGCATTCCGGCTGGGTTGATACGAGTCCTTTCAAGGGGCAGCAGATACAGTAGCGTTTTATAACGATTATCATTTATTCACATACTATATGAGAACCAAACTTGCCGCAGGATTGTTCGTCCTCATGCTCGCGGTCATGCCTCTTGCGACATCGGCGCTTACTGTAGATGAAGTGCAAGCAAAGATTCAAGCCTTGCTTGCACAAGTCGCCGAACTCACGGCGCAGATCCGGAAGCTGCAGGGGCAGGTGGGGACCGAACAAATCGTGAGTACGGTCACGGACGCCATCGCAAGCTCGGGATGGAGACACCGCGTCTGCGCACTCTTAGAGCGCAATCTCTCGGTGGGGATGACGGGAGACGACGTGCGTTCTCTCCAGGAGTTTTTGCAGGAGGAAGGATATTTAAGTGCACAAGCGACAGGCTATTTCGGACAACTTACCCAAGATGCCCTCATGCGCTGGCAAGCGTCAGAAGGTGTCGTGAGTAGCGGGAGCGTGCAGACGACCGGTTGGGGTCTCCTTGGTCCAAGGACGCGCGAGCGCATCAAGCTGTGGTGCGGCCTGCCCGGCGGTAGAGACGGATGGGTGAACACGGAGCGCTTCAGCGCGACGCCCATGCAGGGCGCGGCACCGCTTACCGTGACCTTCAGCACGTGGCTTGGCGGGTTCCGCGGGGATCGGAACACCACGACATTCTCAATCGACTTTGGTGACGGCTCGAGCGAACGCGCTGCCGATTGCTACGCGCCGGCGGATGCATGCATCTCTCCCGGGCAGAATACGCATACCTATACTTCGAACGGCATCTACACCGCAACACTGAATAAGACCACTGATCCGTGCAGGGGTAATCCGATGTGCATGGCACCGGTCAGTTTGGAAGTCGTCGGGAAGGTGAAGATCTATGTCGGTACGATCCCGGCCTGCACCAAAGAATACAAACCCGTGTGCGGCTCGAAGCCCATTGTGTGCATCACAACGCCGTGTAATCCGGTCCCGACGACCTACAGCAACCGCTGCATGATGGAGGCCGATGGCGCGACGTTCCTCTACGAAGGTCAGTGTCGCACCACAACCACCGATCCTGGCAGTGATCCGCAATGTCGCCAATGGTTCGACGGCTGCAATACCTGCTCTCGCTCGGCGCCGGGAGGTATTGCAGCCTGCACGCTCCGCTTTTGCCCCGTGAATACAGCTGCTTACTGTGTTGCGTACTTCGGCGATTCTTCGACGAACAAGCCTCCCACTATCTCGGGCTTCTCCGGCCCCACGACCCTGAAGGTAAATGAAACTGGCACATGGACAGTAAAAGCATCCGATCCCGAGGGACAAGTGTTGAGCTACTCCGTTTCGTGGGGCGACGAGGCGCAGACGGCGCAGGGACTCATGACAGCGCTCCCCGTCTTTACCCAGACGGCCACATTCACGCATGCGTACAGCTCTCCGGGAACGTACATGGTGACGGTCATTGCGCGCGATGTCGCGGGAAAGGAGGCGAGAGTGTCGATCACGGTGCAGGTGTCACGCGACACGACTGCCTGTACGCTCCAGTACGATCCTGTCTGCGGTCGTCCGCCCGGATGCAAGAGCTGTGCGGAAATGGGCTACACGGACGTCTGCCCCGCCATCTGCGCTCTTAAAACTCCGCAGACATATTCGAACCGTTGTTTCCTCGACGCAGCCGGGGCGAGCGTCATCCACGACGGGGCGTGCTATTCGAACGAACAATAAGTTGCGCGCCGACATATGCACAGCGCGCCGGCCTTAGGCCGGCGCGCTTGCTACACTCCCCACACCAATTCTCTACGTGTGGCCTTTTGTTGTTTAACCCCGGATTTATCCACGGGGAAGTATGGTAATGCTCTGTTGGCAGCATTGGTGTGGGGTATACTTTCCCCATGCGGAAAAGAGTCGTCCTTGTTCTTGCACCACTCCTTATCGTAGGCTTGTTCTCGTTCGTACACGCGCAAACGGCAAGTGAATTACAGGCGCAATTGAACGCACTTCTTCAACAGCTCGCGATCTTGCAAGGACAGCTCCAGACGCAGACCGGCTCCCCTAGTGCTATTCCGACCGCGACCGGTTCAGCCTACGGACCCTGTCCGACAATTACACGTACGTTGCGGCGGGGGATGTCGGGTTCTGATGTGACAGGATTACAGGCGTTCCTTGCGGGCGATTCGCGCATCTATCCGGAAGGGACGATCAGCGGCTACTTCGGTCACTTGACGGAAGCGGCGGTGCAGCGGTTCCAGGTGCGGCACGCTATTGTTTTATCAGGAACGCCGGAGACAACCGGCTACGGCGTGGTGGGCCCGAAGACGCGCGGTGTCATTTCAGGTGTGTGTAAACCCGGCAGCAGTGCGCAGACACCGACTCCTATCCCGCAGACGCCACTTCCCACCGCGAGCGGGAATTGTGTTTTCATTGGCGGCCAAGTTGCTTCCGGTGTCGCACAAACGTTCTATTCCGTCCAAAGCGCGCCCACTGGCTCCACCTGCGCCGCCTACGCGCAAACGCGCCAGTGCATCAACGGCACTCTTTCAGGAAATCCGACGTACCAGTATGGCATTTGCACGAATCCGGCAAGCGCTTGCACGCTCGACGGCGTCTCGATCGCCCAAGGAAGTACCTACACGTTCTTCTCGCGCAAGGATGTTGCCGTGAGTGAGTCCTGCGTGTCCTACGCACAGTCACGCACGTGCGAGAACGGCACGCTCTCCGGTTCGACGAACTACCAATATGCGAGCTGCGGTCCAGCGGCGGGTTCGACGAGCTGCACCATCGATGGCATCACACTGCAAACCGGCCAGTCGCGCACGTTCTACAAGGAGAAGAACGTTCTCTTCGGCCAGACCTGCGCACCATTCGGCAAGACGCGCGCCTGCACGAACGGCATACTCGGGGGCGACGTATCGTATCAATACGCGACCTGCACGGTCGCGGCAGCAGGCTCGTGCACGGTGGGGACGACGACAGTCGCGCATGCGCAGACGCGTGATTTCTATTCGCGCACCTCGGTTTCCTATCAGGAATCCTGCGCGACCCACAAGCAGTCGCGCACCTGCACCGACGGCGTCATATCAGGCAGCTCCTCCTACCAATTCCCCTCGTGTACGCAGATACCGGCGCGCACCTGTACCGTTGACGGCATCGAGGTGGCGCATGGCGCGAGCCATACGTTCTATACGGCGAACGTTCCGTCGCAGACGCCATGCCAAACCTTTGAATGCTGGAGGGATGATACAACTCAGCAAGGAACCTGCGCAGACATCAGCCAGAGCCGCACGTGCACTGACGGCACGCTCTCCGGTTCTACGCAGTACCAGTACGGGCAGTGTGCGCCCGTGGGGCAAAGGTGGTGCAAGTTGGACGGCGTCTATGTCCAGCACAATACGAGCCGTACGTTCTACACGTCTTCGACCGCGCCATTCGGGCAGTCATGCACGCAGCTTGGCCAGAGCCGCACGTGTCTCGATGGGACGATGCAGGGAAGCACGGCATACTCGCACGCGACGTGTACGACGGCCGCGCCCGCCTCTTGCACGCTCAATGGCGAAACGGTGGCACACAACCAATCCTATGGATTCTACTCGCGGGAGAGTGCTCCTGCGGGAGACATCTGCGACGCGTACAAGCAATTCCGCACGTGCTTCGACGGAACGCTCTCCGGAAGCGCATCGTTCAAATACCGCACCTGCTCGAACTCGACCGCATCGCTTCTGCGGCAGGCGAATCTTGCCGCTGCCTTGGCCGCGCTCAAATCCATTTTGCAATCACTGCTTAATGCGTGGGATTCGCTGTTCTAATGCGATACGTTGCGGATCTTTTCCGCGATCGTTGCAGCCTCGCCCTCGGCATAGCTTTTATGCGGCCAGAGCGTAAAGCCGTCTCCCTTGAAGCGGGGGATAAGATGGATGTGCGGATGCTCGACAACTTGCCCGGCATGTTCGCGATTATTCATCATGAGATTCACGCCGTCGGCATTCAGAGCTTTGTCGAGCATCGCGGCGACGACGCGTGCTGTTTCGCAGGTCACTGACCAATCGTCGGGTGCGATATCGAAGATGTTGGTCGAGTGTTGTTTAGGAACGACGAGCGCATGCCCCGGTGTGACGGGATACATGTCAAGGAATGCGAGCGTCTTTTCATCTTCATATACTTTGTACGACGGCAATTTGCCACGGACGATCTTGCAGAAGATGCAGTCTTTCATGGGGGCAGTATAGCAAACCAGCTCGAGCCCGCCTGGCTTATTTCGCGCCAAAATAGCCAGTCAGCGGCTCAACCCCGGCGAATTTTGAGGTCTTTGCGAACTTGCGCCCAATAAAATTACATGGTACAGTGCGGGTTCCTTCATCGGCATTGGGCCGGGAAGAGTTCTTTGGAGGTTGTTATGACGCTCAATATCCGCGTTGCCGACGACCAGTTCGGTGCATTCCATCGCAAAGTTGCCGCGATCGCCGACAGGCTCGACAAATCCCTCACCTTCGAGAAAGTCATGGACGCGCTTCAGCGCATCCACGACGGAGAGTTCGAGAAAACAACACCTCTTCAATCGCAGGCGGAGTCGAAACTCCTCGAACTCCTGACGACCGTCAGCCTTCCGGGCGCGAAGCGATTCGTCGCCTCGGAGAACTTCAAGGTTGACACCAGCCGCAAGGCCAAGGTGAAGATCGCCTGGATGGGCGACAACTTCAAGAAGCTCCTCACGAAAGTCGAGGAGGATGTTCCGGCGAGCGATCTGAAGATCCACAAGCTGACAAAGCCGTCGGTCGACAAGCCGATTCGGGACGAGCTCGGCGCGAAGCACAAAACGTACCTCGCCGATCTGTGGGCGATGCTGAAGAAGCAGCCGAACGGCGAAGAAGGCGACCTTCTCGTCGACGGCCGCGCTAACATCTTCTACATTTTTGATGAGGATGCCACGTCATGGGCGGTTGACGCCCGCTGGTACGCCGACGACGGCGGCTGGCGCTTGGACGCCAACTCCGTCTCGCGCCCGGGCAGGTGGTACGGCGGCTACCAGGTCGTCTCCCGCTGATTCTGAAGCTCTTAGAACTTTGGGCTTCTGACACTTTGACCCTCTGAAACTTCGCGCGAGCGGAGCTTCGGAGGGTCTTTTATTTTGATACAATCATGCGCGAGGATACTCTGGTGCGGCGGCCACGGCTTTCGCACAGTACCTCGAGCAGTTGCATTTCCAGAATCACTTCGGATACGTCTCAAGCGAGCGCGGATGCAGATGTTCAAAAAAGATATAGAATCGGTGCGCGGTGCCGGAGGACTTTGATGTCCCAGATTCGATACAGCCTTAAGAGCATTCGAGGGGCGGTGGCACAGAGGGCACCGTGCACAAAGCGACATGGGCGGTTAACGCCAACTGGAACGCCGACAACGGCGGCTGGAACTTGAACGCCAACTCCGTCTCGAACCCGAACAGGTGGAACGACGGCAACCAGGTCGTCTCCCGCTACTCTTTTCTTTCCCCGCCTTTGGGCGGGGTTTTTGCCACCAATCCTTTTCTCCATCCGCCGACCATCCGCCCCGCTTCTTCAATCGCACTTCCAAGCGAAGCGTACTGTGTGTTTGCGATACATTTGATTTCCCACGCGATCTGGAGGAAGAAACGGAGCAAATCAAGAGCGCGAACCGCCTTTCCAAGAAACGCGATTTTCGCTTCGTGGGACGCATATGTCGCTTCCCGCAGCGTTTCCATTACGGTGAGAAACAAAGAATCAATCTTTTCTCCGATACCGAACCGTTCCGTGCGATCCATATTGCGACGAATCGGAATCCAGAGCTTGTATGCGTTTTTCGTTTTTTCGATCACAGGCAACAACCTCGGTTGCAAAAAAGTCAGGGGGGGGGGCAGGATTCGAGGGGTGGGGGTTCGATTCACTCATACCTACGAGGATATCATCTCGCTCGAGAACTTACTCGAGGCGTGGAAGGAGTTCGTGCGCGGCAAGCGGAAGAAGAAAGATGTGCAGGAGTTTCAGTATCGTTTGATGGATAATGTGCTCGCGCTCCATCGTGATTTGGCGAATCAAACGTATGTGCACGGCCCCTACCATGCTTTCAATATCTCCGACCCAAGGCCGAGGAACATCCACAAGGCAACCGTGCGCGACCGCCTTCTGCACCACGCGCTCTATCGGAAGCTCTACCCCTTCTTCGACCGCACCTTCATCGCGGATTCGTACTCTTGCCGCAAGGGAAAGGGGACACACCGGGCGATGAATAGATTTCGCGCCTTTGCATACCAAGTTTCCCGCAATCACACACGTACTTGTTGGGTCTTGAAGTGCGATGTGCGAAAGTTCTTCGCTTCCATCGATCAAGGAACGCTTATGCACGTTCTTGCATTGTGCATTCGTGATGAACGCATCCTGGGGCTTATCGGCCGCGTGGTGGACAGTTTTGATTCTGGAATTGCAGGCAAAGGCCTCCCCCTCGGGAATCTCACTTCCCAACTCCTCGTAAACATCTACATGAACGAGTTCGACCAGTTCGTGAAGCACAGACTCAAAGCGAAATACTACGTTCGCTACGCCGATGATTTCGTGATTCTTTCGCATGAGAGGAAGTGGCTCGCAGAAATCCTGCCACGCGTGGCAGGATTTCTGCGAGCACAGCTAAAGCTCGAACTGCATCCCCGCAAAATCTCGATCAGCACCATCGCTTCCGGCGTCGATTTCCTCGGCTGGGTGCACTTCCCCGACCATCGGGTCCTGCGGAGGGCGACGAAGCGGCGGATGCTGCACAACTGCGCCGCGAACAGGGAGAACGAAAATGTCCTCACTTCGTATCTGGGATTGCTCTCGCACGGGAATGCACAGAAGCTCGGAGGTCAAATGTGCGGAATGGTAGAATCTTTGGATGATTTCGGATTTGGTGCAGACGCTTCTTCACAAGCGGGGAATACAAGACGCAGAGGAAGTGGAAAAATTTTTGAATCCTGATTTCGTGCGCGATACATACGATCCTCTTCTTTTAGAAGGAATGGAACGTGCTGTCGCGCGGATTTTTGCGGCGATGGCCGCGAACGAGCGGATCGCGATCTATGGTGATTTTGATTGCGACGGGATCCCCGGGGCGGCAGTTCTTTATGACACATTTCGAAAGATCGGGTATGAGAACATCGAGGTCTATGTTCCGCATCGAGATAGGGAAGGATACGGATTCCATACAGGAGCCATCGATGCGCTTGCCGAGAGGAATGTTGCACTCATTATTACGGTCGACGTAGGAACGACGGCGGTTGAGGCCGTTGCGCATGCGAAAACGCGCGGCGTCGACGTGATCATCACCGACCACCATGAAATCCAAGACGTGCTCCCCGATGCAGTTGCGGTTATTAATCCGAAACTGGGCGACTATCCATTTCGCGACCTCTGTGGTGCAGGAGTTGCGTGGAAGCTCGCGTGCGCACTTCTTAGAGAGGGCCGCAAAAGAGGCCCCGCCACATTTCTGGCCATTCCAGATGGCTGGGAGAAGTGGCTTCTCGACCTTGTCGCCATCGCGACGATTGCCGATCTTGTGCCGCTTCAGGGCGAGAACCGCGCACTGGTGCATTTTGGGCTCACCGTTCTGCGCAAATCGCCGCGGCGCGGCATCCGCGCGCTCTGCAATAGTACCCGCCTGCGGCAGCGCGAGCTTACCGAGGATGATGTCGCGTTCTCGTTCGCGCCGCGAATCAATGCCGCCTCGCGCATGGGCGAGCCCGAGCTCGCGTTCAAGCTCCTCACGACGAGCGATGCAGACGAAGCAGAAAAACTCGCCGCACAGCTTGAGTCCCTGAACCGGAAACGCCGTAGCGTCGTCGCATCAATCGTGCGCGAAGCGAAACAACGCATCAAAGCCCGCTACAAAGACGCTGATCATGTCGTCGTTCTCGGCGACACCGACTGGAAACCCGCCCTGATGGGCCTCGCGGCGAATTCCATCATGGAAGAGCGGGGCGGAGTTGTCTGCATGTGGGGGAGGGACGCGAATGGAAATCTCAAAGGCTCGTGCCGCTCCGACGGCAGTGTCTCGGTCGTCGAGCTCTTCGCGCGCGCGAAGGAGTCATTTGAAGAATTCGGCGGGCACCATGCCTCCGGCGGCTTTTCCATTTCCCATGAGACGGTGCACATGCTGCCGGAGATGCTCTCGCGCGCAGCAGCAGAACTTTCAGAGGGGATGAGGCAGAAAGAGAACGTGGAGCCCGACGCCGAACTCACGCTCTCCCAAATTTCCATTTCCTTCTTCCGCGATCTCTCGCGTTTGGCGCCATTCGGCGTGGGGAACCCGAAGCCGGTATTCCGCGTCCGAGAGACGGTCATCACCTTCGCGCGGCAGTTCGGGAAAGAGATGAATCATACCGAAGTGACCTTGGTGTGCTCCGAGAGCGGCGCGACCCACCGGGGCTTCCAATTCTTCAAGACGCCCTTGGATTTTTCTCTGCCGCCCTCACCGGGAGCGCGCGCAGACGTGCTTGCAACCCTGGAGCGGGACACGTTCCGGGGGCCCGAAATGCTCGCTCTGCGGCTTGTGGACATTTTGCACGCCAGATAAGAGACTGTGTTAGAGTAGGGACATGCAACCTCTTTCCGTGCGCGAGTGCCTCTCGTTCGGGTGGCATACGTTCATTAAGCGGCCATGGTTCTTTATCGGCGTCGTGATCTTGGTCGTTGTCGTCTCTAGCGTTCTAACCTCGATCGCGGATGCGTACCAGACGGGTGCGCTCTCACTCCTCCTCGTGCTCGTAGTCTTAGCTGTGAACATTCTCATCGAAATGGGACTGGTCTCATTCGCGCTCAAGGCGCATGAAGATGTCGAGAAAGCGACTCTTCACGATCTTTGGCATCCCACGTCGTTCTGGAAATACGTCGGTGCGAAGATACTCGTCGCACTCGTCGTTCTTGTAGGCCTCGTCCTTCTCATTATCCCCGGCATCATCGCGGCCTTGGCGCTTCTCTTCTCGACATACCTCGTCATTGACCGCGGCTTGGGCCCGATCGAGGCGATGAAGGAGAGTTTGCGCATCACCAAGGGCAATCGATGGAAGCTGTTCCTTCTCGCGCTCTCCATCGTGCTCATTAATATCATTGGTGTTCTCGCGCTTATCGTGGGACTTTTGGTGTCGATTCCCGTTTCTGTGTTTGCGGTCGTGCACGCGTACCGCATGCTCGAGCACCAGGCAAGCGAAGTAGTGGCCGCTCCTGCTCCGGCGACGGCGTGACGTGGTAAGGTTGAGGCGTGTCTGACGTAATTATCTATACCGATGGGGGGGCCAGAAACAATCCCGGACCGGCCGGGGTCGGTGTTCTCATCTATGAGAGTGGTCGGAAGGTCGCCGAGCTGAAGAAGTTTCTCGGCAGCCAGACGAACAACTGGGCGGAATATGAAGCACTTGTACTCGCTTTAGAAGAGGCAAAGCGGCTAGGGCTTGCCGGTCGCGAATGTGAGATACGGATGGATAGCGAACTCGTCGTGAAGCAAATGCGCGGAGAATATCGCGTCAAGGAGCCGTCGCTCAAACCCCAGCACGCCAAGGTGAAGCAGTTGGTTGCCGATTTCGCCGCCGTGCGCTTCGTGCACGTCCCGCGCGAGGAGAATAGGGAGGCTGACCGTCTGGTGAATGAGGCGATTGACAGCGGTGTACAATAAAATCCATGGCGGATGAATTGAAGGTGGTGCACATCGTGGAGCCGGAGCGGCCAGGGAAAGCGGTGATACTCACGACGCCGAAGAAGGCGGTCGCAGGTTTTCTCGTTTTTCTCCGCGAGCGCGGCGTGATGGGCCTAGCCATCGGCTTTATCCTCGGTTCCGCGGTCCAGCGGGTCGTTACCGCGTTCGTGAACGACCTCGTGAATCCGTTTGTCGGCATTCTTTTAGGCCGCGCAGATGGCATTAAGACATTTGCCATTGGGCCATTCCTTATCGGCGACTTTATCGCCGTCGCAATCGATTTTCTCATCCTTGCCGCCATTATCTTTTTTCTTTTCAAAGGTTTGGGGCTTGAGAAGTTAGACAAGCCCAAGAACTAACCCCACACTTTCTTTCGCTACATCGAGAGCTGTTGCAGTACGCCCAAGAAAATTTACTACTATGCACTGACGTTCCTAGAAAGTGAGGGGCCAAAGTTTAGTGCTGGGTAAGCCTAAACAATAAAAGATAGAGGGCCGCGCGATGCGCGGCCCTCTCTGGTAGTTGACGATTCCTTGCCGATGAGCGTTAGATGACGTCTGCCTCGGCCATGACGACTTGCTCGTCGCCATCTTCTTCGTCAACGGCAGCCGACTCGGTCTCGAAGGGCATAGCCGTCACTTCAGCCGTCGTCCCAATGGGGAGCTTCTGCAGAAGAACGGGCTCTTGGTCGCCGACGAACTTCACGGAATCGCGATGCATCATCGAGGGGCGGCGCGGCTGCACGAAGAGAGCTTCGCGCGGCTCTTTGTCAGGCTCTTGAACAGCGAGACGCGTGCCGGGCTTGAGGCAGACGGCCTCGTCGACGGCGCCGTTCTGTTCGGTAAAGCCGTTGGTCCCAGTGGAGAAGTGCGTGAGCACAAGCCTGTCGCCTTTTCGAGCGTTGCGGAATCGTGCCGATTCCAAGGAAAAGTCACACATCGCTTTCGTTCCTTTTGTTTCGGTTTCACTATAGCTGCCCGACCAAACACGGTCGCGCAACTAAAAACACTATATCACTTACCTGGTATCCTTTCAACCAATGCACACACAGATATTCTGGGCTATCACCGCAGGATTTTTGCTCGGTGTCTTTGCGCGAACAACCGTCCCGTTCGGGTGGTGGAGCATTGCTTTTTTCGCAGTGGTCGCGGGTACCCTTTTGGCCACGGCACTTGCCGCGCGCGCGAATGCGCGCGCGGCGCTCCTCTGTGCTGTTGCACTCCTCGCATTCGCGGGAGGCGCGGCGCGCATGCACGGGGGAATTATCGAAAGTGATCCGATGCTCGACGCGCACGTCGGCGAGGAAGTCGTCATCGAAGGCGTGGTCGCCGACGAGCCGGATGTGCGGGAGAATAACGTGCGCATTCCGGTGCGCGTCGAGAGCGTTGCGAGCACAACTTTCGAAAGCAGCATTTCGGTTCTCGTTATTGCGCCACTCCACACTGATGTTGCCTACGGAGATGTGATGCGTGCCGAAGGAGAACTCGAAACGCCGGAAAAGTTCGAGACTGGCGAAGGACGCACCTTTGATTATCCGGGTTATCTCGCTAAGGACAGGATTCTGTATCAGATGTCGTTCGCGCATGTCGAGCGGACGGGAATAAACAAGGGAAATATGCTGAAGGCGTGGGCTATCTGGTTGAAGCAAAAGTACCTTGGTGGTCTCACGCAGTCGCTCGCCGAGCCGCAGGCGGGGCTCGCGGGCGGCATCACCGTCGGCGACAAGCGCGGGCTTGGTGAGGAGTTGTCGGAGACGTTCCGTATCGTCGGCCTCACGCACATCGTCGTCCTCTCCGGCTACAACATCATGGTCGTTGTCGATGCCTTGATGAGATGGCTGTGGCGTGCGCCGCAGACACTTCGGCTTTCGCTTGGTGTCTTCGTCGCTTTCTTTTTCGCAGCGATTACCGGATTTGCATCGGCCTCAAGCCGTGCCGCGGCAATGGCGACGATTGCTATCATAGGGAAGGCGACGAATCGTACGTATCTTGCCTCGCGTGCGCTCGCGTTCGTCGCGACAGGGATGGTGCTCTGGAATCCGTACGTCTTGGTCTTCGATCCCGGATTCCAACTCTCGGTCATCGCGACCGCTGGTCTTATTGTATTTTCTCCAGTGCTCGAATCACGTCTCGTATTCGTCCCCACAAAGTTTGGCTTGCGCGAGATCGCTTCTGCCACAATCGGGACGCAACTCGCCGTTCTCCCGCTTCTCTTGTATCAAAACGGCATGCTCTCGATTTTTGCGCTGCCGGTGAACCTCATCACACTCGTCGTCATCCCATGGGCGATGCTGCTCTCCGCAATCGCGGCACTTTTTGGGCTTATCTCCAACATCATTGCGCCACTCTTCGGTTTTCCAGCCTACCTCCTCCTTTCGTATGTCATCTACGTTGCAAAAGGCTTTGCGACATTGCCGTTTTCGATGCTTTCAATTCCCGCATTCTCCACACTCTGGCTTGCACTTATCTATCTCGCACTTTTTGGAGTGCCCATCTTCAGGCGCTTTGTGCCTTCGCGAAACGCTCCTCCACCACCTTCCAATTGAGATTCTTTAAAAAGGCGTCGATGTGCTTCGCTTTTTCGGCGGGGACGTAATCAACCATGTACGCGTGCTCCCACATGTCCATGGCAAGGAGAATCTCCACATCGGCGAGCATGCCGAGTTCGTGATCAACCGTCCACCACACGTGCGGTTTTTTGCCCCTCGCATCCCACGCCAAGGTGCACCAGCCCGAGCCGCGCGACATACCGACGCCTTTGAAATGTGCAATAAATTCATCCCACGAGCCATATTTTTCGGAGAGGGCGCGGCCCAAAGCGCCTTCGCGAGGCTCGGCGCTCGGCCCAACTTCCAGTTGGGGAAAATAAAACTCGTGCATGCGCATGCCGTTAAACTCAAATCCCATTCGCCGCCGCACACTCTCTATCGCGAATTGGTATTTCTGCGGGTCTTGTTTCGTAAGATCAAGAATCTGCTCGCGCAAAAGGTTCACGTGCTTCACGTATCCCTGATAGAGCCCGAGGTGCACATCAATCTGTTTTTGCGAGATGCCATCGAGCGCGGGAATAGTGAACGTTTGTGCAGTGTAGGGGTTCATAGGCGGTTCTAACGAGCGATTCTTTCTAATTCTTCCACATCATCGGGGAAATCGCCCTCAAAGTTCTTAAGCAGAAATCTTGCTGCTTCTTTGTTCTTGCTGGTTATAACGGCGTGCACGACTTGTTCTCTCACGAAATCATCGGGAGTCAGCTCTGAAGTCAGGGCGATGTTATCATCTGCGTCGAGAGGTTGTCCACGATTAATTTTATTGAGGACCTGATTGAGTCTGTCCTCATGTCGTTTGCGCTCCCTCTCGTCAGGATTCGATGGTCCTCCTGGATCTTCAGGACTGCTCATGCTGCCGAGTATAGCATAGGCATAGTATGATTTTGTGGTGAATAAAAGCGCAAAAATCCTCGGTGTAACACTTCTCGTACTAATTGTCCTTATAGTCTGCATTTGGTATGCAGTCGTACGCGAAGGGCGAGGAGGGAAGCTCACGGTTTCGTTCCTTAATATCGGCCAAGGCGATTCTATTTTTATTGATGCGCCAAGCGGGCGGCAGGTTTTGATCGACGGTGGGAAGAATCGGAGTGTTCTGCGGGAGCTCTCAAAGGTGATGCCGTGGTATGACCGCACGATCGACGTTGTTATCGCGACGCATCCAGACCAGGACCACATCGGCGGATTGCCCGATGTTCTTGCGCGCTACAAAGTCTCACGTATCGTCGAATCGAGCGTGAAGGACGAAGAGGGGACTGATGCAGCCGCGCTCTCAAGCGCGGCTGCAAAGGAGACGGGAAAAGGTGCACAGCGACTCATTGCCGAGCGCGGTCAGATTATCGATCTTGGCGCAGGTGCGTATATTGAAATTCTTTTTCCCGATCGACCAGTGCCGAATATCGAAACCAATACCGGCTCCATCGTTACGAGGCTTGTCTATGGCGACACCTCTTTCATGCTCACGGGAGACTCGCCGCAATCCATCGAGAAGTATCTTGTGAAGCTTGATGCCGACCAACTTGCGTCAAATGTTCTCAAAGCAGGACATCACGGCTCGCGCACGTCTTCGAGCGAGCTCTTTGTCGGCTTTGTCGCGCCGAAATATACTGTTTATTCGCGCGGCTGCGACAATCGGTACGGACATCCGCACAGCGAAGTCGTCGAACTCCTCGCAAAATTCAGAATACCGACGCTCGATACTTGCACGAGCGGCACAATCACGTTCGTTTCCGACGGAAAAACCGTTGTGCACAAATGAATGGACTTTTTCTGAGGAAGGTCTAGGATTCGCCCTCGGATCGCCCAAAGAAGAAACCGCAGAGGAAATAAGCCGGAAGGAGAGAAAATCATGACACAGAGCGTGTTATGGGCAGTGGCGCTCATGATGGCCACCACCTTCATTGCGGGGATTATCACCGCCCCCTGGTGGTATCATTGAGACGCGCAAAGACCGCCCGACGTTCGCCGGACGGTCTTCTCTTTTTCTTAAATGTTACTTAACCAAATCAGCTTCTCGGAGTGTGAGGTATATGCCTCGCCCAGCACCAACTTTGGTTTGGTTGAGAGAAACTTCTACTGACTCTGTGTTCCAAATAGAAAAACATTTTTTTAATACCTACATTCTTGGCGCGTCTCAACAAAAAGGAAACCAAAGTTGGTGCACGGACTTCGGCACGGACTATGTGCACATTTCGAGCATGCAACTTACTTCACCAACCCAGCTGTTCGTAACGTTTGATAAATGCCTCGCTTCTTCATCGTCTTCAGGCCTTTGGTCGAGACGTTGACGGTGACTTTCCTATTGAGCTCGGGTACGAAGATAGTCTTTTTCTGAAGATTCACCTGGCGGCGGCGGGCGCCGGTCGGTGTGAATTTCGTCGCACGCGTGCGGTTCGAGTAGCCGCCTCCGACGCGGCTCTTTTTGCCAGTGATGACGCAATCTCGTGCCATATAAGGGCGTTATGGTACCATTGTGCGACTATCTATGCAAATCGAGTCAGCACTTCTTCTCGTCGTCGTTGTCATGTTCTCAGCTGTGATCCATGAAGTGATGCATGGCTATGCGGCGGACAAACTCGGCGATCCGACCGCCCGCTATGCGGGGCGGCTCACGCTCAATCCCATCCCGCATATTGATTTCTTCGGTTCCATAATCTTGCCTTTTATTACGGTGTTCTCGACAGGTTTCTTTTTCGGTTGGGCAAAGCCCGTGCCATACAATCCCTATAATCTGACACGTGCTCCTTACTGGGGTGAAGCCATCGTTGCCGTCGCGGGCCCTGCTTCGAACCTTGCTATCGCACTCTTTTTCGGACTCATCATCCGAGCGAACGTGCTGCCGATCGCAAATGAGATATGGTTCTATGTTATCGCCATTAACATTTCACTCATGACACTGAATCTCATTCCTATTCCGCCGCTAGATGGCTCGAAGATCCTTTCAGCTCTCCTGCCGCGCGGACTCTCACGAGGCTATGATCAACTCCGTGCGCAGTTGGAGTTCAATCCGTTGTTGGGCCTCGGTATTGTAATTCTCTTTATCATGGTTCTTGGCGGGACGTTTGGCTCATTTGTATATTCAGTCGCGCGATTTCTTGCAGGCATTTAGATCAGGCAATCCACAGCTGGCCATTGCAAGGCGCACGAGCGCATCTAAGATTAGCGAATCCGAATCAGCATGATTCGGTAGAACGCAGAGAGGTATCTGAAATGAAAAGGTTAACTGTTCTTTTATGTGCGCTGACGGCGCTGCCATTGGTCGCACTGAGCCAAGAGGCAGTGATCGTCATAGAGCGTTGGACGATCGTGCAGTACGGCGAAGTCGCCCGCGATCTCAAGCCGTTACCGCCTGGATACCAGCATTTCGCGCCGGTGTCTGCTGAAGTCTCTTCGCAGCGTTATTCGAGCGACGGCGTAGTCGTCTGCAGTACTGAGGAGCAGGCAATCTCCTTCGGTAAGCGTCTTGGACCGAAGTTTCTCTATACGCCAGAGAAGGCCTACAGGGAAGTCAATCGGCTCAATCATGACACCCTTTGTGGGTACGTGAACGGCCGCATCTACACCCCGATCGAGTACGCCATCCGAGGTGACGATGTGGAGCAGAAAATACTCCTCATCAAGGTCGTCGACGAGTACGGACATATCTACTATCTCGGCACTCCGTACAAAACCTGACGCACTGAAGTCTGTCTATAAAAAATACAGACCGGTCGCCGCTTCCGTTAAAGCGGCATTTTCAATCTCATCCCCATTCCGCCTCTCGACGGCTCGAAAGTACTCACTGCCATTCTTCCTCTGAACCTGCGCGTGAGTTATGACCAGTGGCGGATGCGCATGGAATACAATCCCTTCCTCGGCATGGGGCTCGTCCTTCTCATCATCCTCGTCGCAGGGGACCTCTTTGGGAATCTCATCTACACGATCGCCCAGGCCGTCGCGGGAATCTAACGGCCGCTTATTCGAGTAGGCGCCGCTCGTATTCGATGAACATATTCCGATGCTGTTCCTTGGAGGGCGGCTCGAGCCATTCGCGGGTCTGAAGCTCGAGGACGCGTATGCCGAGGCGAGCGAATTCTTTTTGCACCGAAGGATATGAATCCGGATTGCGGACGATATGCGCGAGCGCGCTGAAGATGCCGGCCTGATCATCGGGCATGCGATGCGGTTCGAAAGCACGTTCGCCTTGTCGTTCCGGAAGAGACATGCGGATGATGAGCCCCGGCAGGAGCGAAACCTCTTCTGATCCTTGGACACTCGGCGCTCGCAAGCTGCTCATATATTTGAGTTCGATCGAAACATTTCTTCCGCGAGCATCCTTCAGGGAGATCGTCGTCTCTTTCGCTTCGGTGCCGTCTTCTCCCTGCGGATTAAGGCGCGAGAGCGCTCGGCTGAACAGCGCTTCGGATATCGCGTTGTTGACTTCTTCCGGCTCGATCTTGCTCACCAAGTCTTCGATCTGGTCGCGATATAACTCGACAGTTGCTTTCCGAAGCGAATCGTATCCTGCGCCGATGATGGGCACTCTCGCGAGCGGCTTTTCAGCCCCCTCGTCTTCGACTTTGAGAAAGCCGACCGCTTCGTAATCGCGCAGCACCTGCCTCATTTCTGTAAAAGGATGTTCGACGAAATCTATCGTATTCTGACCGGTGAGCTCGAGCGCCGTGAGCGCTTCACGGGGCGAGGCATCGCGCTCGTGGATCACCTTATTCTGGAACGCGAATACAATCTTGTCTCCGGGGCTGCTTCTGCCGAGCTTTTCTTTCCGAGTCACAGGATCTCCTTTGGTGTTTACCAGCCAGAACAGATGCTGCAGCAGTTCTCCCGGATTCAGTTTGCGGCACTCATTCCTGATCTCATCGAGATTATAGTATTTACCAGGCTCTTCGTGGCGGAACTTCTCGAATGCCATGCCCGCAGTATACACATTTGGAATCGGCTACGTATCTGATAGATTGCGGATAGCGGAATCAAAAGTGTGGCGTCGAACCCAAAGGAGAGGTCATGCCAAAAGTCATGAAACCCGCGCGAATGGCGGCAGTACGGAAGAAAAAGCCGACCCGAGAACGCCTGAAGCAAGCTATCGCGAAAAGCCAGTCGAAGAGTTTCTATGTACGGGATAATCGCGTGTTCTTTCGCAATCGGGAGCTTCTCTTCGCGGGCGATCCGCCGAGCGACGCCCCCGAGAAAGAACTGCTCAAGGCATATCCTATCGAGGGCGGCCGCAATGCCATGACGGCCAAAGAGGTGGCACGATTCGTTGCGAACATATTGAATCGAGCCGTACCGGCTTGATGTCCCGTGGGGGGCCCGCGACGGCAGTCGCGGGCCCATATTTTAAGCCGAAACTTGCGTTGAGAGAGAGGGCATAGTACACTGCTGGAGCGCTGAAAAGCGCGTTTTTTGTAGAACATGTCCACGATCAACCAATTGGTACGGAAGGGGCGCGGCAAGCGCATCTACAAGTCCAAGACCGGCGCACTCGGTCGTGGTTTTAATACGCTTGAGAATCGTCCGACCTACTTCAACTCGCCCTTCAAGCGCGGTGTCTGCACGCGCGTGACGACGAAGACCCCACGCAAGCCGAACTCGGCTATCCGCAAGATCGCCCGCGTCCGCCTCTCGAACGGCATGGAGATCACCGCCTACATTCCAGGCGAAGGGCACAACCTCCAGGAGCACTCGGTCGTCCTCGTGCGCGGTGGTCGTGTGAAGGACATCGGCCTTCGCTACACTATCGTGCGTGGGAAATTGGACACGGCAGGCATCGAGAAGCGTCGCCGCGGCCGCTCGCTCTATGGTGCGAAGAAGCCAAAGGCTGCAAAATAGGTGATAGGTTCTAGGTGCCAGGTTTTAGGGAAATACCAAAATACAAAAATCTAAATACAAAAACCATGCGCAGACCAGTCAAAAACAGAAACATGCCTGAACCGGATGCGGTCTACGGCTCGGTGAAGATCTCCAAGCTCATCAACTACGTGATGGAACGCGGCAAAAAGGACACTGCCCGCAAGATTGTCTACAAAGTGATGGACGAGCTCAAGAAAGAAGGCGACCCAGTCGCGTACTTCGAACAGGCGCTCGAGAATGCCGCGCCTTCGGTGGAAGTCCGCTCTCGCCGCGTTGGTGGCGCCAACTACCAGGTTCCGCGCGAAGTTCGTCCGGAACGTCGCCTCGCACTCAGCCTGCGCTGGATGGTCCAGGCTGCAGAAGGCACGAAGGGGAAGCCGATGGCGGAATCGCTCCTCAACGAAATCAAAGCCGCGCATAAGGGGGAGGGTGCTGCAGTCACTAAGAAGGAAACTACTCACCGAATGGCGGAGGCTAACAAGGCATTCGCGCACTTCGCGTGGTAGGTTGCGCTCGTATAGCAGTGGCTGTGTAGGGTCGCTGTCTGCCGTTGCTACGGCAGCGCTCCCTCTCGGCCCGTCGGCATGCGAGAGACCTTACACACCCGCTGCCACCACTCGCTTTTGTTTTTTAGAAAATCAAAACGGCACCGAGCTTTTTCGGTGCCGTTTTCTTATCAGACAAAATTAGTGTGTTTTGTCCGGTTTGAGCGGCGGCAGTGCTACTGCAAACGGAAGCCATTCGATATCGTTTTTGAACTCCATTGCCGTAAGCGCGGTCGCTTCAACGGCTTTTTGCGCAACCCAGTGGTTGCCAAGCTCATCGGTTGCGAACGTTCTCGGCTCTGCGCCTGTGAAGATAACGAATGCCGGCTGACATTGTAGTTTCTTGACCAGGCGTCGTTCGTTCCGCGTAAGGGCGTTCATGTCAATGCCTTGTTGTGCCAGTCGACGTTCGATGCGTCGATCCATGTATGCTTGGTTTTCAGGCGATATCAGTTCAAAACCAAGTTCGCGTAACCGCTTCGCGTATCGAGATTCTCTCTGTGTCATCGGGCACCTCCTTCTTCTTGCCAGAAAATAGCATAATAAAGCTTGATTTTCTAATGCTTCGTAATTTTTGGCGTTCTGACGTACCATGTGAGTATGGCGAAAGAGGTGAAGATCGGCGGGGGATGGAAGGAAAAGCTGGAAGAGGAGTTCGGGAAGGAGTATTTCAAGGATAAAAGTGTCAGGAACTTTTTTGCCGGCACCTCTTTCGTGGTATGAAGGAGGGGAATAGTCGTTGTAGGATCATCACGATATGTCTGAAGAATTGAAACATACTCAGCGATTTGAATCGTCTGAGCGACCAAAAAAACTCTATCGGGCTTTCACAATGCATCCTAATCAGCTCACGAATGAAAAACTGCGAGAAACGTTAAAGCCTGGCACTCAGGCCGCAGACGATCCAACCAGAATAGGTGACGGAAACGAGCTCGGCGTGTACATGTCCACTAACCCGACTATGGTGGAGCAGGTATATGCGCACGGAGGAAAATTAGCGGGGCTCTCTATTCCCGTAGCCCGATACAAGGATAGACAGGGGGGTATGCATATGGGCATACAACTTCCGAGCTGCGGTGTTGTCTGTGAAATAGATACAACCGGACTTAGTATACGAGAGCCCAAGATGATCCAAGCCCTAGAAGGACATTACAATAACGGATTTCAGGGACATGAATGGATCGCTGACAATATCCCACCCGACCATTACAAAATTCGTAAGCTGACACTTTCTGATCATCCTCATGACAAGCGCCAAATAATAATTGATGTGGAACATTCCACCCCTGAAGCGCTCGATGATGCAATTGAGCGAATACAACAAGAATTTAAACAACGAGAACGTGAAGCACGTATATTTAAAGAATTTATGGATTCACTTTCAGATCATGAACGCTTCAATAGTTATATATGGGAGAAAAAATGGCAAGAAAGAAAATAGCACGTTGCTCCATACAAAGTATCGCGTACCATGGTACGTATGGCAAAAGAGGTGAAAATCGGCGGAGGGTGGAAGGAAAAGCTGGAAGAGGAATTCGAGAAGCCGTATTTCAAGGAGCTCACCGACTTCGTACGCGACGAATATCAGATAACGACCGTCTATCCGGAGCCGAAGAATATCTTTCGTGCGTTTGATTTGTGCCCGTTTGATGACGTGAAAGTCGTGATTCTTGGGCAAGACCCGTATCACGGCCCGAAGCAGGCGAACGGGCTTTGTTTTGCGGTGAATCCCGAAGTAAGGCCGCCGCCATCTTTGCAGAATATTTTTAAGGAGATCGAGGATGATTTGGGGCACGAAGTGAGTGGTTCGACGAAGCTCACCATAAATCACGACACCGACCTCTCGCGCTGGGCGAAGCAGAGCATTTTGCTTCTCAATGCCACGCTTACAGTGCGCGCCTCA
>ERZ1292623.1144-Hain-H51-01um-R1-1144-length-26219-cov-5_pt1 | contig 21492 bp, 20 predicted proteins | sample MGYA00564398_ERZ1292623 | MGnify/ENA primary metagenome ERZ1292623 (study PRJEB36523, sample SAMEA6512633) | groundwater metagenome | collected 2019-01-07 | study: AquaDiva: Metagenomics assemblies of 32 groundwater samples | reverse complement strand
CCAATTTGTTTGGCAAAAATCATAAAAGCCGATAAATCTTTCGGGAAACAATAACCGCCGAATCCTCTATAGCCGCCGTGTGTTACATCCAAATGAGAATCGCCAATCCGATGGTCTGCCGACATTCCTATGCGAATATTCTCGTAATCAGCCCCTATTTTTTCCGCTACTTTCGCAAGCGCGTTGGCCCAATTCACTTTTTGAGCAAAATAAACATTGCCGGCGTATTTTATTATTTCAGCTTCAGTAGCCGTAATGCGTATCGGCGTGTAAGTATTTAATCCCCATGGCGACATAAACGGGGCTTTCGGCAAAAGCGATAAAACCAAATGCGCCGCGTCTAAACTTTTTTCCGTAAAACCGACTATTTGCCTATCCGGCCTTAGCATATCTTCCCAAGCGCGGCTTTCGGTTAAAAATTCCGGATTAAATAAAAATTTATGCTGAAGATACTTCTTTTGCAACGATTCAGTTGTACCCGGAGGAATCGTTGATTTTAAAACAACTATCTTTTCTCCATGAATTTTCCCAACCGCGTCTTTTATAATAGAAACATCGCAAGAACCGTCTTTTAAATTTCGCGGCGTTGGCAAAATAACAAAAATAACATCCGCTTTATTCACATCGCCAACGCATTTTTTAATATCAATATCGTACAAAAATAAATCCTTTCCGGTTTTATAGTTCTTAATTTCCTCAAAATATTTTTTTACCTGTCCTCCAACCCATCCGACTCCTATAATGCCAATTTTTGGTTTATACATAATGTCCTTTCTATACTATCTAAAACTAAAACTCGGCACAATGAGTTTCTTATAGAAAAATCCCCCCAATGTTGGGGGGATTGAATTTTTTAATACTGAATAAAAAATATTTATCTATTTTTTTGCAAGTATCGCCGCTATGTATCTGATAACAGACATTTCGTTAGTAACTTGTTTGATTACTGGTTTGCCGTCCCGTTTATCATCGTTTACACAATTTTGTCCTTCTTGAACCATAATCGCCTTACATTGCCCGTAGGCCTTCGTTTGATTGATGTGGTTCAACCTATGAAGAAAACTCGTGTAAAAAACATAGGGGATGTTTTTTTCTTTTGCCTGCGCGACTAATGGTAAAATTCTTTCTTCAATTTTTTCACGCGGAATTGATATCAAAATAACATCTGGATTAAAAGCTACTAAAGCGGGAGGATACAATAAAGATTCTTTATCAGCAATTAAACAAACGTCGTTAGCATTGCCAAAGTTAACATCAAGCGCTTTTGCCGCAATACGAGACAATGATCTTACTTGCGCATCCCATCCAACCAGCAATAGCCGCATGCACACTCCTTTTAAAAAACACTGTCAAAGTACAATAAAACACATATTACCAAAAAATATCAAAATCGTCAACTGGAAAATATTGTAAATTTAAGCTCCTTCGTAACTGCCTCCGCGAATTAAAATATCAATCAAAGCGTTTTTATCGTCTACTACCGGAACAATATTAATAGCTGGATTATCAGAGAAAAATTTTTCAATATTATTTAATGTTTTCGCGTCCGTGCTTTGTATAGCAACAATATTATAATTCAACGCCTGACGTGCCGGTGTCTGCATAACAGCTCCTTTTAACAAAGCCCGCCTTATCATTCCGTCAGTAATAATGCCGACCACATGCCGCTCGTCATCAATTACTATCGCCGATCCCCTATGATTCGCGGTAATCGCCTCCATTACATCTTGCAGAGAGACCGATTCCCGCACGATATAATTAGATTTTTTTAAATCAATATTTTTTTTCATATAGTAATGTCTAAATACTCTCCTTTCGCAATTGAAGGATCCGACCTTGTGTCCGATTTCGAAGCGCGACGACGAAAGCGTAGTTGAGACTACCTTGAGGAGGAGCAACAAAGAAAGCGGCCAAGGTCGGGCCTCCTGGATAGGTAAGGAAATTTTGTTCATCCTCTGTGTTGCTCGGGCTTGGAGTATGCTTATACACCTGCGCCCTCGCGCCTTGGATTTGAAACAAAATTTCGCTTATCAATTGTGAAAAAGAGTATTTAGACATTACTAATAAGTTAATCGTTTTACCAATAATTTATTGTCTATTTTTATTTTTGCCAAAATATCCAAAATTCTCTTTGAAGATTTGCCGTCACCATATAAACTTACTGCCTTAGCGGCTTGTTTTTTAAATGACGGCGAAAATGCTTTTTGGATTGCTAATTTAATCTTAGCACTATCGTGGCTTACGTTAATTACATTCGCGCTGTGCATCCTTCCCATTTGACGATTACCGATATTCACCACTGGAAGTTTGAAAAGAGGCGCTTCAATTATTCCCGAGGATGAATTTCCAACCAGAACAGACACGTTTTTCATTAGACCCGCGTAGTCAGCGCGCGGCATATTTTCAAAAATTTTCATTTGAGGAATGCGATATTTAAAAACCACCGATCTCATAACTTTGCTGCCGGCGTCAGAATTATTCAAAACAACAATTGTTTGATATCCGATATCGGCAATGGCTTTCATTGTTTCAGTCATTTGCTTTTCGGCTTGATCAAATTCTTCAGTAATAGAATGCTGCACTAATAAAATGGCTAGTTTATTTTTTTTAATCCCGTATTTTTCCCGCACTTCCGCTTCTGAAAGAGCTGATCCGACCAATTCATCCAGTTGCGGCGCCCCCACGTTAAAAACTCTGAATGCTTCCTCGCCCATTTTTCGAACTCTTTGAGCGGCATCTTCGTTAGAGCACAAATGAATATGGGCCAGCTTGGTTATAGCGTGCCTTACCGCGCCGTCAATATTACCGGATAATTCACCGGCTTGAATGTGGGCAACTGGAATATACATATGAGCGCCCGCGATAGCTGCCATAAATTGTTCGCCGCGATCACCCGCGATTAAAATAAAATCCGGTTTTATTCTTTCAATAATCGTCGGCAATTCCATCATAAAAATGCCTAAAGATTTAGTCATAGTTAATCTGTTATACCCGTCCAGCGTATTATGGACAACTGCTCCGATCTTAATATTGTCTTTCTTTATCTCTTCAATACTTGAACCAAACGTATCTAACACATGCATGTTGCAAACCACCGCTTCATAATCAAAATCCTCAGTTTTTTCAATTTTTTTTATAATCGGCCTGAAATAACCGTATTCGCCCCGCGAACCGGCTATAATCAATATTTTTTTTGGGGTTTTGGAATTAATCATTTAGACAAAAAATGTTTTTAATTCTTGATGTCCTTCCATTGTAAAATTGTATTTTTCGGCAAATTACGCCTTGCTCTTTTTGACAAAAACTTGGAAGAATAATTCTTATCAAGATATTTTGCCGGTATGCCTTGGCCAGGGCGAGCGGGACGAACATCTTTTAATGTAATCTTATCGCCAGCGCTTATGTCACGGTCGGCAATCACGCTATGAAAAGCCCAAGCCCTGACTGCGCGCTCCGCTTTAGAGATTGTTTTTTTATTCCCTAACGCAACTTCTATTTTTCTAACGCCGTTCACCAAATCCTTCAACATATCCGGCTCTAAAGAAATAAAATGATCGGGGCCTTTTTGTTTGCGCGATAATGTAAAATGTTTTTCTATCGCTTTCGCTCCTAATGTTACCGCCGCGTACGCGGTATAATTATCCATCGTATGATCGGATTGGCCAACCCATACATTAAATTCTTTACGCATTTTTGGTATCAAACCGAGGTTCGCGTGACTATAGTCGTTAGGCGGATATTCCGAAGTGCAATTCATAAGCATAAAATTGGATTTTTCTTCTTTGTGCACTTTAACCGTTTCGGCAATTTCTTCCCACGTGCTCATTCCGGTAGAAATAATTACCGGCTTTCCTGTTTTCGCGGAAATTGTAGCCAGTTTTCTATGCATCGGCAAATTGGTTAATTCTCCGGAGCCGGTTTTAAAAGCTTTCACGCCAAGCTTATATAAAATATCAACCGCCGCCGGACAAAAGGGAGTGCAAAGATATTCTATGCCTAATTTCTCGCAATAATCCATCAGTACTTTGTGCGTGTTCGGCAAAAAAAGATTGCGCTTTAAAATATCGTAAAGCGGGCCGTCCCACATTTTAATAGATCCCGGGACCATTTCCACATCCGGCAAATGCAGCTGAAATTTCGCCACATCAGCGCCTGCTTTCTTTGCTTCTTGAATAAGCTTCTTGGCGGTTTGAACACTGCCATTGTGGGAATCTGCTATCTCCGCGATAACAACCGTCGGATTATCGCCTCCGATTTTCAGTTTTCCGAATTTTAATATTTTTTCTTTTGAGCCCATAAATTTTCTACGCGTATATTATGTATAACTACGGCTAAACTCGACCCGTTTCTGATGTTGAATCGAGTTAAAAACTATGTTTCCATTAGGCAATGGAGTACTTCACGGGCGATGAAATAAAAGCTCAAAAACAATCCGAAATCTCAAAACGCTACGAAGGCTACGTCGGAAGGAACATTAACGATTTTTTTGCGGTCAATTTGGTTGAAAAATATCATAATCGGGTTTTTGGAAATGCCAAAGAAAAAACAAAAATTTTGGATTACGGCACCGCAAGCGGAGTGTTCGCGACTCAATTGACTCAAAAAGGTTTTAAAAATATTTACGGCCTGGATCGAGCCGACTATGTTGATCGGGACAAAAAAAACACGTTTACCGAATTTAAATTAGCCGATATCAATACCGATACGCTCCCATGGCCCGATAATTCTTTTGATATTATTACCGCGTGGTGCGTTTTTCCTCATTTAGAAAATCCGCATCATGGCGTTCGTGAAACATTTAGAATTCTTAAGCCGGGGGGGTTATTTGTATTGAGTATTCCCCATCTTTTGTCGCGGGCTAGTGTCCAATATTTTTTGAAACACAAAGATTTCGCCAGATATCATCCGGAAAAAGATCACATAGCGGTATTTACTCCGGGCGTTTTTCAAATTGCTTTTCTAAAATACTTTGACGTAATTAACATGGAATATTTTATTGACCCTCGCAGTTTACGGGGACTTAAAGGGAAAATCCGGAAATTTATTCTTCGCGTTTCGGCAATTAATGCGCGTATTAAAAATTACTTTGAAAAACGCTGGGGATACAACCAGATTTGGATTTTGCGCAAAAAATAGAAATCCCCGATTGTTATCGGGGGTTTTGATTGTTATACCAACGTTGTATCGGTAATAGGGTCGTATTTTTTCAGATCTTTGACAACTTTCTTACCGATTACTTCTTCATATTTTTCTGAGGGTAACCCGCCCGCGTATTGTTGCGGACGCATCGCGTACAACATTTCGGCGGTAATTATCGTTCCTGCCGGAATATCTTGCCCCGCCATAAGCGATTTGCGGAATACCGGTCGAAATTTCGCTTCATCTTCTGTCATCACTTTCTGCTGCTCTTCACTTGCGCGTTTACCGTAATCACTATTTAAAATAGCTTCTCTTTTCGATGGATCGCGCTCTAGTTCCTGCACAGCGGCTACCAAAGATTTCATTTCTTCCGGCGTCATGGAAACTTTGTGGTCGGAACCCCATAACGAACGCGAAAAAGAAAAATGTTTTTCCAAAATTGTCGCGCCCATTGCCACTGCCGTTATATCCGGAGATATATCGCCAACAGAATGGTCCGAAAAACCAACGGGGATATTAAATTTATTTCTCAAAAATTTAATCGTTCCGAGGCGCAGCTCTTCCACCGGACATGGATATTTAGAAACACAATGTAACAAAGCCACGCGTGAATTTTTCTCGCGAAGATAATTCACAGCTTTTTCTACCTCTTCAAAAGTGCTTTGGCCGGAAGAAATAATAATCGGCTTGTCACTTCTGCGAACGTAATCCAATAGCGGAAAATCCATTACATCTCCGGATGCTATTTTCCATAAATTCACTCCGATTTCGTTTAAAGCTTTGGCCGCGCCACGGCTCATGGGAGTTGAAAAGAAAACAATTCCCCTTTCATCACAATACGCCTTAAGCGGTTTCCAAAATTCGTTCAATGGCGTCGCTTTGGTGTTGCGTGTTACCCAAGCATGGCGTTCGCCAAAAAAATGAGGGGCTATAATTTTTAAATTCAATTGCTCATCTTCCACGTTATGCGTCTGAAATTTCACTGCATCAGCGCCAGCCTTTACGACTGCATCAACAAGCTGTTTTGCGTTTTTAAGGTACTCTTCTGTCGTTCGCTCTTCTTCGGTTTGGATAAAATTCTTTCCGATTTCGGCAATGATAAAAACTCCATTTTGCAATTTTTCCCAGATCTGATTACTGTTCATCGTACGCCTCCTTCTCACTTATTTAAAACACTGCTGCCGTATTATAGGTAACGGGATTTTATACAATCCTCAACAAACAATTTGGCGCAATATTGATTGCCATCTAAAGTACCCCAACGATCAAAAATCTTCTGCCGAATTTTCGCCATGTTATTTTTAACCTCCTTTGCTTGTTTTAATAACTCATCCAAAGATTGGCCGCGATAAATAATGCCTATTCCCAGTTTTTCAATCGTAAGATTATTAAAATAAATTTCCGGATCATCAGCGGAATCGTATTCCGGAACTACAAGTGGCGTTCCGGCAAACAAAGACAACCAGACTGACCCCCAGCCAGATCTGGCAAATTGAAAAATGATATTTTTATTAGTAATAATTTCAGGCAACGCTTTTTCGCTGTTCGGAACAACGTTAGGATTATTGCTATAAATTTTTATGCTTAATTTTCCCGCTTGTTCGTATAATTTTTCCAATCCGGAAATTCCGCTCACGGTAATATAAATTCCTTTTTCAATGGAATCCATATTAATTTTCGGAAAAGAAGTTATCGGCGGAACTTCAATTTCAGAAGAATATCGCGGCGGACGATTTTCTAAATAAGCGGGAGTCGCCGGATAAGCAATGCAATGAATTTTTTGATTTTTTTCAATTTTATCCGCAACCTCTACCGCGGTTCCCAGCAAGTTTTTATTGAGAGTGATTTTATTTTCTGATGCAGCTTTTTGAAAAATCTCGCTTAAATAACCGAATGAAGTAAAATAAGACGGCGCGATGTTGTAACTGATACGCGGCGAACGATTAAGTTCCACCACAATTTTATCTCCATAAGTTTTTAATAAATCATTACGCGCTTCCGCTGATACGGCGCTGGCATTTTTAACCCATTGTTCCAAATATTTTTCAAAACTTTCATCGCTGTAAAATACCTTCTTTAAAACGGCGCCAAGTTTATCGTCTAAAATTATTTCCGGAACATCGCCGAATTCTTCCCGCATAATCCGCTTTTGCTTTTCGCCATACACCCACGGCACAATAACGCCCAATTTGGACTTGCCCAGTCTTTCCAATTCATTATTGAAAGCAATGGCCAATTCTGTTGTACGCAAATAGGGCCCAGTGCCATATGCAAAATTAGTGACAATAAATTTATCGCTCATTATGCTAAGCGTTTAAAATATTTAATTGCGATATTCGAAACAAATTCTTGCGTCGCGCGCATTCCGTCAAATGTCGCTCCACCTATGTGCGGCACTATAATAAGATTTTTGTTTTTCTTGGCGTATTCAACCAAAGGATTGTTTTTAAGGTGGCCACCATCGCCTCGTTCATCCCACATTACGTCAATTGCCGCGCCGGCAATTTTTTTATTTTTAAGCGCTTTGAGAAGCGCGTTTTTTTCAATCAATTCACCGCGCGCAGTGTTAATTAAGAATGCCGACGGCTTCATCGCGGAAAGATGCTGATAGGTCACAAGATTATGCGTGTCATCCGTAAGAAGCACATGTAATGATAGAAAATCCGATTCTTTTAAAAGTTGCTGCAGCGAAACTTGATTCACTCCATTTTTAATCATCATGCTTTTTGAAACATAAGGATCGTAAGCGATTACTTTCATTCCAAACGCTCGCCCATAACGCGCCATAATGCGCCCAAGCCGCCCGAAACCGTATAATCCGAATGTTTTTTTGTATACCTGATGCCCTCGCCATTTTATTCTGTTCCAAACTCCATTTTTAACATCATCAAATGCCCATGGAATATTACGAACCAAAGCGAACAAAAGCCCCATCGCTTCTTCCGCAGTTGAAGGAATGTTCTTTAAAAATCCTTTTCGTCCGCGAAGAGAAATAACTTTAATGCCCTTTGCCTTCGCATATTTTATGTCCATATGATTAAAACCTGTCGCTGGCGAAACAATGGCTTTGAGATTGGGCATTGCGTCTATCCATTTTTTATCAATTTGATGCGACAACCCTACGACTAAAATATTCGCATCCTGCCGCGGCTTTGAATCAAAATATACCTGCCCAAGCGATTTATAATTCGCAATGGCTTTTTCTGAATAATCTTTTGATTCTGTTATTAAAGTTGTAAATTTCATAACCCAATACTAATTGCCGTTTGTTAATTTCCGCATGGCTTGTTCGGCTTCTTCCCAATCTTCCGGAACATTAATATCAACTACATATTTTTTATCAATATAATAAGGGGCTATATTATCTCCAAAAAAATTCGGCTCTTCTGAAGCAAAAAGCAATTCAGTTTTGAAAAGATAGATAGAACCCACGCTCCAATATGTTTTGGGCATATCTTGCCGGCGAGAAATACGCTCTTTCACATGCTTACCGTTAAATAACCTTAACATTCCTTTTTCATTAAGAACCATGGCCTTGTAAGGACTAAAATTTTCCGGTATTTCCGCGACGCTTAAAACCATATCCGCGCCCGTCTTCAAAATAAGATCGGCTGATTCCTGAATATGAAACGGTTGACGTAAAGGCGATGTCGGCTGCAACAGCGCGACATAATCCGGCAAATAATTTTCATTGTCTTTCAGCCACTGCACTGCGTGCTTTACTACCGCAGGGCTGGAAGCCGTATCCGATGCTAAATACGCCGGCCGAACAAATGGAATCTCACAATCATATTTCTTTGCAACTTCAATAATTTTTTCATCATCAGTAGACAAAATAAGACGGTCTAATATTCCGGATTTTCGCGCGGCTTCAATGGAATGCACGATTAACGGCTTGCCTAAGAGCGGTTTGATATTTTTACCTGGCACTCCTTTAGAACCGCCCCGAGCGGTAATGATTCCTAAAATTTTACGATTCTTGTACATTTTGTCTTTGTAATTTAATCAATGCTTCTTCAGCTTCTTCCCAATCTTGATGAGTATTAATATCTACCGCGTACTTTTTATCAAATACGTATGGCGCTACTTTTTCGCCGTAAAAATTAGGGTTTTTCTTATTAAAAATCAAGTGCGTTTTAAAAAGATACAACGCACCGTTGCTTGCGTGACATTGAGGAAGGTCTTGTCTCCGCACCGCTCGTTTATAAACCGGGTTGCCATCAAAAAGCTGTAATGTGCCGTCTTCCTTTATACGCATTACTTCGGTCGGGGTAAAATTGTCCGGAACTTCCGATACGCCCATCACGGAATCCGCGCCGGTTTTTTGAATTAATTCTACCGCCTCTTTCATATGAAACGGTTGACGTAAAGGCGATGTCGGCTGCAAAATCATTACATAATCCGGCTCGTATTTTTCGTTTTCCTTTAACCATTGCATAGCGTGTTGTATCACCGGCAGATGCGGGGTATCATCCCTTGCCAGTTCCTTCGGTCTCATAAACGGAACTTCGCAACCGTATTGCCTGGCTACTTCCGCGATTTTTTCATCTTCGGTAGATACAATCAAACGATCAAATACTCCAGAAGATTTTGCGGCTTCAATGGAATATGCAAGCAACGGCTTACCTAAAAGCGGTTTAATGTTTTTGCCGGGAAACCCCTTAGAGCCTCCTCTAGCGGTTATTATTCCTAAAATTTTGGAATTTTTACTCATTTATAATTTTTTATATTCTATACCTCGTACTTTTTGTATCTCCTCTTTTCCATAAAGGCCCCATGTATCAAATAAAAAGCACGGTTTGTTAGACAATGAAAGTAGCGCGCGGATATTTAGAGTTTCAAATGCCGGATTATTATTCATTATTATTACAGCATCGGCATCTTCAAATCCTTTTTTGAGATCAGAAATATATTTAACTTTGAGAGGGGTGATATCGGAACGCTTAACCACCGGATCATATCCATAAATATTTCTTACTTCTTTTTGAAGTTTTTTCACAAGCGGAATCGTCGTGGAGCCGCGCATATCGGAAGTTTCAGGGCGTCCCTTAAACGCAAATCCCAATATTAAAATTTTAGGATTTTTTATGGTTGCTTTATGATTTTTTATAAACTTCAATGTTTCATCAGCGACAAAATCCACCATCATATCGCTGACGGTTCTGGCGTGCTGCAAAAGCAACGGATTTAAATTTTTCGTTCTCGCGCTTGCAAGTAAAATGAACGGGTCTTTTTCCAAACAAGCGCCTCCCACTCCCGGGCTTGGCAATGGCACATTGCTTCTGGAATAGCCGCGATTCGCCGCCTCAATAACTCTGTGAGTGTCAATGCCAAAATGATGGCACATCAAAGAAAGTTCATTGGAAAACGCGAATGTTACATCCCTATAAGTGTTGTTAATTAATTTTGTCATTTCGGCTTCCTCCAAAGAATCTACCAATACCGTGGAATGGGTTATGTAATTAAACACCGATGCCGCGAGATTTGTACTGGACCGATTGATGCCTCCGATTACTTGAGGAAGTGTTCGTAATTCTTGCAACGCCTTGCCTTCTATCGTTCTTTCGGGAGCGAACGCGACGAAGAAATCGTGTCCCGCTTTTAAACCGGAAACTTTTTCCAGATTCGGCACCACAAAGTTTCTCGTTATTCCAATCGGCACCGTAGATCTTAAAATAATCGCATCTCCATTTTTTAATACTTTCCCTATCTGCTCTGTAGCTTGTTTAAGGTAGCTGGTATTCGGCTTATTGTCCTTTTGAAGCGGAGTGCCAACCGCGATAAAATAAATGTCGCAATTGTTTATTCCTCTAAAATTATCCGCTACTTGGAAATTTTTATTGATATTGTCTTTGAGTATTTCCTTCAATCCATTTTCAAAAAAATGCGGTTTCCCAGCTTTTAAAGACGCTTGCACTTCTTTATTGGCGTCAAAACCTCTCACTTGAAAGCCAAGATCCGCGAGAGTTAACGCAAGGGTAAGCCCCACGTATCCAAGGCCTACTACGCCGATTTGCTTAAACCGGACATCGCTGTGCTGCCATAAATCATAAAAAGATATTAAATCAATTACCTGTCTATCTTCGTTGACCACGATTATTTTATTAAGACGGTCTTTATAAAAATTTTCTTTTCTGATTTTTTCCACCGCCAAAGATAAAATTTCAGTACTGGTTTTGGGACCCTCAACAACAAACGGGTCCTTATTCATTATTTTAGAAATCGGGCTGTTCAAAGACACGCCGCGCGACAAAGCTCTTCTGATATCGCCGTCTGTCGCAACGCCTAATAACGTTTGATTTTTATCAACGATTAACACAATGCCTCCCGGCACCGATGTCTGGATCGGTCTGTTGGCAGATAAAAGTTTTAAAGCTGCTTTAACGCTCTCGGTAGGTTTTATAAAAATTTTTGATAAGTTTTTATTCGCCATAATAAAATTTATAAATCATTGAATTTTTTTTGACAATAAAGCGGCGTTTTTTGCAATATTTCCGCCACCTTCCGGCTTCCCTGCAGTTTATAATATATATCCGAGCGCGGATATTTGCCGTGAACAAGCTGTGCTTTGATTGCTTTCTTTATTGCTTCATTATTGCACGCGGCATCAACGACATTCTGTCCGCGCAAGCGGCCTTGTTGCCGCGTTCCTATATTTATCACCGGCGTGCCCAGATAAGAAGATTCTTTGATGCCCGCTGAAGAATTTCCAACCAGCGCGCTTGATTGTTTCAAAAGGGCGATAAAATCGTCCGGTAAAAGATCCGTCACAAAACGAATTTTATTATTTTTAAGCTTCCCATGTTCTCTGTACATTCTAATCGCTTTCGCGACATCATTCGTTCCCGCGTCGCTATTAGGCCAAAACCAAACCGCCGGAATGTTTAGTTCATCAATCGTTTTTAGCACAGTCTCGCTATTTTTACGATTATTTTTTTCCGTAGTTACTGGATGATACAACGCCATAATAAATGGCTTATTAATATCAATTTCGTATCCTGTTCCAACGCTATTTATAAATTTATTATCTATTTTTTTATTTACTAGCGACGCGGCCTCAACGTCAAGCGATCCTACATTGAAAACTCTTCTAGGATTTTCGCCCATCTGAATAACCCTGCGGCGCGAATCTTCGTTGGAAACAAAATGTATGTGCGATAATTTCGTAATCGCGTGACGCACGCTTTCGTCAATTGTTCCGCTAACATCGCCGCCTTCAATGTGAGCAATTGTTTTATTTAAATACGCGGCTACCATGGCAATCGCAAGCTGTTCAAAACGATCGCCGCGAATCAATACAATATCCGGATTCAATTTGTGCAACGAATTGGAAAATTCCAACGCGGTAAGCCCCGCGGTTTTTGCCATCGCGATGTGGCTTCCTCCATCTACTACATTGAACAGCGTGTCATTAATAGTGAACCCGTCCGCTTGTATGGCGGGAATAAATCTTTCTCCGTACTTGTCCAACAACACGGATCCCCCGACGATTAACTGCAAATCAATCTTGGGATTATTACGAAATTTATTAAGAAGGTTTTTTTGGCGCGCGTAATGAACCCTGCTTGTAATTGGAAAACATATGGAACGTTTTCTTTTTGCTTGGGATAAGCTCATTTATTAGTAAAACTGGCTTAAAAAGAAGTTGGTTACTACAAGTTGTAAGGCTAATTAAAAAGCCTTCTTTTAAAAGAAGGCTTTTGAAAATATTTAATTAATATCCTGAACAGCCATTGCAAGGATAACAAGAATTTTTTTTGCCGCTCATGTGAGCAATTCTTAGCTTCATCATTTTTAGACCATTCCATAAATCGGATAGAGATTCGTCTTGCGCGCTCCCAACTTGTAAATGGCTTAAATAATCGTTTTCGCAAGGATTGACCGCGCCATCAGACCATATATGAAAACTGGTAAAAAGTTCTTTGCATTTTTCTTCCGGACATATATTTTTTAGGGTACCATCTTGCTCATTTTGATAAATACTGCCTGATTGTTCACTTAGGGCAACTTTCGCTGAGAATTCATCCACTAACGACGCCCATAATTCACGCGCTTTATCCGGATTCTGGTCATTTCTGAATAACGTCATTGAAACTCTTGTCCTTACCGGAGAATCGGGAAATTCATCGTTGCGAATACGATTGAACATTTTAATGTTATTCACCACCTTATCAAAACTTGCTCCAATGCGGATTTTCTCAAATGTCTCTTTGTCTGCCGCGTCTACCGAAAATACAATAGTCAACGGGGTTTTCATAGAAAGCCATTCTCTTGCCATCTTCTCGGTCATTGTCATCGCATTAGTATTGAATTTGATGTCTAAAATCCCTTTTTCATGGCAATATTTGAGCATTTCTGAAAAACGAGGGTTGAGCGTCGGCTCGCCTCTTCCAGCGAATACCACAGCGCAACAATTGAGCGCAGATGCTTCATCTATGATCTTGGTGAACAAATCCCATTTCATATGTTTTGCCGATGATTCTTTAATCATGCTCTGAAGAGCGGAATCGGATTGATAGCACATTACGCACATCAGATTACAAGATAGAGCGGATTCCAAATACAATATCGGCGCGAAATTAAGCATTATTAAGTTATTCGCGTATGTCTTTAATTTGTAGCGATAAACCAGATAACGCATCGCGTTTTTCGGATTTAACTTCAAATGCCGCAATGCAACATCTAATTCGCTTATCGCAAGAGAAAATCCCGGCGTGTCACGCCCCGCTTCATCAGTATTAGAAAAATCATACGTCTGCAAATATGAAAAAACATGCAATAAAATCGCGGAGTCAGGATTTCGACTCGCTTCTAATAATTCTTGTTGAATCGCATCAATAAGCTCGCCAACGGTTTTCGCGTTAACACGGGTCGCGTAACGGTTTACGCGGTGATGCTCGCCTCCGTTTTCTTTGGTCCAATTATAAATTTCTTCGCTGCGCCGATCGTGTTCGGAAAGAGCGCGTTCGCGCAATTCTTTGATATTCTGTTTATTTTCTTCCAATGCATGGCTCCTTTCAAAAAGCTAAGCATATATTATCCGAAGTTACCGATATCGTCAATCTGACAATGTTATTGCTAATGTTTGAAAAAATCATCATACTCGCCAGCCGAAAGCAATAGATCGCTATCATCAAGAGAAGTTTTCTGGCTATTGTAAATTACTCCGTATTGAAAACCAAGGTCTTTCAAAATACACGTTGTATCGCGTCCGCAATCTCCAAAAGGATAAGAAAACGCTTCTACTGTGCCATTTATTATGTTCTCAATAATATTTTTTGACTTTTCTATATCTTCTTTTTGTTCTGCCAAATTTAAAGATTTTAAAGAAGTATGGTGATAACTGTGAACGCCTATGCCCATTCCCGCCTGACGCATTTCTTTTAAATGCTCGGGCTGTAAGAAAAAATTTTTACAAAATTCTTTTTCATCCTTTACTATTGCACTGAACAATAAGTCCGCGAATTTTTCTTTTACGTTCAGCGGCAACTCGGATATAATCTGCTTTAAATTTGCCGTGATAATATCATCTTTAAGCCTGAATTTCTCATTAATTCTGCGCGTAGTTGGTACTTTAAAATTCGGGAACGCATCGCCGAATTTTTCTTTTAAATATTGTTCTAAATACTCCACTATTATTTCACTTTTTATTTTTGAAAAGACTATATGCATTTTGATTGTCACCGGAGCTTTGCCGTCAAAAACTGACGCGATAGGAAAAAAATACGCCGGAATATTACGCGACACTAATTCCGGAAAAACGCTTTCATAGTGGTCTATAACGCCATCGTCAAAAATAATACTGCAATATTTTTCAATATCTTTCTTTTCATTTTTATATCTGGCTAGTTCTTCAAGACGAACAATCTGATATTGATTCTGAAAAAAATCTAAATGTTTTTTAAATTCAGCAATATTATATCCAGGCAATTTGAACGCGCTTTTTTTATCGTTTCTTACGTAATGATAATCTATAATGGGCATAATTTATTCAATATAACATATAACTAATTTTCAAAAATCTTTGTTACACAACAAAAAAACGTCCGCTTAAGCGGACGTTTGATTCAAAAATAACTGTAATATTTCGCGAGGTCTTCGGGCATGTCTTTTAATGAACTCTGATAACACGCTTCTAGAACGACCATTACCGCCAATCCTTCACGATAGCCTGTTTCAATTTGTTTTCCATTCAAAATAGCGTCAAAAAATTCATTCAGCTCTTCCTGCATAGTATCAACCTGAAGGATGGAAATGCGTTGTTTTTGCGAAGGAACTTTATTTATATCCCGGCCTGTACGCAATTCAATCTCATTTCTGTCTATATAAATAACTCCTTCAATTCCGGAAATAATGCAACGCTTTTCGCTTGGGACATTATAATTTGACTGAAGAAGCACCGTCGCGTCGCTATCCATTAATTTCATTAACGCCGCGCTACAATCGGGGGCTTCCATTCTGCCGGATATGTTCTGAATCCGAGCATAAACTGACTTTATTCTTCCAAACAAGTAATGAATCGTATCAATTGCATGGCTTCCCAACGTAACCAGCGGCCCCTCTCTGTGTCTTGCTAAATAATATCGCCAATTATCCGGGCCAATCGTATAAGCTCCGCTGTGGGAAAAATTAAAACTCACATCTACCACTGAACCAATCGCTTTTTTATCAAGCAGTTCTTTTGCTTTCCTAAAACACGCTTCGCGCCGCTGATTATGACCGACCATAAAAACTTTCTTGAACGACCGCATACTATCATGCAACGCCTCTGCCTCTTTTAAAAAGGCGGTAATCGGCTTTTCAACAAAAATGTGATGTTTTCCTTCGCGCACAAGCGTATTCAAGAGCTTCGCGTGCTGATCGTGGGGAGTGGCAATTATAAACGCGTCCACTTCCGGATCTTGTAATATTCCTTTCAAATCACAACTTCCTAATTCTCCGTATAAACGAGCTTTTTCTTGTTCTGGATGGTATATGTATTTCACCTGACAATGCGGAATCTTGCCAAGGCAATCATTCAGCCTTTTCCCAAAATTACCATAGCCAGCAAGGCATATTTTTATTATTTTTTTTTCCATTTTAGTGCCCCGAACATCCATTGCAAGGATAATAATTATTTTTATTTCCGTTCATGTGGGCAATTCTTAACTTCATCATTCGCGGACCATTCCATAAATCGCGTAGCGATTCGGAATACGCACTGCCTATTTGGAGATGGCTTAAGTAATCGCTTTCGCAAGGATTAACTGTACCGTCCGCCCAAACATAAAATCTGGTAAACGGCGCTCTGCATATTTTCCCCGGGCAAACATTCTTGGGCCCGTCTTGATATACATTACCCGCTTGTTCGCAATTGGCATTTCTAGCTGAAAATTCATCTACCAGCGGCGCCCAAAAATCTTGAGCTTGCTTAACGTCCTGCTTATCATGAAACATAACCATATGGATTCTGGTCCGAACAGGAGAATCGGGAAATTCATCGTTGCGAATACGATTGAACATTTTAATGTTATTCACCACCTTATCAAAACTTGCTCCAATGCGGATTTTCTCAAATGTCTCTTTGTCTGCCGCGTCTACCGAAAATACAATAGTCAACGGGGTTTTCATAGAAAGCCATTCTCTTGCCATCTTCTCGGTCATTGTCATCGCATTAGTATTGAATTTGATGTCTAAAATCCCTTTTTCATGGCAATATTTGAGCATTTCTGAAAAACGAGGGTTGAGCGTCGGCTCGCCTCTTCCAGCGAATACCACAGCGCAACAATTGAGCGCAGATGCTTCATCTATGATCTTGGTGAATAAATCCCATTTCATATGTTTTGCCGATGATTCTTTAATCATGCTCTGAAGAACGGAATCGGATTGATAGCACATTGTGCACATTAAATTGCAACGTAAGGAGGATTCTAAATGCAATACAGGCGCGAAATCTGGTAAAAAGAAATTGTTAGCCCATTTTTTAAGCTTGTAACGGTATGTCAGATATTTCAACGCATTCTTCAAATTCAATTTCAGATGCTGAAGAGCAACATCAAGCTCGCTGACCGCTAAAGTAAAATCTCCCGTTTCATAGCCCGCTTCGTCGCTCGCGGTAAAATCATATTTTTGCAAATATGACATTACATTCAGGAGAATCGCCGAATCGACAACGCAATTTGTTTCTAATTCTTTCTTAATCGCATCAATAAGCATATCAACCGTTTGTTGATTAACGGCGCTGATATAACGATTCACATAGATATGAATTCCTCCATGACCCTGCACCCATTCCGCGATTTTTTTGGCGCGCCGATCGTGTTCAGACAAAGCATCTTTCCGTTTTACTTTTAATTCAGAACTGTTTTTTTCCGGCATTAGCTGTTTCCTTTCAAAAAAACTAACTAGATGTTAACAGGAAGAACCGCAAACGTCAACTTAAAATATAGTTGGCAATGCGCTCGCCTGTTTTGCCATCTAGTTTCCAGCATTGTTCTTCAACAAGACGCCTCCGCTCGTCTTGTTTGAACTGAGGGTTTTGCAAATATTTATTTATCCGATCAACAAGCTCTTGCCTGCTTTTGGGATAACATGCCGCGCCGCTTTTAACTACTCGGCCATAATGTTCGGTTTTATAAAAAAACGTCGGGGTTTTTGAAAGTAATTTTTTATCCTGCAATTCAAAATCAATATTAATCACCGGTTTATTGAAAACTGCCGCGTCAATGCTCATGCTGGAAGCGTAGCAAACGAATAAATCGGCGTTTGCTAAAGTATCGGTCAGTCCTTTAATATCTTCAAAGCTCATATCCCAGTTCACGCCGCGCTCGCGTGAAAAACGGATTCCCGGCGCATCATACTTCAAATCAGGGCGCTTCTTTAATTCTTCTTCGTTAATAAAATCATTTGGCTGAAAACGGACAAAAAGCTCTGCATTATTAATGCTTCCTTTTTGAGTTTCTTCTCGCAACATATCAATAATATCCCAGTCCGAATCGCTGAATGCTTTACCCATCGGCGCGTAAACAATAAATTTCTTTTTTGGATTTAATTTCTTATTTTGACAAAAAACTTCACGGCTTAACGGCCGATGATTAACGTGCCAATCATAATGCGGGATGCCCGCGACCACGATATCTCTTTCGTTCATGTCCGCGTAATCCATCGCCTCTTTTTTTACAATGTTATTGAATACTATTAGCTTATCAGGCAATAACCGCATGCTGTGCCTGGCGGTCAATTTATCCCACGAATTGATAAAACCAATGTTTTTAACGCCTCTTCTTTTTGCCTCCCGCAATAGATGAACTTGACTGTCATCAAAAAGATGCGCCAGAAAAACTTTTTCCGGTTTGTATTTTATAAAGTATGGCGCGAATGTCTCGTCTTTAACCAAAAGATAATCCAATGCTCTTATAATATTTCGCACCGCCCTGCGCGCAAAAAGCCAATTAAATAGTAACCCGGCGCTATATTTAAAATAATTTCCGTGAATTTCCAACGCCATTTGCCGGCGTAAATTGGTAGTCGCCGTGCGTAAAAGCAAAAACTGTAAATTGGAAAATGCCTTATCCAATCCTCGAATTTTTTTTGCCGGCACTGCTTCGTATATCACGCGAGGGTTAGAAAACTCCTTTTGATAATACGCAGCCCGCTCAGGAGAATCAACAAAAAATACAATACGCACGTCTGGATTTTTAATCAATGTCTTATAAATATCCGTGCGTAAAATATTTTTTGCTTCAACGCCCTGAAAAAGAGTTATAAAAATTGTTTTCATCCCGTTAAAGACGGGTCGTCTTTAGACGACCGTAAATCAGCCGCTTTAACGGCTCTATGCGACTTTTTGTATTTCTAATTTTATATATCATCTTTGATTAGTTTAGTTGTCTCTAACGGGATTTCATTTTAATTACTGATTTGGTTTAATAAAAATTCCCCGATTCTTTCTCCTGATTTGCCGTCCATTTTCCATGCCTGCAACTTCAAAAAATGCGCTCGTTCTTTTTGGTGCAAAAACGGATTTTGCAAATAAAGGTTGGTATATTTTATCAACTCTTCTTTGTTGCGGGTAAACGGGGCCCATTTTGTAAAAAGCATTTTTTGAGTATGGTCCCAATCTAAAAATCGCACCGCGCTTTTTAAATATGGGTTTTGTTTTAAGCCATCAAAGGCTATTCCGATAATCGGCTTATCAAACGCACAGGCATCAATATTCAAGCTAGAAGTGTAAGCAATAACTAAATCACTGTAATACAAAGAGTCCGCAAGATGAATCATTGCGTCGCGGTCTAATTCTTGATCCCGAGCCACGCCCTCCTTAAAAGATTGAGCAGGCTGCTCAAGGCGAAAATGATTATCCGGAACAAAATTACCTAACGGTATAGTATCATTCGGCGGGAACCTTACTAAAAACTGCAAATCAGGCGGAATTTCGCCATTATTTATCGCATCTTTTAAAATTTGTAAAATCTTCCAATCGGTATCAATAAATCTACTTCCCCATGGCGAAAAAAGCACAAGCCGTTTTTTAGGATTAAAGCCGGTCCGCTTAAAAAATTCCTCCCGATTACCGCGCGATTCATTTAAGTAATAATCAAATTGCGGCATTCCGGCGATTAAAATATTCTTCTTTTTTATATCTTCATATTTTAATGCTTCGTCGCGGATAACCTCATTATTAACAATAAGTTTATCGGGCTTCACGCGAAAAAGCCCTTTATTGGTAATATTATCCCACGAACGCACCATGCCTACCGTTTTAATTTTGCGATGCTTTGCTTCCGCCAAAAAATGCACGTCGTCTATATGGAAAATGTCCGGAGCAAAAATCAAATCAGGTTTATATTTGTCAAAATATGGCGCGAATTTATTTTTAGAAATAGTTAACTGGTCAAAAAATCTAACTGTTTTTTTGACCAACGAAAGCCAGCCAATCCAAGAAAAAAAATGGGACGCAAGATATGCAAAAATATTTTTATTTCTTAGAAAAATTTCCTTGCGGTGAATGGCCAACGTGCGCGTACGATTAAGCGACCTTCCTAAATAATTAAAAATAACATCTTGCGCTGTCACGCACTGGCTTTTAATGCCTTCTATAGTTACATTGCTGCCTTGAAAATGATTCAAAAAATAATCTTTTTTATAATCCGGACAAAAAATAATCACGCGCGTATCTGTCGTGCTTTTTAAAATACGAAATACATCTGTAAAAAGAATATTGCGGGTAGCAAACGGATTTAAGCTCGTAATAAATATGGTTCTCATTTATTTTTTCTCTAAAACAAAAAAATAATGGTAGTAATTGAGCGGCGGTCTGAATTTTTTAATTATTTTAAAATTTTTAGCCAAAATTTTATTAATTTTTCTGATGGTATATTTATAACAATCTATTTCCCAATAATGCTGGCCGGATGTTTTTATTCCGCCAAACCTCAAAGGAATTCTGATAAAAAAATCTAAAAATGATTTTTTAAATAAAGTTCTAATTAAAGGCAATTTCAAAATCAATTCAAAACCGCTGGAGCGGTACGGCAAAGAAATCAAGATATATTTTTTACTGACTCGTTTTAATTCTTCCAACGCTTTTTCAAAATCTTCAAACGGCAAATGTTCCAAAATTTCATAAGCTGCTACCGCGTCAAATTCATTGTCTTTAAACGGCAAATGGCGGACATCCGCCGTATAATCCGGTTTTAAAGATTCGTCGGCATCAACCGTAGTAACTTGCATGCCAATTTTCTTAATATGGTCGGAAAAAATTCCGCTTCCCTTACCTATTTCTAAAACCTTAGCTCCTGTTTCCGTAACAGTATCGGTCAATAAATCTATTTGATAAAAATAGGAAATAAAACGCTCAAGTGTGTCGTATTTTTTTCTAAAATAATGTTTTGTATCAACTTGTGGCATCGTAACAATTAAAACCCAATAATTCCCCTTGGGGTTTCCAATAAAAACAGCCACGCCATAACTTTCAATTTATTGATATGCCCCAATATAAATTATTATACCCATTATCAAAATCAGCGCCTTTTAGGAAGGGTATTGGTAATAGATTAAAAATGCGTTCCTAATCAAATACTTAAAATAGCTGCCTATTTAATTATGAATTATCCAATTTGCAGCTTCTAAAATATTAGCTGCAATAAAGTCTGATTTTATATCTCTTTTCTCCATTTTTGTAGCTTCGGTTTCTATAAGAATTGTTTTACAACCGGCATTTGTCCCCATATCAATATCACGCCAACGATCACCGACAACAAAAGATTTAGCTGGATCTACATAAAATTCTTGCATCGCCCGCTTGATCATGCCCCACTCAGGTTTTCTACAATCACAATCACCATCATTCCCGTGCGGACAAAAATATGCGGC
>ERZ1292623.984-Hain-H51-01um-R1-984-length-28503-cov-9_pt1 | contig 21493 bp, 20 predicted proteins | sample MGYA00564398_ERZ1292623 | MGnify/ENA primary metagenome ERZ1292623 (study PRJEB36523, sample SAMEA6512633) | groundwater metagenome | collected 2019-01-07 | study: AquaDiva: Metagenomics assemblies of 32 groundwater samples | reverse complement strand
ATTCTATGTTTAACCCCCATATCGTTGGTATATTTAGAAACGCAAATAATTTTTTGGCAAAATTTGGCGGCATATTTTTCCGTCATAATCGCGGGTAATTTCCGCCACCAAGGCGTGCCTGGTTCAAAAGACCAGCCGTGAGCCGTGTAAATTGTCGGTATACTGTTCCTAGCAGCAATTCTGCCTATAAAACCGGCGGCAGTACTGTGACACGCCACAATATCCGGTTTAAATTGATTAATTAAATTTCGGATAGTTTTAATGGCGCGAAAAAATCTGGCCAGATTAAAATTATTGGAAAAATAAATATTGGGATAAAATTTCGCCCCTGCTTTTATTGCTTCGCTCTCAAGCCAGCCGCCAGGCAAACTCATCACAGCCACTTCATTATTATTTTGCGCAAAAAATTTGGCAAGTTGAGCCACGTGCGTTTGGGCGCCGCCAATTTCGGATTTTGTTATTAAATATAATATTTTCATAAAGACAAAGCCCAAGATAACGCTAATCTTAAATACCCTTTAATCAACGCGAAAAAATAATTTGGATATTGCTTTTTGTATTTTATAATAATACTTAAATGGTCTTTGGCCGCGCGGACGCGTTTTGCCCAGGTAATTCCAAAATCATGCTTTCTGTACTTAACTAGATAATCATCCGTGTTTGCCAGCTTTCCCAACCAGCCCATTTTTAAAAATAAATCATAATCCTCGCCGACCGTATATTCTCCATATCCGCCGCAGCCCACGGCCGCGTCCCGCCTAAACATTACCGAAGAATGTAAAAATGGATTCCGCAACAAAATACCGGCTCTAATAGCCGTGTCTGTGGTTGGATTTTTATAACGGCGAACCTCTTTCCCGTTTTCATTGATAACAATCACCGCGCCACCCACCACCACATAGTCATCATTCTTTTCCAAAAATTCGTACTGTTTTTGCAGTTTATTAGAATCCGCCCAAATGTCATCGCTGTCCAGAACGGTAATGTATTTTCCTTGAGCCAGCCGCAGGGCCAAATTTCGCGCTTTAGTTATGCCTAAATTTATATTTTCACGAATAAATTTTATTCTTTTATCTTGCGCCGTATATTTTGCGACCGCCTCGGCGGTGTTGTCGAAAGAAGCATCATCAATAATTATTAATTCCCAATCGGCAAAAGACTGGCTTAGCGCGCTCTCTATGGCCTCGGCAATATATTTCCGCCGATTATTAGTTATGGTGACTATACTTATCAAAGGCATAAATTACACTATACTTTAATCCAATTTGGCGGCAAAAAACTATCTGTTTTAATATCTTCGGCCACCAACCAGCGACTGGGAGAAACCACGATCTTTTGCGGATTATTATTAAGCCAGGCCGCCCACCAGCTAAAAGTGCTGTTGGCGATAATTTGGTGTTTGCACAAACTCATCATAAATAACTCCTCTGCCGGATTGAATACTGGTTTAGAGACAAACACCATTGGACCGGCAAGTTTTAGATTTGCTTTGGCCCATTCAATATCATCTGAAAAAATAAACAGCTTAAAGTTTGGATGCTTATTTTTTATAATCTCCAAAGCTTTTTCATAATAAGCCAAATCACAAAGCCCGTTATAACTCTTGCGGATAGTGGCAAAATCACCGCGGCGAATATGCACAGCCGCAGATTGACCGGCATTTTCAATCTCTGACTTTATATTATTCACTTCCTGGTGATAACCATTTTTTAAAGTAAATTCAGTCAACAAAACATCTCTGATTATCTCAAAGTATTTATAACTCTGAAAATAACCGTCCAGGTATACATTCTTTTTCTTTTTTAATATTTTAGCGTAAAATCTATAAAAGTGATTTCTGTTTATACGCCCCTGAATTCTATCTACTGTCCTTGCAAAAAAAGACGGCATTGACATGGCAATTTCTGTTTCAGTCGCATTTTTTAAAACAACATTAAAACTGTCAATTTCTAACTCTCTCGGTATGTCGCCGGACTTAATATTATTGAACCACGACAAATCAACTTTTAATTCGTCCTGCCAATCCAAAGCCAAACGCTTACCCAGTGCGTATTGAAACATTTGGTTGCCAAGTCCGCATTTAATTTTCATTATTATCATAAAATTTAAAATTGCGCTTACATCAAATAATTCTTAACAAATAATTTGAACAAACCAATGCCGAAACCATATAGACCGGCATAAGAAACCGCGCCGCCGGTCGCCGTGCCAACCGCTACACTGGGCAAAATTAGATTTACAAATAGAATTAAATTAAACAATCTGCTTGATAAATATTTGTAAGAATAAGCGATGGCCAGAAACACACCGATACTGCCCCAAGCAACGACGCGCGAAGTGTCCGGAATCAGCACTAGCGCCAACGGCGCAATAACCATCGCGGCGGTTGGTATTAAAGATTTATAATCCTTGTTTTTTATGTAATAATAACAGCCCAAAAAAACAAATGCCCATAAAAATTTATAGGCGAAAAATACCGCTAGAACCGCCAATTTTATATTTTTTAAAAATATACTTATGGCATTTTCGTTTGTTAACGCCAAATGACCTAAAAACAAATTTGTAAAATTAAAATCATAGTTAGCCAGCCATAAAAAACAATAAGCTATCGGCAGTAAAACATAAAACTTACGCTCTTCCTTGGGGAAATAAAACCAGCTAAAAATAAAGCCAAGAAATAACGCGGTGGATTCGTGGGACAAAAACATTAAAGCCAGCAAACTTATTCTGCCGTATTTATCCAGCGGGAGAAAAAAAGACAGCAAAGCCAGCAATAAAACTATCTGATCCGGATATCCTGGGGCCTGAAATTGCTGAATCATAATTCCGGCCGTCATAATACTTACTAATTGCCACGTTTTTAATTTTAACAGCAATTTGCTTTCCAGCCATAGAATAATCGTATAAATACAAGAGAATGTGATTAGGAAGTGCAACGCGGTATACAGTACTTCCCCTTTAAACTGCAGAAAATATGCCAGGGCCGGCTCTAGAATTCGTCGGTAGAAAAAACCGACATCCTGATCAAATGGAGATACGGAAATATTCGCGTATACTTCGCCCATATATGCCGCGCGGAGTGTTGAAACAAGAACCGCTAAAAAGAAAAATACCAGAGCCGAGCGGAAAAAAATATCCCATGAAAAATATTTTTTCAAGCTACCGGCATCTTTAAAGGCGAAATAAAACATTATTATGACGGCAAGAAAAAAAATAAAACCCCGCATCAATACAGCGCCGTCTCTGCTAACATGAAAAACATCGGCAAATTTCATTGTCGGGAAATTGGCCACTAAAAAAGAAGCCCCGACAGCATAAACTAAACAAGCCGGTTTTACCAATTTTTTTAGGCCTGCAATAATTTTATTGTTATATAATATATCCATATAAAAATTATTATTTTCCAAACCTTAATTTAATTATCGTCACAATATATGATAACATGAATAAAAATAAATTTCTTTTTGTGCTGCCAAACATTCGTTTCTTAAAAAGAAAAGGGATCTCCTTTATTTTTAAAGTTCCTTTTTTCTTTTTTAATTTAAATAAAATTTCCTCTACTATATCAAAGTTATCACAACGCAATTGCAGTTCTTTTAAATCTTCCGTTTTATATAATTTAAAGCTATTGGAAATATCCTTGCATTTAATATTTAACACCAGGGAATACATTACATTCACCACCAAACTCATAAAAATTAACATTTTACTATTTTCGGTATTCCCGTCTTTTACATACCTGGAAGCCACCACCACATCCTGGCCGTCTTTATTCTCATATAAATTTTTAACAAATTCCGGAGCGTGCGATCCGTCCGCGTCCATAAAAATTGTATACTTGCCGCTAGCGTAATTGATGCCGGTTCTAATCGCGTCTCCATAATTATTTCCACCGGATCTGCTGATGTAAACCGCCCCAACCTCGTCACATACTTTTTTGGTATTATCCATGGGCATGATGGTATCAATCACTAAAACTTCGCAATTATTACTGACTGTCTTTAAAACATTGTTAAGGCGCGGCAAAATAATTCTTAGGTTTTCCTCCTCTAAATAAGCCGGGATTATTATGCTTAATTCTTTGTTCTCCATATATAATTATTTTTCCGTAATCCATTCTAACATTTTTTTTATGCCGGAACGCGCGCTAACTTTGGGCTGCCAGCCGATTAATTTTTTTGCTTTGCTTATGTCCGCTATAAAAACTTTTTGATCGCTGATCCGGGGCGGTAATTTTTCAAAATTCAATTTCACTTCTAATTCATCTTCTAAAATATCGAAAAGTTCCAATAAAGACAGGCTGTTTTCAACTCCCCCGCCAATATTAAAAACCTCTCCTTTAATAGCCACCGCTTTTTCCGCCGCTAAAAAGTACAAATTGACCATATCATCAGAATGCAGCACGTCCCTGACTTGTTTGCCATTGCCGGAAATATTAAACGGTTCCGCTGTTTTATTTTTTAAGGTATTTATAGCCTGCTCGCAAAACCAGCCTATCCAACCCTGATCCGCGGTTGAAAATTGCCTGCCGCCATACATTGAAGAATGTCTAAAAACTACGGTTTTTAAACCAAAAATATGACTATAGTCAACCATATACTGATCGGCCGATCCTTTGGAGCAGCCGTACGGCGAAGAAAAACTAAGAGGGACAGATTCCGGCAGACCCAGCGGATACTGCTTTAATTCATAACGCTTTTCTTTTTCGGCATATTCAAGCCATTCTAAATCGCCATAAACTTTATTGGTGGAAGAGTAAATTATTGCGGAATTTGGAGAAAATTTTCTTACGGCTTCAAGCAAATTAAAACTGCCCAACGCGTTTATTTCAAAGTCCTGCCTTGGATCCTGAATTGATGTGGTCATAGCCACCTGACCGGCTAAATGAAAAATTACATCAGGCATTTCCTCTTTTATTAACAACTCCGCCGCATCGCTATTTCTAATGTCCCCATTGATAAACTTAAATTTTCCGATGCTTTGCAGCCATAATAAATTTTTCTCGCTGCCAAAACGGGAAAGATTGTCAAAAATTACCAAATCATCTCCTCTAACGAAACATTCGCGGGCCAAATTGGAACCCAAAAAACCGCAGCCTCCGGTTATTAAATATTTCATATTAAATACTATTAGCGGATTTTAATTCAAAATCTATTGTTTTTTTCAGCCCCTCCTCAAGAGAATACTTGCTGCTCCAGCCAAGCTTGGTTATCTCTGAAATATCAGCAACACATTCCATCACTTCGTTCTCTCTATAAGGGAGAGCTCCAAAATTTAAAACGGTTTTTTTATTATTAAGAATAGTTTTCATCGTCTCTACGGTTTCTCTTATGGATTTTGCCTTGTTACTGCCTATTTCAAAATTATAAAACTTATTACTAAAATTATTAATATTTTCCAAAATCATCATAAAAGCGCTTACCACATCATCAATAAAAACAAAATCTCTTTTTTGCTCCCCCTTCGTAAAATCAATTTTATCAACCCCGCCGATTAATTTTTGTAATGTGGACGACACAAACTTGGTCTTATCGTCGCCGGGGCCGTAAAAATGCTCTAGGGCGACATTTACGCAAATTAAATTATTTTGATAGCTCATTAACCAATCCTTAAACTGTTTTTTTGACAATGAATAACCGTCAATCCTTTTGTCTAATATCGTATCCGTGTTAATAAAACACTTCGCGCCAAATTCTCTGCCCAATTCAAGCAGTTTTAGCGGGAGCACCAAATTAGCTTCAATAACCTGAGTTGGATCGGAATTCTTTCGGCCGTAATCAGTGGCGCAATGTAAAATAATATCAATTTTATTGTCTATAAAAATCTTTCTATGATCCACCTTATCTGCGTCGTAAGTATTTATCCGATCTTTATACGCCTCAATTCTAAAAGAATTGCTAAAAGACCTCTTTAACACTACTATTTTATACTCTCTCTTATTAACCAGCTCCTTCAAAATATTACTACCAAGGTATCCGGTGCCGCCGGTTAGTAAAATAACTTTATCTTGTTTCATAGCGGTTTGCCATAAGATTAGTTTTATTTCTCCAAAACTACAACCAAAGATAGGCCGACTGTTTTTCTTAATATGTATTTTTCAATAAACCGCAGTGCCGGCACCAGAAAATTAAAAAATTTTAGCGCGTTTTCGTTTAAAATTTCTTTCTTCATAATAGCGCCGTTCCAATACCAGCCCACCATTCCCAAAAAATTAAAATAAAACATTTTTTTAACCTTGAACTTGGTTTGCTTTACTTTGTCCAGTGCCATCTTTTTATTATAACGCCGATAATGATCCACGCAGGTGTCTATGCAATTAAACAAAAACTTATGCGCCGGCACCAGCATAATAAACCGGCCGCCGGGGTTTAACATTTCATAAATATTATTCAGCGCCTGCACATCGTTTTCCACATGCTCCATAACGTTTAAAGCGAACGCCGAATCAATCCCGCTTACACCGACAAAATCCAATGTATTTTCAAGATTAATTCTTAAAACAGAAATGTTTTCTTGCGGAAATTTGCTCTTTAACGCGTCCACATACTTTATATCTATATCGCTTAAAACAATTTTATTTTGAGGAAAATTTTCCAAAATTAGCTTGCTATACGTGCCTCGCCCGCTGCCGAATTCCAAAATCGTTCCGCCCAAAAACGGTTTTACTTCATTAAACATCCAGCGGCTAAAATTGTCCGCCTTGCTTAATAAATCCAAATTAACGTCGCCTTTTTCGGTATAATTTTCGGGCATACTACTTTACCTTAATGGATAAATCCAAAACGAAATTCTTGCCGTCATCATAAATTATTTTTCTGGTTTTACTTAACTCTATTGTATAATCCTGAAAAGCCAGCCCATTTTCTGTTATAGCCCGCAACAAAGGGTTTACATGGGCTTTGAGCATGCCCGATACGGAACTGCGGGCGAAATTAGCCTCATTACCATAAGAATAAGCAATATACTTAAGATTGTGGGATAAAAAATAATTGGCCATAGCCTCGCTCCCACTCTTGAGCGGCAATCCGGGCGGCAAACTGGCGCCTCTGGGCACGTCATTTATATAAACTTGATTGCGATTAAAATCAAACAAAAAATTCCGATCCAGTCTGGCGATAATTGTTTCGCCGGCCGGCACCGCTTTTTGTAAATCGGCATATTGTTTAAGCTCGGCTTCACTAACCAAATCGGAATTCATCAACCCGATTTTTAATTTGCCATCGCCGATACTAAGACCGTCCTTAATTCTCTGCATTATCCAATAATCTCTTTGCAAAAAAGCGCCGATTAAAAAAACAACAAACAACAACCCGGTTAGCCGGGTATTAAAATCAGGCAAACGATTAAAACGCAAATTATCGCCAAGCAATAAAACTGCCGCAAACAAAATTGTCGGTAAAAGATATGGAAAACTGTAATAGTACAAACTATATCCGCCCAACAATAAAACCAGCGCCAACACGCCAGACAATGAACTAAAAAATATCAGCCAAACAAACCTTTTTTCTTCACTGGCTGCCAAAACATAGGCCGCAACGCCCATGGCCACCAGCGGTATAAGTGTAATCAAACTGTTAAAACCCTCATAAAATAAACGCAACAAACTGTATAAATCAAACCGAATTACATGTTTAAAATCGTCATAGGCCGTACCATGATAACCGCGGCCAAATATCGGATAGAGTAATGTGCCGGAAGACGCAAGCATGGCCAGCATCCACGGCAAAAGAAAAATAAAAATAATCAATATTGATAATACAAACTCCTTAACCAACGGCCGCCAATCTCCGAGCCGTTGATAACAAAGATAATAATGCCCGAAAAAAAGCATCACTGACACTAAGACAAAAGTTGACTTTAGAACGCAGAGCGTTGCCAGCGGAAGGCCGACCAAAAGAGCGTTGCGTAAAGACGAATTATTTTTAAATTCCGCCGTTTGATAAGATAGTCGGAAAAAAAGAAAGAATACAGCGGCGGCGGTATACGCGGCAGTTATGTTAAGCACCGGCGAATCAAGCAAGATCATCAGAACAGCCGCGGTGAAAATTATACCACGGTTGACTTTTTTTTCTTTAAGAAAACCAACTAGCAAAAGCGCCAATATTAAATATCCCAGTCCATTGTCTGCCAGATGCAAGTTTTTAAAAGAGGCAACAGATAGAATCATGGCATGCAAAAAATACTGTCCGCCCAAAGATGACTCTACCCGGCGCTCGCTAAACGGATCGTTGCCGAGCGATCCGGTCTGCAACATTTTTGCCGGAAAAGCCATATAACCATGATGGTCATCAGAGCCGTTAAAACCAAAAAAAGAAACCGCGGAACTATAACGAACCAAGATGATGACAAAAACAAGGGCAGCGGCAATGGAAAAAATTTTGTTTGCTTTTACAAACACAACTGCTTGGCGCGCCAGCAGCGGCCAGGCCTGGCAGCCCAAAAGCCAAAAAAATAAAAACAGCAAGAAACCAAAACCAACAAAGGCTTTTAACACCAGCGGCGAGATGGCGGCGGCAAAATTTAAAAAACCACCGACAATAACGCTCAAACACAAACCAAAGGCGGCCTGCATGCCGAGGTCAAATTTTTTTGCCGGAGATAAAATTATATTAAGAAGACGCCCATAACCGATAAAGGCAAAGAGTACGATAATTCCCCACGCAAAGGCTGTAAAGTATTGAACCAGCATAATTAATTTAACCAGTTTTTCATAAACTTTTCTGTATTTTCCAGTGGCATAATATACCAAGCCAGAATTTCTTTGATTATTTCGCTCTCGTTGACGGCCATATCTTTCTTTCTGCATTCCACTTGTATGTTAGGCATAAAATTTCGATACAAAGGGTGTTTGAATTTAAAATTATCAAACCCGTATTTTGCTAAGACTTTCTTAAACTTGCGCTTGTCCCAAAAATCCAGATGGTTGGCCCAAGCCGCTTCCTGAGTGCCAAACAAATGCCGGCCCAGCCGCATTTTGAAAAAAAACGGCGCAAACGGCAACAAAACGCTGGACCAAAAATAATCCGGAGTTTCAATCACTAATTTTCCGCCCGGCTTAAGCCAGCGACGCCACTTGGCCAATAATTTTAACGCGTCAACCCGGTTAAAATGCTCAAAAAGATGGTGGCTTCTGATTTCATCCAAGGAATTATCGGCATACTCCAAAGTATTGATATCCTGATAAACATCGGCTTTAACATTCATTATTGTTTGGTCGTTCGGCGGATAATCCACGTTTATATAACCCTCCAAATATGTGCCGCCGCAACCTAAATGTATTTTCATACGAATAAATAATTATTTTGCGTAAATATCTCCCCACAAATCCGGATTGTCTTTTATTCTTCTTTCCAGATCCGCGAATAACTCATCTTTGCTGACCCAAGAACTTAAGATCAGGCGCGGCTCTTCGCCAATAGTAAAATTAAATTCCTTAAAACCGATTGATACCAGCCGCTCTACGCATTTCTTGGCGTTGACAAAAAACTCGCTGGTAAACTCAAAATTTAAACAGCTTATTTTTTTAGTCAACCCGCTAATCACTTCCAACTCAAAACCTTCCACGTCTATTTTACAAAAATCGGGCTGGCCGTATTTATTAATCAGCGCATCGAGCGTTGTCATTGGCGTCAAAATCTCTTTATCAAATTTGAAATTTTTAAATCGTCCGGTTTTCCAATCTGCGGAAAAAGTGGAAAGGCCTTTCTCGCTCGTGCAAACACTCATCTTCATCTCTCCAGATTCTCGGCCCACGCCTTCGCGCGCCACTATCACATTTCGGCCGGCAAATTCTTTTTCCAGCTTATCGGCGCAATCCGGTTGTGGTTCCACCGCCACCACTTTTACCCCCAACCGGGTAAAAATTCTAGTGCGATTGCCGACATTGGCGCCGATATCAAAAAATAATTTATTTGGCCCGATAAATTGCCTAAAAAAACCGAAACTGCGGATATAGTTTAACGGCCTTTTTAAATAAAGGAAAAATCCGGACAGCATACTTTAATCAAATCAATGAATCTTTTTGCGGCTAATGTATTGGTAAAATTTGTCAACGCGTAATCCCGCGGCTTATACAGGCTCAGATTCCCCGTAAAATCCCGCCATTTAGCGGAAAAATCCTCTTCTCCGGCAAAAAACAGGCCGCATTCCGCGGTTAAATACGGCGCGCTTATTTTACCATCAAACCACTTATAACCGCAATACTCCCAATACCCTCTATTCCACACTAGTGTCGGCACATTATGCATCCAGGCTTCGCCCAGCGCCAGCCCCTGGCTCTCGGATTCTGACAAATAAATCAGGCTTTTGGCGCGGGCCAGCAGGCCAAAATAGTCTTCCTTACGGTAATGCCCGTAACGAACCGCCTCGTAAGGAATATTTTTTGATTTTAAAAAATTTATTATATAATTAAGCTGTTTTTTGGGACCGCTTTTATAATAAACTAAAACCAAATCCCGCGTTTGCGACAAATCGCAATCGCTACCAACTCCGGCCGGCCAGATTTTTATCTTGGCCGCTAGCTGCGGCGCCTGCGCTACCCAAAAATCCTTTGTCCAAGCGGAGGGAAATGGCAAAAGATCAATATTTACATCAAGCATTATCCCATTTTTCTCGTTTGGCAAAACCGCTATGATCGGTCCGGCGATAATTTTGCTTATTCTGCCTTTCTTTTTTATATCAATAGCGTCACGCAAGGCTTCAGCGCTTTCATTCACATAAACCACCGCGCCGTCTTTAATATTTTTACTTTCGGGGTTTAAAACATAATTAATCTCCATTTCTTTAAGACCGGCTAACAAACTATTTGTTACCGCCTGCGGTCCGCGAGATCGTCCCAGAAAATTCCTGATGTATTTCTTTGTAATTTCTAAAAAACGGCGCGGTGAAAAAAAACCCACGCCATTTATCGGTTCGGTTAGAATAACAAGCGGCATAATAATTTAAATTTTATTTGTAATACCGTATCGCTTGCACACAATTTCGTTCTCGGCGAGAAGCCGCGGATTGGCGCCGGCGCTTAATCCCCGGCCATCAACATTAAAAATTCCCGCGTTCTTTTTGGATAACACAAATTTGTCGGATAACTTTGCCGCGCGCACGCACCAGTCAAAATCACCGCTAATTTTAAATTGTTCGTCAAAAGGGCCAACCCGGTTATAAAAATCTTTACTAATCATAAAAAACGGACCGCAATGCATGGATCTGGTAAACTCTTGCTTATCATATGCCGGCGGAGAAATATGCCGGTACTTTACCGGCGCGGCTACCGGTCCGAACCGCAAAACCCAAACAATATGAAAAGGGAAATAAACCAAATCCGCGCCATTTTTAATAAGATTAAAACCGTCAATAATCGCGTCGGCGAATCGCGTATCGTCCGCGTTCCAAAACCCGATTACTTCGCCCCGGGCCATGCGCACGGCGCGATTCCAGCTGGCAAACACGGTTTCTCTGTCCACCACCGCGTATTTAAACCATGATTTATCTTTTAATTTAGCGATAAATTTTAATTCTTTTCCAACGGGATTGTTTAATACTGCGATAATTTCAAACTCCGCTCCTTTATTTTCAAGGGATTTGGCAACTCGCAATATGCGGGCAGCCAATTTGTCGGCGTAACGGCCGGAATTATACAGCGAAAGAATAATAGATATCATAAATTTGCGTCTAATGAATCTACAATGCGTTTTTTTTCCACCACATATTGCTCCTCAATTTTTTCCAGCGTAACACCGTTTTCTTTTTCATAAAGACTAAAGTAAGTAAGCAGTCTAAAATATGAGTAGGCCAGCGCTTCCATAAAACCAACCGCGCCGTTTTTCCAATTATCCTTATAAAATAACCAAAAGTATCTGAACATGGCCGCCACCATTTTTATTACCGAATACTTTTGTCCGCTGGCAAGCTTCTGCCCCGCTTCCGCTTCGGCGTATGACAAATGGTTGGTAGCGAACTTTGTCAGGTTATACAAACTAAAATGACGTATGGCATACTCATCACGTATCGGCAATCGCAAAATTTCATCTTTTTTTCCTAAGAACTTTCCCATGCCGTGGATCAAATTATTGGAAAAATCAACCGAGTCTCTTTGAAAAAAACAACCAACGGATGTCTTTATTGCCGGGTGTTTGGTCTTGCCCCAAAGATAGGTATATAAAGGAACAATTACTTGCTTATACTTATCCTGGCGCGAAATTTCGGTCAGTTTGTCCAACAATGTTTTTGGCGCCAAGTCATCCACATATTGCCAAAAAAACCATTTTTTGTCGGTATTGGCCAAAGCAAAATCAAGCATTTGCGTGGTTTCTCCCGCGCCAATCATGGTCATTTTTGGGCGTTGCAAAAATCTGGCCCCGTATTTTTGCGCTATTTCACCGGTTCTGTCCATGCTACCGCCATCCAAAACCAACACCTCGCCGTATTTAATAAAATTACGCACCGGATATTCTATGCGTTTTTCTTCGTTTAAAGTAAAAAGGATAAAGGCTATGTTGGAATTATTCATATTCTTTTTTTAAAATATTTATCGCACCCGATTAAAACTAAAAATTTTTTAATTAACTCTTTTACGGCAATCCAATAACCCCGGCCCACAAAATATACAAACGCCCCGGCGGTTGATTGGGGCAGATCATACAAACGCTTAATCCATAGAAAACCTTTGAAGGCCGCCAGGTTGCGTCGGCGCGTTGTTTCCAGCCCAACAATATCTTCCCACCGCATATTATCGCCGCGCGTTTTAACGATTAAATCCGGCAAAACCATGAACTTTAAATTCTTAAAAGCTCTTAAAAAAACATTGGTGTGGATATGGAGGGAGCCGAAATACTTTTCCAAATCAGCGTAAGATAACCACGTTTCCCGCAAAAAAACATGGGTAGACATTCCGCCAAAAATACCAATAACTTTAACGTAGCCTCCGAGCGATCTGACGTAATCCTGCAAACTGCCGTAAAGCCTATCTTCGGGAGCGCCGGCATCGTGTTCATTTTTATAGGCGCGCCGCATGTCGCGCGAATAGCCCACATGACCAACTAAATAATACGGAACATTTGTGGCTAATACTTTCTTTACTAATACCGACAGCGCCTCGGGAAACAAGGCGTCATCATCACCCAAGGTAAGGCAATATTTTCCACTAGCCAGCTTTATGGCATTATTTAAATTCCGATCAAATCCGATGTTAGTGTCATTTCTAGTATAGATAATATTCGCGTATTTTTCAACAAAACCGGCCATCATTTCTTTGGTGCCGTCGGCGCTCGCGTTATCCGAAATTACTATTTCCACCAGGTCTTTAAGCGACGGATCGACGTCAAATTGATCGGTGATGCTTAATAAGTTGTATTGCAAAAACTCCGCTCTGTTATAGGTTGGAATGCAGATACTTAATACTTTGCCCATATACACCTAATCAATTAATACGGATTTGAATACAAATTTTTTGTTTAAAACAAAAGATACGCAGGCCATCGGTAAGATTAAAATCGCTCCGGAAATATAAGCGTTAACGCCAGCTAAACTAAACAGGTACAAACCCAGCACATTCAAGACATAAACAACCCCGTAAACTCCAAAAAATTTAAATATAAGCGAATTATTGCGGGAATTAAATACAATTACACCGGTGGTTTTAAAGTTAAATAAAATTCCCAAAATCGTGCTTAGTAGCGCCGCAAGAGAATAATGCAGGCCAAGAAATAATAGGAGCGAAAAAACGCCATAACCAAACAAGGTATTGATCCCGCCAATAAATAGAAACCGGATAAATTGATTTTTCGCTAATTTGTTCAGCATGCCTAGTTATCAAAAATTAATTCGTTCTTTTTCAATTACTAAAGGCCTGTGTTTAACTTGGGTATAAATCGCTCCAATATATTCCCCCAAAATTCCCACAAAGAAAAGCTGGATAGAGCCCAAGAAAAAAATGCCGATGATAAGCGGAGCTAATCCTAATTGAAATTCTTGCCAATGCGCTAATTTTAAAACCAGATAAACTAGAGCAATGATAAAACTAACTATGGACAATCCAAAACCGACGAAGCTGGCCAGGCGCAGCGGCACTTTGGAATGATTCACAAATCCAAGCATGGCCACCTCGTATAATTTATAAAAATTATTTGAGCTCTTGCCGTGCTTGCGCTGCGCTTGAGTGTACTTGATTTCGGTTCGAGAAAAACCAAACTCGCTGATGAGGCCGCGCAGATACGGTTCCGGATCGTCAATCTTTTTTAAGGCTTCAATAAACTGCCTGTCATACAAAGCGAAGCCGTTAAAATTTTTAACCTGTTCGGTTTCAGCGATTGCTTTTAATAAGCTATAATATAATTTTCTAATAGCAAACATTAAAAAGCTTTCTTCGCTTTTATCTTTAATACCGATGATTACTTTGAATCCTTCCGCCCATTTGGTTATGAAATCTTTTATCAGAGCCGGCGGATCCTGCAAATCCGCGGGAATAACAACGGCCGCGTCTCCATTTACCTGCAAAAGGGCATAATACGGGGAACGGATTGAACCAAAATTACGGGCATTAACAATTATTTTCACCCGCTTGTCCTGGGCGGCTATTTCTTTTAAAATTGCCACTGTCTTATCGCGTGAAGCGTTGTCAATAAAAATATGCTCGTAATTTGGCGCGCAATCTTCCATTACCTTTTTTACCTGGCTATAAATCTCGGCGACGTTCTCTTCTTCGTTGTAGCAAGGCGTAACAATGCTTATCGATTTATTAGGAAACATACTTAATATTATATATATTCTTGCAAAAATTTATCAAAGCAGGCCACTACATAATCAATCATTTCGGCATTAAGCCCTGGATAAACCCCGACCCAAAATGTATTACTCATAATTAAGTCTGTATTTTTTAATTCACCCACAACCCTGTATTGAATCGGGTTATCTATAAAATACGGCTGTTTGGTAATATTTCCGGCAAATAAATAACGGGTGGCTATGTTGTTTTCCTGCAAGTGTTGCACTAAACGATCACGGTCAAACGGGGCGTCTTCTTTAACAGTCAATAAAAACCCAAACCAGCTTGGTTCCGCTTCTTTTTCCCACGCGGGCAAAACAAAATATTTTTCATATTTTTTTAGGCCATCATATAAAATTTTAAAATTATCTTTGCGTTTTTGCACAAAACCGGGCAACTTATCCAGTTGCGCCACGCCCAGCGCCGCCTGCATATCGGTAGCTTTCAAATTATAACCGATTTCCGAATAAATATATTTATGATCATAGCCATACGGTAAATTTCCCAACTGCCAGCCAAAACGCATGCCGCAAGTATTATCACAGCCGGATTTGCACCAGCAGTCTCTGCCCCAATCGCGGAAGGACCGGATTATTTTTGCCAAAATTCCGTCATTGGTAAACACCGCTCCGCCTTCTCCCAAAGTAATATGGTGGGCCGGATAAAAACTGCAGGTCGCAATCTGGCCAAATGTGCCGGTGTATTTTCCGTTATACATAGACCCCAAAGCATCGCAATTATCTTCTATCAGCCAAAGATTATGCTCTTTGCAAATCGCGGCAATCGCGTCCAAATTAAATGGATTGCCCAAAGTGTGCGCCAAAAATATCGCCCTTGTTTTGGGTGAAATGGCTTTTTTAATTCCTTCCACATTGGCGTTATAATAGCCCAAATCCACATCCACAAAAACCGGCACGCATTTATTTTGAATAATAGGATTGACAGTGCTGGGGAAACCGGCGGCCACGGTAATTATTTCATCGCCGGGGTTTAATTTTTTGGCGCCCAATTTGGCGGACATCAGAGCCGAAATAGCCAACAAGTTGGCCGATGAGCCGGAGTTTACCAAAATTGCCTGCTTGACTCCCAGCCAATAAGCAAGCTTGCTTTCAAATTCGTCACTAAAACGGCCTTCGGTCCACCAACCGTCCAAAACCGCCTCCACGCCCAAAATTAACTCCTGTTCGTTAAACACCTTACCGGAAACCGGCACGGAAGATTCGCCGGGAACAAATTTTTTATCCGGAAATTTTTCTTTATAATATTTTACTATTTCTGATTTTAATTTGTCATCCATATGATTATAAAAATATTATTAATTAAGGCCGTTATCTGCAATCATTTAAATTTTTAGCTCGGTTTAATAAAAGGGCCATATCATCGGTGCTGGTGCTGATAACCGTATAATACTTTTCAACTGTCCGGTTAATTCTGCTGTCAACCAAATCATTGCCGAATTGCATATAAAATTTACTGAACGGATACACGAATACTTTATAATTTTTATTGCACTTTAAAAAATCAACCGCGTCGTCCGCCTCGCTTTTAAATATTATTTCCGTAAAAGAAGGAACGTCCAAAACCGAACGCGTATGCGATTCTCCGTAAAACGCCCCGTCGTAATGTCCGGCCAAAATCACCACACTCTCCCCTGCCACGGTGTTATTTTTAATAAAATCAATATTTTTTGTTATCGCTGTGGCAGTGTCGCTTGAAAAGGCGCTAAAACCGGCCGACACCCAATTGTAATATTTGTGGCTGTGGCTAATAACGCTTATGGGTGAAGATAAAATAAAAAATAACACCAATAAAAATAACAGCGCCTGACCATATAATTTTGGATTGGAAGCGGCGTTGTAAAAAATAATGTCCGCAAAAATTACCAGCAACATAAGCGACAAATATAACGGGCCATAGAAAGTCGCGTCGTGCGATCTGCCTTCGTAATAACTAAACAAACCAACTCCCAAAATAGTCAGAATAAAAATAGAGGCGTTTTTCCAGTCGCCGTCTTTAACCAGCCATTTTTTGATGGATAAAAGCAAACCGGACAGAAAAGTGATGACCACCAAAATCCACACATGCGGAAAAGGCATGGCTATCAGCATAAATCCTTCATAAAATAATCTTTGATACCGAAAAAATATAGAAAAATCCGGCGTCTGTCCGCTTATTAAAAACGCGTAACCGGCGTAGCTCGCAAAAACAACGCCGAGTGCCGCCGCTCCCATAAGGGCATGGCCAGCTATATTTCTAATCATTAATTTTTTATCGGAACGAAAAACTTCCAGATAAACCAAAGCCAGAATCCAAGACGCAAAAACCATGATGCCGGAATCAAAGTTCCACAAAACAGCCAAAGCGCTTATTATAAACAATGCCAAATAAAGAATTTTGTTTCTGCTCTCAAAATAAAAAGAGGAAAGCAACAAAAGCAGGGACGGAAAGATGGTTCTAATCGGATAATATTGAAAATACGGATAAGGGTTGGCCGGGCTATCCAAAAAATAAAGCATGACCGTGCTGAATCCGATGAGCAGAATTATTTTATTTTTTATTAATCTGCGCAGAAAAAGAAAAATAAATAAAAAATTCAGACTCAACAGCGCGCCCATCACCGAGGTGATGGATAAAACGCTTAAACCAACCAATTTAAATACCGGATTTAAAAACACCGGATAAAGGCCGTACTGGCCAGATAAATTTACCAGCATTGTTTTTCCCGCCGCCACTTGAGCGATTGAATTAAAAACCGGATTGGCGTGGCCCACAATATTGATGCCGGCTAATTCCGAACCATTGGCGCTGATAATGTTGATAAAAAAAACAACCGCGATCAAAACACCGGAAAATATATAGACTAAATTTTTAATTAAATTATCGTACGCGGGTTTTTTTAATGACATGGCAAAGTAGGTGCCGATTGGAAATAACGCCAAACTGTACAGATATTTTCCCAAGCCCTTAAAAAAATAGCTTTTTTCAACATACATAAAATTGCTGACGGCCAAACCGATATAAGCGATGGAAAAAATCGCCAAAGGCGCGGCCAGGCCAGTGAAAAAATAAAGGCGCGGAATAATTTCCTTTTTTATTTTATAAACATACCTGCTAAATAATTTATAGAAAATTAATAATAAAAACGGGCTTAACAGCACGCTGGACGTAAACTGGGCTCTTTCCACCAGCTTGGGAATAAAAGCGGGCAGAAGTTTGTCCAGATAAACCTTGGAGGCCTCAAGCAGTATTCGCGAAGTGTCCGGTTTATAAAAAAACTTTATGGCTACGCATAGTAAAAATAAAAATACGGCGGTGGCCGCCACGCTTAAAACAAAAATGATAAATTCCCTCTGGCGCAAGTCCGTATCCTCGTCGCTAAAAACATCGTTATTTTTGCGTTTAAAAAAAGAAGTAACGAAAAAAATTATCAATAAAACTGCGGCTAGCAATGAAAAATTTTTAACGCTGGAAACTAATGGTTTTTGAATTAAATATTCCCTCCCCTTAAAATTTATGCTGGACAAGAGACTGGAGGCTAGCGGAACATTAACTTGCCAAGGTTTGACTTTCACATTTTCCGGCGCCTCATACACAAAATAGCCGGGACTGCCGTTTATGTCGCTCATATACCAATCAGCGCTGTTTGCGTCCAATTTTTTCCATTCGGCCAAAAACTGTTTTTTTGTAAAGACAAAATTTTTCTCTCCCAGGGTAATATTAATTTTTGACAGCTGGCCCAAACTTTCACTATTTACGCCCACCAATATTCTTTTTATAAATGTTTGACTTGGGTTATTCCACTCGTCTTGATTCCCCTCCAGCACTCTTGTTAAATTCATGGTATTGCCGGCCCGCGACAATGTCGCCAAAACTCTGATAGATGATAAATTCGCCGCGTCCAGTCCCTCAACTTTTACTGATAAATGATCCAGAATTTGTCGACTGGTAATAACCGAAATAACATTTCCCAGCCAAAGAACACCGAAAATAAACAGCGATGACAAAACGATCGCCAAAATATGTTTTTTCAACAAAATAATCGCATCATTAGCCGCTAATTTTAAATTGTTTAACAGCATAAAATAATTATGAATCTAATTTTGACACAAGGGGCCGGTAATACTCCACTAGATCCGCCAACGATTTGTCTAAATCGGTAAAGGATATTTCTCCAATGGCTGTTTTTAATTTATCAATATTGCCGGAATACTCTTTATTCATTTCCGGATTCTGCACGACAATCGGCACATTTTTCCCCGTTAAAGCCAGCACCTTTTTTGCAATAGTAATTAAATCTATCGTTTCTCCGCGCCCAACATTGTAAAAAGTTTCCGGCGGTTTATTGGCGATAAAATAATCTAAAATCTTGGCAAAGTCGTTGATATACAAATAATCGTAATTAACATTTTGTTTTATCGTTATGGGAATATCTAAAAGAGCGTTGTAAATTGCTTCGGGAATAAATCTGATTTGATAATCTTCGTATTTGCCATACACCGCGAACGATCGCAGGTGCGTGATAAAATCAACTGTCTGCGCGTATTTGGACATTATGTATTTGGCAAAACCATATTGATCCACCGGCACTGATTTGTCAAAATCATCTTCCTTTGCCATCGCCACACCCCGTGTTTTATCATATTCGGCTCCGGAACCAAGCACAATCAGTCTTTTGTAAAAATCCTTGCCTCTGACCAGATTAAAAAACATCTGCAAATTTTTTTCCAACACCCATTCCACTCCCACCCATTTTGGACTGCGGGTGCCTCCGACATTGGCGGCGTGTATAACCAAATCAAATTTATTTTTTTTAAGATAAGCCCAAACCGCGTCCACGTTTGTTAAATCCAATTCAGCTCTAGCCGGATACAAAAAATCATATTTATGGCCTAATAATTCCAAAATATTGCGGCCGATAAATCCCCCTCCACCCGTTAAAAAAATTTTAAGCTTTTTCATACCAATTTTACCAAAAATAAGGCGGCTAATCAACGCTATTTTCCATATTTTTAGCTAATTCTTCCGCATCCAAATATGGAAACATATCTTCGTATGGTCTTTGTACCAATTTACCTTCAGCGTTTTTTTCCGATGCTACTCTGGGAACTATCAATTGCCACTCCGGCGTCATTACATCGCAAATAACCGGCCCGTCAAAATCCAAAACCTCTTTTATTTTTTTGTCAACTTCATCGGCATGAGCTATGCGCACGCCTTTTATACCATAAGCTTTGGCTATGGCCAGAGAATCCGGACACCAAACTCCGGACTCCGGACCTGTGCCAAGCAATCTGCCTTCCATAAAATTCTTTTGAGTGTGTCTAATTAACAAATAACCATTATTGTTAAAAATAAAAATCTTAACCGGCAGATTATTGTGTTTTATGGTGGCAAACTCCTGAATATTCATCTGCAAACTGCCGTCGCCGGTAATAACGATTGTTTTTTGGCGATTGTTGGCCACGCAGGCGCCGATTCCCGCCACCCAATACCCCATGGAAGAAAGACCGCCGGTGGTAAGAAAACGCTGGCCTGGTTTAATTTTCCATGTCTGGGCGGCGACGTGAAAACACGAGCCGGTATCCACCAAAACCACATCACTAGGCGCCGACAACACGGAAAGCCGGTCGGTAAAATAATATGAATTCACCGGATCTTCTTCTTTGTAAGCCGGCAAGGCCACCGGATATTTAACTTTCCACTGCTGGCACTTCTTTACCCAAGCGGAAAAATTAACGGGCTTGACCGAATCTAATTTGTCGGATAATAATTTAAGAAATATTTTCGCGTCGGTTTGAATTTTTAAATCAATTGCCAACCCCGGCTTATCCAACTCCAGCGGATCAACATCTACCACTATTTTTTTCGCGTTTCTGGCAAAATCACCGGGATTATGACCAATCAAGGATGTGGTTAAACGACAACCAATGGCAATCAGCAAATCAGCATTTTGGATTGCAAAATGAGCGGATCTCTCACCATAAGTTCCCGGACGTCCCACATAAAACTCATTATCACTTTCTATTAAATCTATGCCCAGTCGGGAAGTTAGCACGGGAATTTTTAGCTTGGATACAACCTCGGAAAATTCCTTGACTGCATTTGCCAGCCTGACACCCTGGCCGGCTAGCAAAACAGGCCTTTTGGAATTAGACAGCATCTCAATTGCTTTTTCTATCTGACTGACTGCCGGCTCAAACTTTTTTTCTACGGGAAATTTAAAATCAGAAACAATATTTTCCGGAACTTCCGCTCTTTGCACATCTAACGGTACGTCCAGCCAAACCGGACCGGGACGGCCGCTGGTCGCTAAAAAATAAGCGGTTTCTAAATAAGTCCGCACCTTGGCCGGATCGTCTATGGTAATAAAATATTTAGTAATCTTTCCCACCAACAGCTTGATATTTATTCCCTGAACGCCAAACTGCCTGATACCGGTTTGTTCCTGATATTGCACGTTGACTAAATTTGATTGTCCGGAAATAACAATCATGGGCGCTGAATCGGCCCAGCCACCCACCACGCCATTTATGACATTTACCGCTCCCGGACCGGCCGTAACCAGCGCTATGGCCGGCTTGCCCTTCAGTCGTCCATACGCATCGGCCGCCATGCTGGCGGATTGTTCATGATGAACGCAGGTAACGTTAAACTTGCCGCTGCGATAAATGGCATCAATCAAATACATGGCTTGTCCGCCGGAAACCATAAACACTTCGTCGGTTCCCTTCTCCT